>ENA-ORXR01004554-ORXR01004554.1-marine-metagenome-genome-assembly--contig:-NODE-4554-length-11518-cov-3.022725_pt1 | contig 11518 bp, 9 predicted proteins | sample MGYA00237866_ERZ511479 | MGnify/ENA metagenome assembly ERZ511479 | reverse complement strand
GAAATCAAAAACGACCAGAGGAAGTGTTGATTTCGTTTTATGTCTGACTCAAAACACGGGATTTGTCAAAGAATCAAAAATCATATATTTCCCACCTGAGCCAGCAGCCATTTTTTCTCTGCAAGAGAGGCTGTTTTTCCAATCTCCTTAGCTAGTTTCTTCGTTGCCTCTTTATCAAAATTATTTAAATTCAGCAAGCGTCTTGTATACTTAATAAGATTAAGGTAATTATTTTTGTGGTAGCTAATTTCTTTGTGCCGATAAATAAAGTTTTTGAATGCGTCGAGAAAGGAGGTCAACGCTTCATGCTCATTGAGTTCATAATAAATTTTGAGTAGAATGCATCGGGCCGCTAGATCATTGAGTACATCGTCGAATACCATTTCACGCAATAATTCCATTGCCTTGTCGTACTCCAATTTATAGTAATACATATTGGCCAGGTTATAAACAAAAGTACTTTCCCGATATTTCTCCTCTAGCTTTTCTTTATAGGCATAGATAAAGGTTTCGACCCACTCAAAGTCCTTTTCAATCAAACCAGCAGTTACAATATTTTTATACATAAACCGAGGAATAATCCCATTTTCAATATAATATATATCGAGTTGCAAACCTTTCTTATAAAGATCAAACAGCTCAGAAAAGAATTCTGATTTTCCTCTATTAAATTGTTTGATACAAAAATTCGTAGCAATCAAATAAATATTAATTAATTCCTGTTTCGGAAAAAAATAATGAAACTTATTCATTGACTCTCTTAGCTTTCGATAGTATGGCTCGGGGGAAGCGTCTGTAAAAGTTTTATACGCATTATAATAAATTTCTATAGCCGGTACTTCTGAATAATCATTGGCTTCTACGTGAGCCAATACTTCATCAATCAATTGTTGTTGATACTCCATTTGCGATACGCCTTTCAAAATAATAGTCGAACACCCCAACTTCAATTTTGTCGCTATAAAAAAGGTCGTAATTTCATCTGACAAAATACCTATACTCTCAGTCGTTTCTCTTTTCTGATTTATCGAAAAATCAAATTTCTCATAATGCAGTTGGTACTTTTTATAATGATAGTCAGATGTTCGATAAGGCTGTTGATTAAGTTGTTTTGAAAATTGCTTTACCTCAAGGTTAAACGAACGTTCCAAACCTCGGTTTTTAAAAAATCGAGCTAAATAGAGTTCCTCATTTACAGGCTCTTGCAAAAATTCCTGATAGGTAAGAAAACTTTTAATTCCTTTAAACAAAAAGGACATTGTATATCTGATTTGCTTCTCATCATATGGCTGATCAGGAAAAACTTTACCGAACACATACGATTTTTTAAGCATGTCAAGACGATCAAAGGGATGCTGATCGCAGAGATAATCACAGAGCTTTATTACATCTGCGCGGGTGTTAAACAGAGGCGAACGTACATATTTTGTTAATAGTTTACGCTCTTTGGTTGTCAAAACCCGAAAAACTTCAATTAGTTGGCTATTTATCATTAAAAAAATCTTGGCAAATTATAAACCAAATTTATCAAAAAATACTGAATATCAACATTTAACACAATAAATTTTTTGGACTATTATTTGACAAAGCTCATTAGATGTTGTTGTTTCTAGCTCGAAATTGGTGAATATTTGTAAACATAAAGCGGCCAACTAGTATTGGCTACTACAAAACAAACAAAATCGTGATTAGACAAAAACAAACTATCAGAACAATCCTACAACCAACTACCTGCCTGCGCAACGCAGTTCGGTTGGCTCGTTCGTTTTTGCTAATCCTACTCCTTCATACCAGCCTTTCTGCCCAGCAATGGGAACAATTTATCAACATTGATACTACCAACTACGTAAATGCCATAGTTGAAACGCCACAAGGAGATATTGTCATTGCAGGCCATACTGGCGATGGGATATCTATTGATGATGCTTACATAGCTAAACTCGATAAATATGGAACCACCATATGGGAACTTTCCTTCGGAACAAATACCTATGATGAAATACGAGTAATCGAACAAACTATTGACGGTGGTTATATTGTCGGTGGATTCACCTACGACATGCCTTCAAGTGGGAACGGAGAATGTTATTTAGTCAAATTTGATTCAGACGGAAACATAGATAACTTTAAACAATATCTAAAGTATTTAAAATCTGACCGAATATTTAGTTATTATAAATTCTCTGATCTATCTAAAAACCACAATTACAATCAGTTCATAAGAAATTTTGCTATTCAATTAAGAAAAAAAAGCAAAAAGAAAATTGTTGGGCTAACGATTCATCCCAACTTTTCGTTGTTAGCCCAACACTTTGAATCAAAGTTCATTTTCATCATCAGAGATCCCAGAGATGTTTCAGAATCTTTTTTAAAATTCAACTGGGCTCATTACCCAGAATTTTCTGTCAACGAATGGTTATCTTCTTACCGTGAACTCAAGAACTTAAAAAAAACTAGTGCCAACATTCACTTTGTTCAATATGAATCGTTAATCAGGAACCCTAAGGAAGAATTAACAAAAATTAATGAATTTCTAGGGCTTCCCTACTGCGAAGATCAATTAAATTATCCAGATAACTCAACATACTCAAAACCTGATGCCTCTATGCTGAATCAATGGAAAAACCGTAGCTCCAAAAAAAACTTAATCATTGAAAGTCTTTGCCACAAAGAAATGTTAGAAATGAACTACGAAATATCCTCCACCAATGCCGCTCAAATAAATTTTTTAAAAAAATACAAAACAAAAAAAAGAATAATGCTAAAAAATGAACGAATATTTCTTTTTCTTAAAAGAATAAGATCAGGTGGGGTACTAGCTATACTCGAGTTTATAACAAGGAAATTTCGACTCAACAAATTACATCACAAGACCATGCTTGCTATTAACAATACTGCAGAAACTAAACTAAAATAAATTATTAAACAAAATACATAATTTCTTTAACAAGTATAATTAATCCCATAAGACAAACAAAAAGTGAGAATCCTAATTTCAATCTGTTATCTTTTATTTTTGTAAGTAACGAAGTAGAAAGCAACCCACTAATTGTCGCTATTAATACAATCACCCAAACAATTTGAGGAATTTCCTTAAATTTTAGAAAACCCATAAAACCGCTAATTGAAAAACTAACATTGATAAAAATAATCATAAGAGCTGTCGGAACAGCTCTGTTCATAGGTAATTTAAAATATTTAACCAGCAAAGGTACAATAAAGATCCCTCCACTTGTCCCTAATAAACCCGTCAATAATCCAATCATAAAGCCAAGAAAAGCATAATGAGCGAGCTTTAAGGAATTTTTTCGATCAAAATTCAACGAAGCAAATTGCTCTAAATAACTGTGGTCTTCTTTTTGAGATTTCGAGGCTTTAAACATAATAACAGCAACAACAAACAGTAGAACACTAAAAATTATTAAACATATATGAGGGTCGATATACTGATTGAGTTGAGCACCAAGCACTCCACCTAAAGCTCCAAACAAAGCTAGCCATAAGGCAATTTTATAATGAACAAAACCACCTTTAAGGTTCCTTAGAAAAGAACCTAAACTTGTAAACCAAACAATAATAAGCGCTGAAGGAATAGCAAATTTAATAGGCACATCAGCAACATAAACCATAAGAGGGATTGAAAGAATAGAAGCGCCACCACCAATGATGGCTAAAATAAAACCAATCAAAGCAGCCCCTAAAACAATAAAAACTAAACTCACTGAATATCAGTCTATTCACATATCAGCTAATTATCAAATTAAGTACAATATTTTAAACTAGCTCGCGCAAGGTCCTTACCGATACTCATTTCTTCACTAATAACTTCAGAAGCTCCAGCCAGCATTAAGTCTTGATAAAAACTATGATACCGAGAACGAACTACAATTTTACATTCTGAATTTACTGAACGAATGAGGTGAATAGCAGTTTGAACATTTTTAAAATCAGGAATAGTTAAAACAACTAAATTTGCCTGTGTAATTTTAACGTGTTTAAGAATTTCCATTCTTGAAACATCTCCAAGCTCGGCAGGATGCCCTTTAGCCCTTAATTTCTCAACTGTGTGATGATTGTTTTCAAGAACAATAAAGGGAACTTGATGACTAATAAGCTCCTCAACCACAGCTTGAGCACTGGGACCGTAACCAACAACAATAACATGCCCATTGAGCGGGTAATCAATAATTGTCTTTGTGCCTTTTTTCTCAAAAACTTTAATTTGCTTTGAAGGCGCAGTCATACGAGAAGCTAAACCCTGGCCAATTCTCATCAAAATTGGCGTTAACAACAAACTCAGTAAAGTGACAGAAACAATAATTTGAAAACTATCCTGGTTAATAACTTTTAATTGTAAAGCCAAAGCGCCAATAACAAAGGCAAATTCACCAGAATGAGCTAAAGAAAAAGCAACGCCAGTTGATAATTTAGAATTTTGCTTAAGCCACAGTCTTCCAAGGCAATAGATAATAACACTTTTCAGTGAAACTAAAAAAATTGTAATTTCAAATATTAAAACAACATGTTCTTTAACCCAGTTAAAATCAATCAATAAACCAATAGAGGTGAAAAACAAAGTCATAAATAATGTTTTCAAAACCGAAACATCACTCGATACTTGATGTCTAAACTGGCTATCTCCGATCAGCGCACCGACTAAAAAGGGCCCCAATGAAGCGGGCAATAATAAGGCATGTGAAACCCACGCCGACAACAAACAAAGTGTGACACTTAAAATAACTAAAATATCTCGCTGTCGACTAACAGTTTTAGATTTTTTAAGAAACAACAACATTCCCTTAACCGCTAAAAAACTCAATATAAAAAGCGCCGCTAATTTTCCAAAGCTTTTAGCTGTTATAAACAACGTATCAGCAAAAGAGGATTGAAAAGCCATGATTTTAATTAATAAAATAAATGGAATAACCGCTAAATCTTGCATCAATAATATGACAACAATGACTCTTCCTCTTGCTGAATCAAGAAGACTAGAATCTGTTAAAATTTTCAAAACAAGAGCTGTACTGCTTAAAGCAAAAGCAGCTGAAAAGACAATGGCCTCTTTTATAGGGTATTTAAACAATGAAAATAATAAAACAGACAAAGCAAAACAAAAGCTAATTTGAAAAACGCCTAAAAAAATCTGCTTTATCGGTATTTTCTTTAAATGTTTTATCGAAAACTCAAGTCCAATTGAAAACATTAAAAATATAATTCCAATTTCAGCCGCGATTTGAAAACTTTCAATATGATGAACCGAATTTAAAAAAGTTGGCCCTAAAAGACAACCCGCCAAAAGATAACCTATAATTGAGCCTAACTTAATTTTCTCAAACAATATCCCTAAAATCAAAGCTAAAGATAGGCTCAGAACAATATCTAAAATGAGCTTCCAACTTTCCATATATATATGTTATATCATTGTTCATAAGCCATGATAATTTTGCTCAATTTATTTTTCATTCTTTTGGGCTCACTGATCCTCTGGAAAGGCGCCGATACCTTAGTCGAAAGCGCTGTTTCTATTTCTAGGAAACTGGGTATATCTCCTTTTTTGGTTGGTGTTACTATCGTAGCTTTTGGAACCTCTTTACCTGAAGCCATGGCTTCAATTAATGCTCACCTAATTCTGGGAAAAACATCACTTGCGGTAGCCAATATATTAGGCTCTAATATCACCAACATTACTCTTGTATTAGGTCCCTGCGCCTTACTTTGTGCCATACCCTTAAACAAAAATCTTTTAAAATTTGATTTTCCAGCACTGCTTTTTTTTAACGCCCTATTGGCCTATTTTCTAATGAGTTCAGAAATGAGCTTTAATTTAGGGTTAATTTTCTTGGCGAGTTATGTATTTTTCATTGTCTACAAGTCTCTTAAAGAAAAAAACTCATCTCAGGAAGCACAAGAAGACTCCCTATTCTCATGGCCCAAAGAAACAGGCTTACTCATCCTAAGTCTTGTATTACTTCCTTTAGGAACACATTTCCTGGTTAAAGGTGGCGTGGGAATCGGACAATCCCTCTCTTTAAGCGACCGTTTTATAGGACTAACTTTTGTGGCTCTTGGCACCTCAGGTCCAGAACTCGCGACTTCTCTTGTAGCAGCTGCAAAAAAAGAAACCGATCTCGCAATCGCTAACATTCTAGGCTCTAATATTTTAAACATCACTTTACTGGGACTTTTAGGCGTCTTAAATCCGTTTAAAGCAGCTTTTAGTTACTTTCAAAGTGATCTTTACCTCAACTTATTTTTGACTCTATTCTTAATTGCTATTGTAATTTTTTGTAAAAAAATACATAAACTCTTGGGATTATGTTTTCTTTTGATCTATCTGTCTTTTATTTTATTTAATATGATTTACTAATTCACTTTATAGACTTTTTTGAAAATTCAACTAAGCTAAATTCATGGCTAAAAAGAAAATTAAAACTGGTGGGATTTTCATTGGACTTATTGTAGGAACTGTATTGGCAATAATTGCTAATTACTCTGCAAACACTGAAATTATAAGTTTCATCAATAAAAATATAGCTGGCCCTGTTGGCTCTATTTTCCTTAATGCTTTAAAAATGATCATAATTCCTCTTGTGCTCTCTTCTTTAGCTGTTGGTGTTGCTGATATTGGTGACCCAAAAAAACTGGGATTTCTTGGATTAAGAACACTTTTATTTTACTTGTGTACTACCTTAACTGCTATTGTTATCGGCCAAACAATGGTCAACGTCTTTGAACCAGGATCAGGCATTGATCAAAGCGTTAAAGAAACCTTGCTCGTCGAATATCAAGAAACTGCTCAAACAAAGATAACAAAAAGTGGTGGCGTAAAAGATGCTCTTTGGCCAACATTTTTCATCAACATTGTCCCAAAAAATATTATACAATCCATGGTCAACGGCGATATGCTATCGATTATATTTATCGCCTTATTTATGGGTGTTGCCTTGCTCATGCTACCCAAAAGCCAAGCCTCCCCCCTCCACAACTTCTTTAACTCCTTATGTGAGGTTTCTTTATTCATGATTGGGGCCATCATGAAAATAGCTCCTTTCGCAGTAGCCTGTTTAATGTTTTCTGCTGTGACCAAATTTGGGACTGATATTCTTTTACACCTTGGTAAATATGTTGGCGTTGTTATTAGTAGTTACATTTTACAATTTGTTTTAGTTTATTTTTCAATTCTTTATTTCTTTCTTAAAATATCACCTTTAGAATTTCTACGAAAAGCTAGTCCGATATTCAGTACTGCTTTCTCAACAAGCTCTTCAAGTGCCACTATGCCAACAACTATCGCCACTCTTGGAACTAACTTCAAAGTTCCACGAAAAATCACCTCTTTTTGTGTCCCTTTAGGGGCAACCGTTAATATGGATGGAACCGCCATGTTTGAATGTATAGCCGCAATATTCATAGCCCAAGTCTTCGGTGTTGATTTAGACTTAAGTTCTCAACTTATTTTGATATTTTTGATTCTCTTTAGTTCAATTGGTGTCGCTGGAGTACCTGGGGGATCCATACCTTTACTTATTAGCGCCATGGTCTACGTTGGAGTACCCGCAGAAGGCATTGCTCTCATATTAGGTGTTGATCGACTACTGGATATGGGAAGAACAGTGGTCAACGTCACAGGTGACACTGTTGGAGCTCTAGCTGTCCATAAAATGTCTCAAAAAAAAGGGCTTTTTTAAAACTGCGCGCTGACAATAAAACCATTAAATGTAGGAATAATTTTCACAGAGCCTTTATCTGTATGATAACTACTGTGATAAACACCCAGCCCTGTTGCTATTCCAATTCCAGCTCCCATAATGACATCTTGTAAATGATGTTCTTCAGCTTCTAGACGACTCAAAGCAGCTAAAACTGCAAGACTGTAGGCTGGAACAGAGTAATACCAAGGATATCGAGCTCCAATAACTGAAGCAAAAGCAAAAGCCGCTGTGCTATGCCCACTTGGAAACGAATACAATTCACCATTAGGCCTTTTAGCTTGAATGATATATTTCAAAACATAAGTATAGGACATCGCAATGACAGAGGATTTCAACATAAGAAAAGCATCATTTTTAAAATCTTGATCTTTTGCCCACCAAGAATAACTGAAAGCACCAACAAAAAACAAAGCATTCGGCACCAATTTTCCATAAATTTCACCAATATCAGAAAAATCACCTAAGGCTTTATCTTGAGCAATTTTTCTATAATTCAACAAGCCATGATCGCCTGACTTATTGTCGTCTTCAAGCCAAATTGCTGAAGCCATTAAAGCCGATCCCCAAAAATACCAGGAAGACTGCTGACCCCAAACAGGTGAAACGATTTCTTTGGCAGTCTGCCGCCAAAATGTATTGTTAGAAAATGCTGAACATGAGGCCATAAACAACAATAAGCTCAAAATTATTTTCATTTGTTTAATTCCATTTTGTATTCAATGTCAAATCAACAGGACAATGATCCGACCCCAAGACATCATCTCGAACACTGGCTTTCTCAATATATCTTTTACCTTTTTTGGAAACTGTAAAATAATCAATACGCCATCCAATATTACGTTCTCTTGCTCGAGTTCTAAAACTCCACCAACTATAGACATCTGTTTTTTCAGGAAATAAATACCGGAAAGTGTCGATCCACCCTGCTTTTAAAAATTCAGACATCCAAGACCTTTCTTCAGGAAGAAAACCAGCGTTTTTAGTATTGGATTTTGGACGAGCCAGGTCAATTTCTTCATGAGCAATATTAAAGTCACCACATACTACAAAATATTTACCTGTTTCCTTTTCTTTTTTAGCGCAAAATTCTTGAAGTTTTTGACAAAAATCTACTTTGTATTCAATTCGTTTTCCTTTATCTTGACTATTTGGAAAATAACAAGAACTAACAAAAAATTTATCAAATTCAAGAGTCAACACCCGACCCTCACAATCAAAGGCTTCTTCCCCTAATCCATAAAAAACATTCAAAGGTCTTTTTTTAGACAAAATACCTACCCCAGAATAGCCTTTTTTCTGTGCAGGAAACCAATAATTTGCATATCGATTGAAGACTTTTTGAACATCTGCAGGAAATTGCTCCCATTCAGCTCGTACCTCCTGAAAGCAGTAAACATCATATTTATTTTTAAGAAACCAATCGAGAAAGCCTTTTTTAGCTGCTGAACGAATTCCATTCAGGTTCCAGCTCATTAAGTGAATCATATAAGGCTCTCGTACAGCGTAGATATTGACGGTTCAAGTAAAAAATCATCGCATTGCAAAAAGAAATCAAGAGATCAATGCTTTGATTTAGTTCTTTAGCCTAAAGCAGGATAAAATAAATATTATGACCCAAAAACTTCAAGCCATTACTCTCTTTTTGATAGCCCTCCTTCCACTTTCTTGCGACAGCCAAAAAGCTCAGAAATCTATAAAACAAAGTCCTAAGACTGCCCCTACAAAATCAGTCATGGATCACTTGAAGAAAAATCTTCAACCCAAACCAGCCCTCAACTGCCAAACACTGCCTATATTGATGAATCAATACTTAAGAGCTCATATTATCCACAAACAGCTCACCGGAGAACTTAAGAAAAGAACTCTTAAAGAATTAGAAAAATATGTTGATTCAGGAAAAACTTTATTTTTAGAAAATGAAATTATTGCCTTAAGACAATCTATTGCTCCACTATTTAGTGATATTGATAATGGAAAATGTGAAAGACTTCTTTCCTTAAAAGACAAGATTGTACAAAAAAGTATGGTCAATGAAGCTTTTGTAAAATCATTTCTTAAAGCAGATTATAAATTAGACAAATCAATTAAATTTCAACTTTACTCTGAAAAAAGAAAACGACCAACAACTACAGCTGAACAACACACTTTACTTAAAAAATCAATTCACTTTCAAATCGCAAATTATGTTATTTCAGGTGTTGAATTAAAAGAAGCTAAAGAAAAATTATCTCATCGATATGAACTCTTCACTAAAAGAGCAAAAGACCGTAGCCAAATAGATATGTTTAATTTATTTCTCAATGCTTTTTCTACTTCGTTAGATCCACACTCTAGCTATTATTCTATGGAAGCTATGCAAGACTTTCAAATTCAAATGAGCCTTTCTTTAGAAGGCATTGGAGCCACGCTGAGTTCACAAGATGGCTTTACTGTAGTCGAAGATCTTGTTCCTGGTGGCCCTGCAGACAAAGGCGGCGATCTTAAACCTAAAGATAAAATCATTGCCGTTGCAGATGACAACGTCAAAGTTGCTGTCAATGTTATTGACATGGATCTTAGAGATGTTGTTAAAAAAATTCGTGGAAAAAAACACACTAAAGTTCATTTAACTGTTCTTCGAAAAGAAGGTGGAAGTGCTATTCGAAAAATCGTAACCATCACTCGAGACAAAGTAGATCTTAAAGAAGATGCTGCTTCAATGCGAATTGAAGAAAAGAAAATTGGCAATAAAAAACTAAAGTTAGCTTATATTGAACTTCCTTCTTTTTATCAAAGTGAAAACGGAAGAAGCTGTAGCGCTGATGTCAAAAAACTTTTAATTCAAGCCAATCAAAAAAATGTAGATGGTTTGGTCTTAAATTTTGCACGTAACGGTGGTGGATCTTTAGATGAAGCTAAAAAACTGGGTGGCCTGTTTATTAACAAAGGCAACATTGTGGCAACCAAAAACCAATCAGGAATGGATTTTTTAAAAGATAAAGATTCCAAAACCTATTTCACAAAACCAATGATCATCTTAACAAGTAGAAGAAGTGCTAGTGCCTCTGAAATTGTAGCAGGTGCTTTAAAAGATTACAATAGAGCCTTAATCGTTGGATCAGATCACACCTATGGCAAGGGTAGTGTACAACAATTCAAGCCTATTGGACCTTATGGAGCTATAAAAGTGACTATGGGAATGTTTTTCATCCCAGGTGGATCAACAACTCAACACTCTGGTGTTTCTAGCCACTTCACCATCCCTTCTATTTGGAATTCAAAAGAAATTGGTGAAAACAAGCTAGATTATTCATTAAAACCTCAAACAGTCAGTCCTTTTATTAGCGATTCTGCAAATTCCACTAAAAAAGAAGAACAATGGCTAAGCATAGAAAAAGTTGATATCGCACTTCTCAAAAAACGTTCAACCGAACGAGTTTCTAAAAGCAAAGAATTCACTAAAATTAAAAAAGACATTTTAGACAATGAAATAGAAAGTCAGAAAAACGAAATTGTTTTAGCTGACTATTTCAATAAAACTGAAAAAGCCGAAAAGAAGAAAAAAGAAAATGAAGGCAAATCAAGAAGTGAAATCATGACTATTGAACAAAAGCCTCAAAGTGACGAAGCTTTAAATATCTTAGCTGACCTTGTTTTGCTTCAAAACAATCAAAAAGATATATTGAATTCTAAAAACTTATACACAACTAAAACCTTAGAGATCATGAAGACTATTGCAAAATAGAACAGTATTCTAAGTCTTAAATTGTAAATTTTTTTATCAACTAAGCTAAAATATATAAGCTATATTTTAGCTTAGTTGATAA
>ENA-ORXR01004553-ORXR01004553.1-marine-metagenome-genome-assembly--contig:-NODE-4553-length-11518-cov-33.379075_pt1 | contig 11518 bp, 18 predicted proteins | sample MGYA00237866_ERZ511479 | MGnify/ENA metagenome assembly ERZ511479 | reverse complement strand
TATAGTTCAGCTGGTTAGAACGCCGGATTGTGATTCCGGAGGTCGCGGGTTCAAGTCCCGTTATCCACCCCATTTTCCCCCTTGTTTTATAGGGAAACCATAGTGCAAACTTCGCACTAAAGGGCATGATCCGGCATGAAAATGTGTCACTTTCTGTCACCGTTCATTTCCAAGGGACTCCGGCCCGCCTATCTCGACGCGTCTTTGTCCCTCACGCGCTTCTCGCGCTGCCGCTTCAAGGAACGATCCATTGCCGTTTTTTCGTCGTGGCAAGGCACGCAGAGACAAGCGAGGTTGGCCGGATCGTTGCCGCCCCCGTTCATCAGCGCGCGCCGGTGGTCGACTTCGAACGGCACCGACACGGCACCGCACAAGACGCAAGCCTTGCCGTCGCGCTTGATGATCCCGGCGCGCATGGAGGAACTGACAGAGCGTTCTGCGGTGCCGCCGGTGTAGTGGATCGCCCCTTGTTCCCTTCGCGGAAGTACTCGCCCAGGCGGCGGGGTTGCGTGCTGGCTTCCAGGTCGGGGCCGGTGCCCTTGACGCGCTCGGCGATGCTCAAGCGGCGCGTCGGCCGTTCGGGCGCTTCTCTTGGCGGCGCTGGCCGGTCATGCGTTCGCGGTACGGGCTGCGTCGGCTTGCGGGCTCCAAGGACCATCAACACCACGAACGCGGCGATTACCAGCGAGGCGGCGAGCACGATAACGGCGGAGGGCTGTACTTTCATTTGGCAGTGAGTCCGGGCCTATCTACTTTGGAATCGTTTGACGCGGTAGTTCGGAGTGTATACGAATGAAGCCAAGATATGAAAATGACTGGAATTCACGTCACCTTTGAGGAAAATTGGCACTCTATCCAAGAAAATGGTTGGCTTAAGTCTGAAGGCATTCAGTGGATGGGAGAAGGGGTCTACCTTTGGGGATACTCCAATTTTACATCATCTATGGAGGAAATGGCCGACTTTTGGACCGAGCATAAGAAAAGAAAGTCTGGAAGAAACGCGAAAGTGGCCAGAATTAAAACCAAGATCGAAGTTGCCAAGAATGACTTGTTTGATCAGGTATTCAATGCGGTGCATAAGAAAATTTTTGAAAAGGCGAAGTCCCACGTTTTGAGATCAGCCGTAGCCAGAGACCATCGTACTAAAAAGCGGCTGGAACCCGAAATTTATGATCTGATACGTGAAGGGAAGAACTACAAGGTTCTCAGGGGATTTTTCATCACGGGCGAACTTCACACGCCTTTCAGCGGTGCAGTTAATCCGCACATTCAGATTTGCGTTTGCGATATAGACTGTATAGTTTCAGCCGTAGAGATCGACCCACCTAGGTGAACATGACAGACAATGAATTAGAAAATTGGTTGATCCAAAGGATTAACAGTATGTCGGACGAAGAGTTCGCCAGACGCTTTGGAGCTAACGCAGACGAGGATCATGGCTACCTTTCGGGTCCGACTGATTATTCCATATTCGTGGGCTTTGTAGACACCATTCACGCCCCTAGTCGCGTGCTGCACTCGGTTCACCTTTGCGAAAGCTTTGTTGTTACCAAGAAGAATAGCACCGCAGCAGACACGAATTTTGCCTTGGCTTGTTGATTTGGCATGAAGCTCAAGCTTTCATCGATTCAGTTGCTGGAAACCCACTTCATCAAGGTGTCAATCCAAGCATTGCCAGGGGAGCATTCAGGAGAATGCCGAGGTTTGGTGAAGCTTGAAATGAAGGCGGAGATGGAGAAACCAACCAAAGATTCCCCGAACGTCTGGACCATTCTCTTTAGTCTCTCAGCAGAGGGTGATGAAAACTGCAATAGGCATGCCTACAATGTAGAATCTGAAGCAATTGGGCGGATCTACTGTAAAGCTGATGTCGAATCACCTGAAAGCCTCGAATTTATAGGAAAGAGTGGTTCGTCCTTGGTGTACGGCGCAATTAGAGAAATGCTCGCAAATATATCGGCAAGGTCCGTGCGGTCGACGTTTTATCTACCTACCCTAGACCTCAGTCATATTGACGTTGAGGTACGGCCTGAAAACTTCCGTCAAGATCGACGGAGTGATTATCAGGACGCCCAAAATGATTCGTCGGTTTAGCCGGACACGGCCATATCTCGCGTCAAGCAAGCGTCCTGCAACGCCCTCAGCGCCTCCAAGGCAGTCCGTCCTTCCCCAACTACCTCAACCACCGGCGTCGGCTCGTAGCGCGTAGCGTCGGCGACGTGGACGGTGCGCGATCTTTGCCACCGTCAGACCGTAGCTCCACCCGTTCGAGGTCAGCCAGTCCGTGAGCGCGTCGAACTCTCGCGGGAAGCCGTAGCCGGTCGCGGTTTCAATGAACACTTTCAGGTTCGCCGGTGCGATCCCCGCCAGCCACTCGGCAAGGTATCCCAAGCCCGTACGGTAGCCGTAGCCCTCGGCGGCAACGTAGAGCAAACGGCGCGCCCCAGGTGGGGCGTTGTACATGATCCACGCGGCGAGGCGGGCGGGTTCGGTCATGGGCCTTCGAGCTTCAACCCTAGGATGTTCCCTAAAGCATCAGCTTCGGCGATGGCACGTTGAAGGACAAGCGCCCCAAACGCGTTCTTGTTGCGAAAGTCCATCTCAAGGTGAACTGTCCAATCTTCTGCTACTCGATGGCGGGTTTTAACATGCTCGAACGATGAAGGATCATGCATCGCGAGCTTCAAAGTCTTCACCAGATTTCGGTGGCTTCCGTCCCACTGACTAAAGGAATCAGCGATCATCTTTGCCATCAGTGTGTCAACCGCCTCGGCGATCTCCTTTTCCTGCTTGGCCTCAAACGCGGCTACTTCCTTTCGGAGAACACTCTGGGCCTTCATGCTCGCAAAGTCGTCACGAAAGAACGCCACGCGTGTTCGGGGCGCTAAAGTTGTGTTCAAGAGTTCGGCTTCTGCGCCAGATGGCGTTTTGACAGTAACGGTTTTCGAATCTTGAGCGATATTCGAAACCACACCTTTTACTATTCTACCGGATGCCATTTGCACTGGTGCCCTTTGTGGCTCAAACGAGGAGAGTGCATCTCGGCGGAGTTCCTCATACCTAGCCTTCCAATATGCCGGAGTGCCCTCTTTCGGCGGTGCTTGAGCCGCCGGTCTTGCCGGAGGTTCAACCGAAGGCGCAACAGGTTCATTAGTGGCCGTTACGGCAGGCGGTTCAGGGGGGCGGTTTCTTTGTTCTTCTCGATCCCGATGAACCTGAAACGCGAGAATCGGCGCAAGGATCAAGAGGAGAATGAGAGAGGGTTTCAAGCAGCCCTTGCGTTTCTTTTCGGTACCGCTCATTTTTAGAGCGCCTCTGTCTGGTACTTGTATCTCGCGCTCGCAGTTCGGGCAGGCAAGTGTCCTTCCAAATAGATCCTCGTTCGCCTCTAAGCTGGCTTCACAGTGCTTGCATCTGAACTTCATTTATCACCTCTTTGAAAGAACCCACTTGCCCCTAGCCGGAGCCAATGCAAATGAAAAACGGCCCGGCGTAGCCACGGGTCTTGTCATTGCATTTGTTCTGTTGAGGTGGTTGTGAGAAATAACCAAGAAAAGATGAATTATGAGAACCCTGTTGCCGATAGCGATCATTATCGCTTCGATTTTTGCTGTTGCCATCGTGTTTTGGCCCGCTTCCTCACAAGCCCCTGTCAGAACTGAATCGCCCGCAAGAACGCATTTAAATGCGCCCACAGTTGCACCCGCACCGGCAGTGACTGAAGAACCAAAGCAACCCAAAGTGTTTGATTGGTTCGACGAAGAGACATGCACTAAATCACAATTTGTTGAGCATGAAGCATGGAACGTTAAGACCAGCTATTGGCTTTACCGTACGCACACGCGTATTGCGGTGTTGACCGAGTTCGAATACGTTGGTGACAAACCCGTCGACGGGAAAGGGTTTGGAACTGTTGGTAGCATCCAAAAGGCGAAGGCTCTTGGAATTGAAATCTCTGTTGACAGTAAGTTTACTTACCGACCTCCAAAAGTTTCAACTAGCTGGAATAAAGTAGTCAGACCTGGCGACACGTGCCGCAATGTGGGGATCTATGACCTGCCAGACAAGGCAACTAATGAGTTGTTTGTGGATATGCGGGTTAATCACTATGCCAGATCCACCAGATTAAATGAATGGCACCCTATAGGCGATTTCATTTCCGTGAGCGAAGGTAAATTGGATTCCATCCGCTAGGTCCGTGAGCGGGTCGAGGGGAGCATGGCCTATCCGGCGAGCAGCTTCAAAAGACGGGCGGTGCTTGTTGGGTGCCATTTGCCGCCTCTGGCCGTTTCAATGCCTCGGCGGTTGAGTTCCTCGGCCAGCTTGCGGATGGAAGCGAAGCCCTTGGCGCGTGCATCCTCTACTTCTGCGCGGATCGACTCGGCAAAGGCTTGAGCGTTGGCTTTGTTCTGTGCCGCGAGAACCTTGCCATGCTTGCCAAGTTCGACACCGCGAGCCTTTGCAGCGGCTAGGGCCTCCTTGGTTCGCTTGCTGATCGCGTCCGCCTCGAACTCGGCAAAGACCGCCATCATTTGAACGAGCATCTTGTTGGCGTGCGGATTGTCCACCGCTACGAAGTCCACACCGGATTCAATCAGGCCGGATATGAAATGGACGTTGCGCGCCAGTCGGTCGAGCTTGGCGATCACAAGCGTGGCTTTCTCGGCCTTGGCTTGCTTGAGGGCGGCGAGCAGTTGCGGGCGGTTCTTCTTGCGGCCCGATTCAACTTCAATGAACTCGCCGGAAAGTTCCCACTCCCCACCGTTCAAGAACTTGGACACGGCGTCTTGCTGTGCTTCGAGGCCGAGCCCGCTCTCACCTTGGCGGGCGGTTGAAACGCGGTAGTATGTGACGACTTTTCCATTCATGTACACAAGTATACGACCGTACACATGTGTACACAAGTGCAAAAGGTGTGATATTTCGGCTTGGCTGGCCTCATGCTTGAAGCAGTAAACGCGGTGTTCGTTGGTCATCATGCTAGTTGGTCGAATATTCGGCTTGTTGGGCGATTGCAAGAGTCTGACAACGTGGTGGGGATTGGATCGACGGGGCTCGGGTGATGGAGGGGTCAGCGCATGCGGGCCGGAGCTATCACCAATAGAACGGCACCGGCCCCACTCGCTCCCGCCACTGCTCGGCCACCTGCTCGGCCTCGCCCTTCCACTCGCTAGCAGCGTCCTCGTGTCCGACCTTATAGACTCGCGCCCGGTTCCGGCTCACCGCGTGAGTGATTCGCCCTTGGCCCGCGATATGGTCCCGGATCAAGCGCCAGACCCGGCGCGAGGTTTGCCACGAACAATCGAAGTGGTTCTCGATCTCGCGCATAACGTCGATTGCATGGCAAAAGACGCGGTCGGATTCCTCGAACGATTCGAGCCACCAGAGAGCGCGCCTCATGTCGATCGGTCTCGGTCCCCGGCATTCTGTGCGGGTTCTCATGCGGTTGGGCGGGGCGTCAAAATTACCCCCTCGTTACCTCCTACTTTTCTGCGGCACCACCGGCGGCGCAAAAGTGTCGATTCAAACACTTTCCGGCACCGGGATGCTGTCAGAAAATCCCTCATTTTCCATAATAAGGACGCGGCGGGCGGTGTGTTCGGGGTTCAGTCGGCGGCTCGCTCTTGCGCGGCCTCGTGGTTTTAGGCGGGGGTTTCCTCCATCTCCACAGGGAGAAGGTTGTCACGCAACCGGCGGCTGATGGCAGCCACTTCCACTTTGAATTCCCCTTTGTTGTTCCACCCGACTCTCCTGCCCACTCCGTTGCAAAGCTGCGGTAGCTTCACCTGCGACGTAAACAGATAAAATCGGTCATCGGGTCTGTCGTCCAGAAGGCGCTTGATGAAGGACTGGAACGGGACGACTTCCGAGGGCTTCGGCTTGAAGTTCTGCAGGTCATCCACGATGACGAGCTTCGCAGCGTCGGGAATGGATTGGGAGCCGGATACGAATTTTGAAAGATCTTCGCCGGTGGTCATAAAGATCGGCTCGGCATCCCATTCCAGATCCACCCAGTCGCGAGCGAGGTAGCGGGCAAGGTAGCTTTCGGCCATCTGAAACACAGCCCTGGTCTTTCCGGCGCCGGTCTCTCCGTAGATAAAAATTCCCGCCTTGTCTCCTTCGAAGGGATCGTATGCGCGAAGGACTTCCACTTTTGCGGGGTTCAGCTCCTTCGCGCGGTCGTGCTTCCGCAACTGCCTCGGTCGCCCAGCTTCGTTAAGCCTGTCGCTGATCCATCTTGGTTCGAGAAAGTTGATGTATCTACTCAGCGTTTGCCTCATCTCGCCGACATCGATGTCGGGGTCTAATCGTGGAAGAGACTTCAACTCTCTGAGGAACGCTTCCTCGTCACCGAAGATGATTTTTTCTCTCGGGGTCAGCTCGTCGAAGCCACCGTAGGTTTCCATGAACTCCCCGACCAATTGCCTCCCCCTATCCCTCCGCTCTTGTTCCTCGCTTTGACGGGCCTCTCGGCGCTCCCGTTCTCGGCGCTCCTCTTGTTCCTTTTGCCGCTGGGCTTCTAGTCGCTCTTGTTCCTCGCCTTCACGGGTTCCTCGCTGCTCCTTGCTCTGCTTGATCAACGGATCTATTTTGGAGGGTGCCCAAAGGCTTTCTATGAAGTCTCGAAAGGCCAGATCGATCGGCGCATATTCGAGCAATTCCTCGTACCTGTCCACGTCGCCATCGCCTGAGATTCCTATAGCGAATCCCGAGAGTAATGTTCGGCCCGGCAATGTCATCCAGTTCTTGCGGATGGCGGGGAGTGCGGAATGCAACCGGATCAGGTCGGACGCGCTGAGATCAGATTTCGAGGGATCGGAAATTTCGAAGAACGCACAGGCATCGGCGAGCGCTTCGCCCTGCGGGTCATTCATCGCCCCACCCATCTGATCCATTGGCTGGCGGGGAGGTGAGCGCGCCGTCAGGCGCAGCGCGACCCTCCCCAGCGCCAGCCGTGTTCATAATCCCTTCTTCTCCTACGGAGAAGGTCTTATGAACTGCGCAGCCTTGGCGGACATAACCTTCACGGGGGGGCGCAGAGTCTTCACGGGGGGGAGGGGCAGACTTTTCGCGGGGGGTGAACCCCGGTAGTTCAGCATGTGGCGAGGGGTGAATAGTGTACTTGTTGACGTCGCATTCCAGACTGCCGGGCCTCCTGCGGCCCTGTTTTACGGAGAGCACTCCGAGAAAGCACAACTGCCTTGTGGCCTTGTCGACGGTCCGCTTGCTGACACACGCCTCGCTGGCGATCAGGCCGCGCGGAACCTCTATGGTCGTTGTTCTGCGATCATTGCAAATGTGGCAGAGAGCACACCAGACAGACAATGCGCTGTGACCGGCTTGCCCCGCGATCCGCTTGCGGTCGGTCTTGGCAATAGGGAACCAGCCCTTGCCTGGCAGGCGGGCGGTTGGTTGTTTTTCCTCGCTCACGCGTCACCGCCTTCAAGTTGGCCTTTGCCCGTAGCACCATTGTTGAGTCGAGCGTCCGTGCTTCGATTATTGCGCCCAAGTTGCTCGTCACTTCTTGGGCGTTTCCTTTGTCTGGCACTCACGCGCTGGCTTCGTGCATTTCGGCCAGCTTATGGATGGCGTTATCTACATCCTCGCGCTTGAAGAACAGGAGGCGTGCACCTGCCCTTGTCGGAGTGAGGACGCCCTTGGCCATCCAGTTGTGAATCAGGCGGTCGGAAACGCCTGCGTAGGCGGCGGCGGCGGGTGTACCCTTCAGCCAGCCGGTTGAATCTTGGTTGTGTTGTTTCATAAAGTCACTGCGGTTAATGTTGCAGTAACTTTACTCCAGATTGCCCCTGACGCTTGAGGGCGAAGCGGTACTTCTATCGTTTTGGGGCAGAGTACACGTTTGTGGAACTACGGGATTTCTCTGAACAAGTCACGGTAGTCCTCGTTTACGGACAGCGCTTCAATGCGTGCGTCAAAGTAGACCGGAGCACCCTGTTTCTTCGGTCGCGTGCCAGACAGTTTCAATTTCGAGATGGCATTCCTAACGGTGGAATCTGCGACCGCGTCGCGGTGGGAGTCTGCGACCCTGTTCGCCTCTTTGTAGACATGTTGAATGGCGGCATTGTCCAAGATCCAAAGCCCCCGCGACCAGTTCTGGATGACGAAGGAACGGAAGTGAGTTTCCATGTAGTCGGTCACACGCCATCCCTCTTTGCGCCTGTTCTCCAGAGCGAAGACGACCTTTTTGAAAAATTCCAGATCCTCGTTTGTTGTGGCGTCTTCGATTTCTTCTTTCACAAACCACAGCGGATAGCCGTGCATTACATCGTATAGCCTTCCCCCTTCTGCCCTCTTCTTGGTATCATCCTTTAACTGTTGGATTATCTGCTGCTCTTGGTGAAGGGCGTGGACGGATGCTTTTACGGCCTCATGGTACTTCACTGGGAATCTGTCCCTAACCGACCTTTCGGACAGATATTTGCCATCAAACGCCAAGACCCATTCTGAACTGCAGAAGAACTTTTTATATTCCACCTCTCCGGGGTAGAGTTCTCTACAAGACATGGTTAGGTCGCCGCGAAACCGAAAGGGGAAGTCACGGTCATCAACTCTCGGTTCCTCGCTCACGCGCTCGCCTCCGCCAGATCCAGCACCTTGCCCGTCGCCTGCTCATCGGCCGGCAGGATCTCGAAGAACTTCCGCGCCGTGGCCTTCGTGGTCGGCGCGCTGTAGTGGTCGCGGAACATCTGGACGCTGCCCGTATGTCCAAGCAGCTCGGCGGCGGCGCGTTCCCCGTCGATCTTCGCGCGGTAGGTTCCGGCGCTGTGTCTGGCAGCATTGTAAGGCCAAACGTGGCCGGTGGCATCGACCGCGGCCTTCTTTCGCTCATTGAACTTGCTTTCCACCGGTCCGATCCGGCCCGACTCCTGACGGTAGCGAACGAGCCAGCGCATCAGGTTCGGCGAGATCTTGATTTCCCGTCGGCGGCGCGTCTTGCTCAGATGGGCGGGCAAGTGAATCTCGCCCTCTTCGAATTCGACATGCTCCCACCGCAAGCCTAGCCGCTTCTTGCCCTTCGCATCCTTCGGCGAGGATACCACTTCAGAGGTGCGAAGCCCCGCGAAAAGGCAGAGAGCAAGCGCCAGGGCGGTGCTGGTCTGGCCCGTGCTTTCGAGTTGGTGCAAAACATCGCGCGCGACGGCGGGCGCTACGATCTCGGCGGGGTCCACCTCTTTCTTTTTTTCGTGGGGGAACTTGGCCACGGTGTTCTTGAACTCGCCCGGTGCCGCCCTCTCGGCGTAGTTGAACAGGCTTTGAATCGTCGTCTCGTAGTTCTGGCGGTTCCGTTTCCCGCCCTTCATCGTGTCGAGCCAGCCGGTCACGTCGCGGGGGCGAATGTCGGTGATCCTCTCGGACCCGAACAGATTGCGGAAGCCGGACAGGCGGTAAACCTTGTCTGTGATCGACCGCATGCGCATGTCCCTCCTCCGCATGTCCTCGACGTGGTGGTCGATCAACTCGGCAACCGTCCATGTGGTGCTCCCTGCCGACTCGCGCGTGATGTAGGCCTGCACGACCTCGACAATGTTGGCGGAGGGGTCGAACCCGCGAAGAAGCGTCAGCGCGTCGGCGGCTGCGGTCTCGTCCCTCACCTTGAGTTCCGAAACGAGGCTTCCGCCCTTTTTCCTGACAGCCCGTCGCCCGTCGATCCATTCCTTGGCGTCCTTCAGGCGCGGGAAGGTTTTGCGCTGGCGTCTGCCCCCTTGGTTTAGGTCGGCCATCCATGAGCCGTTGACGGTTTCTCTGATTCTCACCTTTTGGTGAACGACGTGTTTCCCTGTTAGTTCTGGCATGGGACGGTAATGCACAATTCAGCACCGTTCTGCACGAAAATTTGTCACTTCGTGTCACCGTGCAATGAAAATGTTGACTATTTATAGTCGAAGTACCCTTTATAGCGCGGGTTCAAGTCCCGTTATCCACCCCATTTTCCCCCTCGAGGTTCTCTTTCAGTCATGTCTGGTCTCGTGCTTGGCGTATAGGGACCTCCGACTGCAATGTGAACTGCGGCTTATTCTACTCCTTGTTCTTGCATTTCTTCACAAATGTCATGTTTGTATCCCCATGAGCGCGTTTGAGGATTTAAAAGGCCTGCAGAAAAAATCTAAAGGAAGCTGGAAAATCGGTGGAACGATGCTTGCTATGCGGGACAATGAGGATGGGCCTTCCTGGGTCAATGGGGCCGCAAACAGACTCTACTATGCCATCTTTCAAGTTGCAGATCTCTACTTGATTAAACGGAAGATCCATACGAATACTTCGAAAGAAGAAGGTTCTCACGCAAAAGTTGTGGACCTAATCGAGAACAACACCACTCTGAAGAGGAAAGTTAGTGAAGAGCAACTTGGCAGCTTCCAAGAACTGAAAGACTTTCGCAAGACCGCAGACTACTATGGAGAAGATGTACTTGCCCGACCTCTTCAAGAGGCAAAAGAACGAGCCCGTCACCTTCACTTGGTACTGCACGAATTATTGGATGCACTATGAAAAATGAACTTAGGATCGCTGAACACCTAGTAAGGACACACCTGCCAAATAGGTTTCAATTCGAGGTAAGACCAGACGCCAATGATGATGATGAGATCGACGTGCTTGTTTACGGTGTCGATGAGAAATCATATTCTGAAGTTCGTAAGGCGGTAACAAAAGCTCGGAAAGTTTCGAAAAGCACTGGGGGGCCATCTTTAAGTCTCATAGTGATGAAAAGGGCGTTGATCGTGACCGATCAATGTACCGAAGCATCGCTCCACAACGCCGAGGAATGTATCGAGTCTGCTACTACTCATGACAGTTTAGTATTCATGACGTGTTCAGTAGAATGGGCAGATCGCTTCAGCGGGTCACCCGATGATCTCCAGTTCTCCTGCGTAGCATGAGTCTCTCGCCTATTCAGTGCATTGATTCGCGCATCACTTCGTTTTTTCTGCAAAAGGGAAACTCGGCTCCCTCGCAAAAGGTCACGCTGGATTTTGCGTTTCGGATTAAAAAGGAGCCGCTTAAAAAAGTCCAAAATGGTTCTATCTGGCATATGCATTTATGCCATTCCATGAAGGGCCACTATGAGTATGCTTATCACTTGGATGCCAAGTGTTTTATCGGGTCAAACCTTATCGAGGGGGGACTCCCTTCCGAGCAGGCAGTCCGTAGTTGCTTTGGTGTTATTTTAGGCAGTGCACGAGAATTCATTCTTTTGGTTTCCTCAAGGGGGGCCAATGGAGCCTTCAACTTGCCCTATGTGCTACCAGGTCAGCTCATAATTGAGGAAGAGCAGCCGTATGACGGATGGATAGTCTATAAAATGAAGACAGTCGAAGGCAGTGCAACTCGAAATACCGAAGGCTCTTTTAGCTGAGCTTTATTTGAGTTGCCGACAGGCCTGGTTGGCCCCTTTGGACCAGATAGTGTTGCGCCGCTACGGAAACTTCAGGGTCATCACCCACTTCTGCCAATCCGCCTGAAACGTTTTCATGTCTGGATTGCCGAGGGTTTTTTGCAG
>ENA-ORXR01004552-ORXR01004552.1-marine-metagenome-genome-assembly--contig:-NODE-4552-length-11520-cov-13.587783_pt1 | contig 11520 bp, 15 predicted proteins | sample MGYA00237866_ERZ511479 | MGnify/ENA metagenome assembly ERZ511479 | reverse complement strand
AGCTTGTGGAAGCTTCCGCAATCCGAGCGTAAGCCGGACCGAGATATGATCTCGACCAGGGATAAAATCCCACCGGAGTTCTATCCGGGAAAATTGAAAAATCTTGGCACAAGTCCCGAGGTATTGGTTTTGGGTGAGTCCTGAAATCTTGGAAGTCTTAGTGACTTTCCTGCTTCTGCCCGAGACGGGCGGGGGTCCCGTTCCAGTGGAAGGGCTGTCAGGGATGCTTGGCAGGGGCCACTAGAGGCCCGGGCCTGAGACGGTGGCCCGTTGGGTACCGGTTCCCCTGTTGTAGCGCCAGGGGGTCGGGATTGTGCACGTCCTGCGTCTTGCTTCTGAGGGTATATGAGAGTATGATGTGGGGTCATCGTTCGTGTTCGAATAAATCATCGTTGCGTTTGCGTTACTTCCGTCATTCTGGTGCGCTTCGCGCCCAGTGATCCCGGCGTTCGCGTTGTGACTCTGGCGTAGCGTTCCGCCTCCTGTGCTGGGGTTTCCGACGGCGTTATACCCCGTCGGCTGTGAGGGCACGATCCAACACACCGTCGGGACAAGTGGGCCATATACCTGCAACAGGGCGTGACCGTGGCCCCTCGCACCGTCCAAGCGGTCTCCGTGGTGTGTGGGACCGCGTGGCAGTGTCGTCTCGTGGAACGACCCGAGGTGCTGGCCCAGAAGGGACTCTGCCTACTTACTGCCCTTGCCATCCTCTAGCCCCGCCGGGAACGCATCCTTCACCTAACCAACATTTCGGACAGACCGGTCAACCTACCGAAGAACTACGCGATCGGCCTGGCAAAGCCCCACGCGGCCCCTACGTACGAGATCACGGAGGATGACCATCACACTGATGTGGGGGCGGACCCTCTCTGTGCGGCTGGGCCGACGGAAGATCACCCGCCCACGGAAGCGCCGTCGGTCCCAGCGGAAGCGCAGGCCCCGAAAACCAACGGACCGCTGAAAGATTGGGTCTTGAAGGAACAAGATCCGACGGAACCAGCACCGTCTCCCAGGGTGGCCTATGAGCGGGTCCCGCAGGATTTACGTCCCGCGGTGCAGCGGCTGATGGATCGGTTCTAGGCCCTATGGAGTGGCAGGTTGGGCCAGATTGATGTAACACCCCACAGGATCGCCCTCCACCGTGGGACTCGTCCTATTCAGTCCCGACCTGACCGGACGGGTTTCCACCACAGTCGCCTCCTGGCGGACCAAGTGGCGAAACAACTCCAGATGGGGGCCACAGAGCCGTCTCAGTTCGAGTAGCTCATTCCGGTCGTGATGGTGCCCATGCCGGACGTTTCCCCAAGGTTCTGCGTGGACTACCGCCGCTTGAACGACGTGACGGTGAAGGACAAGTACCCGCTGCCCCGCATGGACGACGGCATCGGCTTTCTGGGTAAGGCGTGCGTCTTCTCTATGCTGGATTGCAACTTCGGATACTGGAAGATCCCGGTGGCCGTCGAGTACCAGGAAAAGACACAATTCATGTGCCAAGAGGAAACCGACAAGTACATCCGGCTCCCTTTTGGTTTGACCAACGCGCCGGCCATCTTCCAGCGGGCCATTGACATGATACTGTCGGGCGTCAAGTGGAGGACCTGTCTGGTGTATTTGGACGACGTGACTGTCCTCTCCCGGACGGTCGAATAGCACATCGCCCACTTGAACGAAGTATTTGGTCTGCTGTCCCGCACTGGTGTGTCCTTCAAGGCGTCCAAGTGCTTCTGTTTCCAGGAGAAGGTCGAATACCTGGGACACATCGTAGGCCGCAGGCACATCCGGGTGACAGATAAATACCTGATGGGCCTACATCGTACCGAATCTCCATGGACCAAGAAGGACCTACGGAGTTTCCTCGGCAGGTGCAACGTGTACCGCCGGTTTGTGAAGGACTACGCACAGATGGCCAGACCCCTGACGGCCCTAACAAATCCTAAGGTGTCTTACCCACTACCCCCGTTCTCGAAAGACCAGCGGGATGCCTTTGAGGAGCTCAAGAGGCGGCTGACTAGCACGCCGATCCTGGCACTCCTGCGGTCTACTGGGGCCTACGTTTTGGGCACGGACGCCAGCGATTACCAAGTGCACTGCGTCGTGACACAAGAACAGCCGGACAAGACCTACAAACCGGCTGCGTACTGGAGCCGCCCCATAACGGCGGGCGAGAAGAACTACTGCACGAAGGAGAAAGAGTGCCTCCCGGTGGTTCGGGCCTTCTTTAAGTTGCGTCCGTATGTCCAAGCGACCCGGTTCATCGTCCGGACGGACCATTCTGCCCTCCGATGGATGCTCCATATGGACGGGGCTCATGGACGCTTGGCTCGTTGGCGGCGACGACTCTTCGAGTTCGACTATTTGGTCGAGACTCGTGCGGGGGCCGCTCACCACGCAGCGGACACGATTTCCCTGCTCGCGACACCCGCGGTGGACACAAGGTCAATCCCGGCGGAGATCCCCTGTCTTACCCTGGCCACGTTCTCGCGGGCATGGACCATGCCGTCATACAAGGACAGACGGGACCATCCCCCGGTCACGGTGGACCGTCTGGTCAAGGCTTAAGCGCGAGACAATCGGTGTCATGAGCTACGACAGGAGATGGACCGAAATTCCCACTCCCGCTACTCCGAGAACGCGCAGGGCTTGCTGTTCCAGCGCGCACCACTGGACCAGGCCACGCAGGTGTACGTCCCCAAGTCCCCACGGACAGAGATCCTCACCCTGGAGCACGCGCCGGCTCATGCGGGACACCCTGGCGCCACCAAGATGTACGTGTCCATGAGGCGCATCTTCTATTGGGAGTTCATGGTAGCCAACGTGTACGCCTACGTGGCGAACTGTGGGACTTGTGCCAAGGGGCGCGTGGGTGGAAGCCGACGGACCAACCGTCTAAGGCTCTTTCCCCCGACGGAAGCGCTGTCCGCTGTGTGCCTAGGCCTCTTGCGACCACTTCCCAAGACCGCCATGGGCAACCGATATCTCCTCGTGATGGTGGACCGCTTCGCCAAGTTGACCCGCGTCGTTGCCCTGCCGCGGGAAGACGCGGAAACCGTGGCCTCGGCGTTTTGCAACACCTGGGTGGTGTCCTACGGTCCCCCGGACACCCTCCCGACGGATAATGGGCCCCAGAAGACCTCCACGCTATTCCAGGAGGTCTTCCGGCTCATGGGAAGTACCAAACTGTGCTCCAGGACCTACTATCCCCGGACGCCAGGACAAGTCGAACAGTAAAACAACACCATCGTGTCCGAGCTCAAGGCGAACGTCGAGGACCATCAAGTCACATGGGATGAGCTGGTCTCTGTCCTAAAGTTGTCCTACAACTCGCGGCCACAACACAGGGCCGGGGTAGCCCCACTTGAGTTCATTGTCCCAAAACGGGTGTGGACGGTGGCCCTCGAGCGCCTTCCCAAGGACTGGCTCCCACAGAGAGTCCCAAACACGGCGCTAGAGGCTCAAGAACTAAGAGGAGACCTACGGAACCTCATCACGCAGGTCCGCGCCACCCTCGCCACGGCCCAACGACAGTACAAGCGGAGCTTCAATAAGTGGGTCCGGCCCGTCAACAAGATCGGTGCTTTAGTCTTCGTGGACGCACACGACACGGAAAGACGCATGTTGGACCACAAGGTGGTCGGTCGGTTTGAAATTGTCTGTACGGATGGCCACACCTACACGGTCTTCGTGGACGGGCTGCAGGACACGGCGAGCAGCGACCACATGACGTGGGCGCCTCCCCCGACGGAACAAGAACCGAACGGGGACGGATGGATGGTCCCAGATGCACACCTCCCGGACGGACATGGGCCAGACGGTAAAGTGTTCGTTTGGGGCCCCTTCCTCACCCATCAGGTGGACGACGACGGAGACCTCTAGCTCAAGCTTCGTTTGTGGGGCTTTGGGCTGTCGGAGGACACCTGTGAGCGTGCGCGCAAGTTCTATCTACGCAAGGTCAGCCAGTACTGCCGGCACAAGCGTCTCCCTGACCCTAGTGGACTGGCGGCATTCCTGAATTGGTGATCCGTCCGAAACCCCCGCGGCTCAGTCCCAGTGCGGCCCCTTCGTGCCCAAGATCGTTCATCTTCGACTGATCCGCCGAGCTTCTGTCTGCGGCCCATTCATTAGTCTCCCTTCGCCGGCTGGAGGCGGTCGGATCCTGTCAATTCCATCCTGTACGGCGCCCATCGGCTGGGAACACGCAAGTCTAGTGACAGAAGAACCGGGCGTAACGGTCGGCCGTTACATGTAACGGGCCTCTCGAGACTTACATGCTTGGGGGTCGAGACCCCGCTCAGTCTTAAGAAAGACGCCTTCAACGAGTACGGAGTGGAAGTGCCAGCACGCAGGACGGTTTCATGACTACGGGAAAAAGATCCAACGAAAGACATACCCTCGATACACGACGAACACCCCGGTCAACACCACGGACCGTCTGCCACCAATACGGGCGCCTGGCTTGGTTACGCTGCGCCGGCTTACCCTGATTCGCCGGCGTCCCTTCCTCTCTCCAGCGCACCTATCCACGAGCGGACGCATCCCAGGTAAAACCGCGGCCTGTTGTGACACGCATGTTCAAGGTACGGCGGGGACAGCACGAAGAACTCCCGCGCCGGCGCCATGTAGGACGACGCAGTCATCTGCACCCGACGTTGGCCGTAGGTCCGCATGCTGCAGATCTTGAAGGGACGCCGGACTACCGTCGTGGCGTCCGACAAACGGTCCACCACTGGCACCGATGTGTCCGAAAAGAGCCGCATCTGCTCGAGGAAGGCGTTCCCGGGGGTCCCCCCATCAAGGTCCCGGAAGAGGGTGTGGGCCCGCATTCGCTGGGTGCATTCGCACACCTCCTCCCGTGTCCACGCAGCCGCCCATCCCGCCACGTCGGACACATTTTAGATCTCCCCGACATTGGTCCTGTACCGCTGGGTCTTTTCGAGATCGGCCGCCATTGCGGTGGACCAGAGGGCCGCGACAACCCGACGCCTGGCGGCCAGCAGGCCCACGCCACGGATGGGGCTGCCGGACGACCCACGGCGGAAGGGGGAGGGGCAACGGACTAAGTCCAACAAGCGGCGGATTCCGGCGGGCGACGGACGACGCTGGTTACCGAGGCGGACAACACCAGCCGGGATCCCGCTGATGTACTCGTGGTCGCGTCCCCCCCAGTGGACCGGCGATGCGGCGCTCCGCTCTAGCCCCGCGTACCGAGGACCTGCAGGCCTTGCCCTGCACCGCCTGGTGGCGCCTACCCACTCGGTCCTCCGGCCTCTCCTCCCAACCGCGCTGCCACTGTGCGCAAGGGCGGGCGGGCACGCTCGGCCTTGATGTAGGGGACGTGTGGGGGTTGGCGCCCTTCGGTGGCGGGCCGGCCCGGGCGGTGGTGTACAAGGCCGGCGGATCGGCCGTGCCGGAAGATGGACGGCTTTCGTGGGCGCAACGTTGGGCTCGCCCGGCGGACGGATCGTGGCTGTGATGTCGCCGTCTGATTGGCCCACGTGCGCTTGAATGTCTTGGCCGCTGCTCGTGGCGGTTGTCGGACTTGATATTTCGTTGATTGTATGTCGCATTGTTTGGAGGGACTTGATTTTCGCATTACAGATGGCCTGCATTGGCTGGCTCCGATTGGAGGCCGAGCCACCGGCTCCCGAGGGTCGCTTTCTTCCACATATTTCCGCGGGTTGGGACCGAATCGCGGCCACTCAGTGAAGGTGCCTCGTTTTCCCACTAGGGGCCGGGGTGCTGGCGTGTGTTGGTCCGCTGTGCCTCCGCTAGGGGGTCGTCGTAGGGGCTGTTCAGGAGATGTCTCGGCCTCCTCCTGGTGTCCAGAAGAAAAACCAACCGTGCCTTGGGGCTCTTTCTCCCGGGGGTTTGTGCCGTAATGCCTTTGTCGCCTCTTCGGAGCGGGCGTGGACTGCAATTTTCCCTTTCCGGTTCCTTCTGGGCCTCCCTCCGTTGGGCCGCAGCGGTTGTTGACTTCGTATCGGGACAGAAGAGAGAAAACCGTACAGGCAGCATCGACAACAGGCTCCATCGACCCCGGCGCACGGATTTGGGTGGCACGACCATCCGGCTCAACAGCCCGTCGCGGGCGCCGTGCTACGGACACCGTGGTCTATACGTGCTCCCGGGGTCGCTATTATCAGCGAAGGGGGGGATGCGGTAGGCTTAGGTCGGACGAGGATACCCCTCGACTCCTTCATGGCGGCTTTTCCCCGAGAGCAGGTGAAGTCGACTACGGAGCCGACGTCGGCCAAGTTGGTATCTCAGCACGTACGCCCTACCTCTGCGGGAGAAATACGAACGTGTTTTAGTATCCTGATCCTCGGCTCGGGCTTCCAGTTAGGGTCTTGTGCCGACCTATGGGCAACAGCTCCAAGGTCGAAGCACATGCCTGCTCCCGCCTTCAGCGCACGCACGGGCATGGCATGTATCGCCACCGCTTCGAAACTATGTGGTCGGCGCCGAGATCTAGCCGGAAACTGACTGGCGGCCCGTCCACCGACGACGCAAGCGGCGAGCGCTACCGCTGGGCGCTGATAAAAGATTTTATCCTCTCCATCGCAAACCACACGGCGGCGCACGTGACCCCGGGCGACACCACCTGTGTCGACGAATCCATAGTCCAGTGGTACGGTCTCGGGTGAACATGGAGCTCTCTTGGGCTCCCCATGTACGTTTACATTGACCGTGAGCCGGAAAACGGCTGAGAGATTCAGAACGCCGCATGTGGACGGAGCGGCATCATGCTCTGACTGCAACTCATGACTACCGCCGCGGACCAAAACGCTCTCCTGGCGGCCGATGAAAGCCGTCTTCTTCACGGGAACGCCGTTTTACACCGTCTGGCTGGACCCTGAGCCGGAACTGGGCGCACTGTCTGTGCTGTGGCAGCATGGCCACACGGAGGCCATCTGGACTTGACAGCTGATGGGGCCAATAAGTGGAGGGCCCACAAGCGGACGCGCCGTTGGAGCGGGTCTATCCCGGAGCTCGCCTAAGTAAGGCTGAGATTCCTGTTTATGGGGATTACCTAGACAAAGCAAATTCCTACCGATCACGAGACCCATTCTGTGCGATCGGATCGTGGTTGGGATGATCAACTTGTGATTCCCGGAAATACCACTCTACGGTCTTCTGAGTTATGACCGTATCCTTGATTTGTTCTTTTCGTTGTGAGGAGTCATATTCGATGTTCTTAGTGCATCTCACCCTCGCCTCGGGGATTTTGTTGGCATGTTTTGATTGGGTCTTGGGCACATCCCCGGCGGCGGGTGTGGCCCGCGTTTGACCCCTGTTTTTGGCCCACTTGCGAGGGTCCCTCTGAGAGTTGAGGAAAGGGGACCGGTGGGTATACCTGAGCGGGACAGCAGAGCAGTCCCGGACCCCCCCGAGGGAGGCCAGTAAGCGTTGAGCCTCACATCGCTGTGTCGTGTGTGCCTCTTGTCCTTTCCGCCCACACCAGTTGTGTCTGTGCGTCTTGGCGCTTGCTTGCGGGGTCTTTGACGAGACTACCGGGTGCCCGGTCGGGAAGGCCGCCCGTGTGGGGTCGGCCTGACTGTGGTGCCGCATTTGGTGGAGCAGCAGCGGAAGCAGCACACTTTGCTACTATCGTGATCGCGACGCGAGGGGATCGAGTTGGCCTTCTTCCCCTAGCGATCTCTATTTCTCCGTTGCAACCCCGCAATGTTTGATTGGTGAGCCTAATCGGTTACCGGATGTCAGGAGGGGAGGGGGGAAACCCCTCCGCACACTCTGATGGGGCAAATGAGAGGGGGAGCACGGCTTCACTCCCCCCTGGACCCACACCACCAGTAGGTGGACGTTTCGTCACATGTAGCCAGGGTGGCGGAGATGTGGGCGGAGCCGGACGTGGCTCCTTGTTTCTTCCCCCGGCCTTCTCCGTCGGACCGGGTGGAGTTCACCCTCCGGCTGGGGCGACCACGGTTCGAAGTGACACCGTGGAGCCCCCGTCGGATGCCAACACTCCCTTCGGCACGAGACTGCCCTACGTAGCTGGGAGGACGGATCGTACGTCCCGAGTTGCGGTCGGTGAATCGGTGCCCCGGCTTGGAGACGAGCCCGCGGGTGGGAGCTCTAGTCCTGCTCCCCGCGGCTTGCTGGGTAGAATATTCAGCGTGGGTCCTGAGTTGCATGACGCCATCGCTGAGGCGGTACGGTCCGAGACTGCCCGTTCACTACCGGTTACGCCCGGTTTGGTCGGGAGCCCTATGGCGCGTCCCGACCCTCGACGAAGTGGACACACTCAGTCCCGCCGACGACTGCATTACGCGTCGCAATTGTCTGATGGCGAATATTCCGGCGGCGATTCTCCGCGCGGTGGCAGCCAACGGCGAACGCCACGGGTTACTCCCCGGCACCGCCCGGTGCATGCATCTGGTTCGGCTCGGCGAGTCCCAGTGCCGTGGCGTGATCGTTCAGAGGAGCGCCCGACAGGGCTGGAAGGAGTTGGACCAGACAAGATCACGGTCAACAATCCCCACTATCAGGATTTGTTTGATTGCGAGACGTACGCGCTGGAGAATAAATCGGTCTCCTACACGCGGGAGCACGCCCGTACCATGGGCCGGTTCAAGAAGGATGTCATGCACTCCTTTGGCCACCGCTCAGAATGGAACGGTGACCCGCCGCATAAAGTCTTCCAGTTCTTGCGCAAGTTTTGCAAGGCGTGGGACGACAATGACATCTCGGAAGGAGAGGCCTTCTACGTGTTTCAGGATGTTACCTTGGAGAAACACTCCGCTCCTAGATAATGGGCGTCATGCCAACTCGACGTGGCGGAAGACCAGGAGAGGTCAGCTCCTACTTGGAGCTGGTCAACTGGATCATCCGTACGCATGCGGATGAGTCAACCGTAGCCGGCCTCGTGGAACAGTTCCACCAGGCGCGGCAAGAAGAGAACGAAGATGAGCTGTCATACGCTGAACGTCTCAGAGTATTGAAAACCTCATGTGGGCTCCTCCACTCGACAGGAGCCCTCAAGGGACGCTATGTCGAAGGCGTTCACCCTGTGGTTCGCGCTACCTTACGCGAACGTAATAAGCCAGGGATTATCTTGGCGGAGCTGGCCCGCATCGCCCAAACTCGAGGCGATGAGTACCGCTGGATGCAAGCAGCAGAACAGAAAGAGCGAGCCGAGAAGGCCGCTAAGCTCGCGGAGGCAACTCGCCTCCGTCGACAAGCACGGGCTCTAGTAACACCCCGGTACCCGGTCCGTCAGAGAACAACTCGCACGAAACCAGTCGAGCAAAGCGTAGCCACAACGACCACGCCCCAAGTAGGCGGGAGTGGAAAGGCTGCAGGCGTGCCGCGCTGGCATTGTAACCAGACGATCTACTGGGCGGAAGAGTGTCCCACGTTGGACCCGCGTCTTCGTGCGCGACTGACACAGAACAGTCGATCGGCCAAGGACAAGTCTCGTCCTGCCCGATTCCAAAAGAGTACGAGGAAGACTGGGCCTCACCTTGTCGCAACAGCCGGCGACAACGAGTCCTCAAGTGGGAGTGAGTCACCACTTGAGAAGGGGGAACCGAATCCCCAGGCAGGCAAATCCGCGGCATCCTCCTCGGAGTCGGATGAGGGAAACGCGTATCCGCTGGGATGGATGGATCCCCGACGTCCCAAGTGGGTAATCAAGGTACGAGACGCAAGAGCAATGTCAAGCTCCTGCGACTTCCTAAGGGGATACGTCCTCGGGACATGCCAATCCCGAAGAGCGTGGATCGCAGTAAGGTTGTGGCGATCCTGACAGGGAGCAACTCTCAAGTTCCAAACAGAGTATGGATGCAGGACGGGCACCTCCTGGCAACCCGGGCGATACTCGACACCAGGTCTGTCGTGTCCTTGATTCGGGAAGACTTACTCCCGAAGGAGGTGACGGTTTGTCCACTTGACAAGTCCACACCCAGCATGTTTGATGTGAATGGGAATATCCTTCCCATCACGGGTCTTGCAACCCTCCATTTGCGCATCGGTACGTATGAGACGACGCACTCGTTGGGCGTCGTTCAGGGAATGTCGGTGCCCTTACTCTTCGGTACCCCATACTCGGATGCCCATGTCCCAATCATTTCGGGAGCCCAGAACTTCATCCAACTGATGGATGGGTGCCGTGTTCCCATCCTCCGACGGGGAAAGAGTGTCGCACCGGTGGCGACGTCATCTGCGACACCGTAAGACTGTTCCTCTAAAGGCAAAGCAAAGGTACAAATGGCACAGCAAACAATCATAGAGCCCAAGTCTAAAGGCTATGTGAAAGTGCAAACTGCCTTCCAAGGAAGCGGCCTGCTCACTCAGAGGCAGCGGGTGTTTGAACGACATAGACTACATGTCGCTCCGGGCACCATGACTTGAAAGACAGGTGAGCCTTGCTGGCGAGAGATAATCCACACCGGGACGAACAAACTCCGTCTCCCCAAGGGTATGTCTCTCGGCACAATCGAGGCGTACGACGGTAACATCACCGCCGTAACGCCGGGGCAGTGGGAAACGTTCCCCCACGATGACGCCCCGACAGTACCGGTGGCGTCGTCAAAACCAGTGGGAAACCGGGAGAATGATCCCCCTTTTTCCGAACAGAACATCCCGGAATATCTCCGCGGACGTCTCAAGGCGCTGATTGATCGACACAACGGGTTGTGGGATGGGTCCCTTGGCACCATCAAGGCGACCGAACACCGGACCAGACTAAAGCCTGGTGCCAAACCCGTGCGGCTCCATCCATACCGCATGGGTCCCCGAACCCGACCACTCGTCGGCGAGCAAGTGGAAAAGATGCTTAAGCTGGACGTGATTGTACCAAGCACCAGCGAGTAGGCCAGTCCGGTTGTTCTTGTGCCGAAGCCGGATGGATCCACATGCTGTTGCATCGACTACCGTCAACTGACCGATAGAACGGTGCGTGATACGTATCCGCTCCCAAGGATGGATGACTGTCTGGACTCCATGGGAGACGCCAAGTTTTTCTCCACGTTGGACTGCAACGCGGGTTACTGGCAGATACCCGTCGCCAAGGAGGATAAGCACTTGACTGCCTGCACGACTCATGTGGGGACGTACCAGTGTACACGCCTCCCCTTTGGACTTTGCAATGCGCCTGCCACTTTTCAGCGCGCTATCTACATGATACTGGAAGGAGTAAAATAGCAGTATGTCCTCGTCTACTTAGACGACATCATCGTTTACTCCGCTGACGCGGAGTCACACATCTCCCACTTGGAGAAAATGTTTACCTTGTTGGGTGAGAACGGTGTCACCCTCAAGACAAAGAAGTGTCACCTCTTTAGTAATGAGGTGGAGTACCTCGGTCATGTCGTACGACCGGGGCGCATCAGTGTGAATGAGAAAAACCTGAAGGCTATCAGGAAGGCCATATACCCTAAGACACAAACGCAACTGCGCAGCTTCCTGGGTATGTGTAACGTATATTGACGTTTCACGGCTGACTTCGCCAAGGTCGCGAAGCCCCTGAACAAGTTGGTGAGCTCCTCGCTACCCAAGAAACTC
>ENA-ORXR01004549-ORXR01004549.1-marine-metagenome-genome-assembly--contig:-NODE-4549-length-11533-cov-18.370635_pt1 | contig 11533 bp, 9 predicted proteins | sample MGYA00237866_ERZ511479 | MGnify/ENA metagenome assembly ERZ511479 | reverse complement strand
TGGCCGCCGCCCCCGCTGCTGGCCGCCGCCTCCGCTGCCGGGCGCCGCCCCCGCTGCCAGACGCCGCCCCCGCTGCCGCCGTTGCCCCCGCTGCCGGCGGCCGCCCCCGCTGCTGGCCGCCGCTCCTGCCGCTCGCTACCGCCCCCACTGCCGCCCGCCGACCCGGCTGCCGCCCGCCGCCCCCACTACCGGTCACCCGCTGCAGCCTCTTGCGGCCGCCCCCACTGCCGCCTGCTCCCCCTACCGCCCGCTGCCGCCCCTGCGGCCGGCTCCCACTTCTGCTGCCGCCCGCCGCCCACGCAGCCCGCCGCCGCCCCCGCTGCCGGCTCCCGGACCTGCTGCCGCCCGCCGCTCGCGCGGCCGGCCGTCGCCTCCGCCGCCGGACGTCGCCCCCGCTGCCGCCCATCGCCCCCGCTGTCGGCCGCCGCCCCTGCTATTGCCCGCCGCCCCTGCCGCCCGCCGCCGGCCCCGCTGCTGGCCACCGCCCCCACCACCGGCCTCCGCTCCTGCCGCTAGCCATCGACCCCGCTGCCGGCCACTACTGGCTGCCGCTCCCGCTTCCGGCCGCCACCCCAGCCGTTTGCTGCGGCCCCCTGCCATTGCAGGCTTCTAACTGTGTTGCTTTTCTCTTCTGCTTTGCATGTTAGCTGATGGATCTGGGGGCTTCACTGACTGACTTCAGAGGCTGGGCAGCGGGTCGTGGGCCGGGGAAGGTTGGGCATAGGTTGTTTGTTTCTGTCATGTTGAGAGGTAAAAATGAACATGAAGCAGTTGTTTGTGCGCATAGCCACCTATACCACGCTTCATAGCGCAGTCGATATACCCAGGAACGACTGAGAACAAAAAAGCGTGTTTCTCGTTTCTCATGCATGTGTGTCTTGCGCACCCCTCGCCCCTACCGATCTGAGGCCCCTGATGGACCAATCCGGAACGATGGGTGGACCAATCCAGAACGATGGTGCATACGGCACATGATGACATATGGACATTGTGCCTTTTTCTCAGCTATGTCAGGGGCTCTTGAGGGCCCTGAGAACTATGGTAATACTGGCTAAGCTGGCAGACGATTTCTTCATAATGTTTTCTGCACTCCCAACAAGAACGTCTTGTCTGTCCTCACCACCCCATCCCCATGCTTGGCACTGCAGCTCTGCGGATGCTCACATTGTTCAGAGACACCCAGTGCCCCACCTCCCCACCCCATCCACAACAGTTTATGTAGAGGCGTTGGCGACAAAGGGCGAATGCGGTGGTCGGCAGCAGCAGCAGTCGCTGGCAGCGGCGGCGGCTGCCGGCGGCGGCGGCAGCTGCCGGCCGCGGCGGCAGTGGCAAGCAGCGGCGGCTGCGGACGGCGGCGGCGGCCGCGACCGGCGGCTGCGGACGGCGGCGGCAGCGGCGGCCGACGACGGTGGCGGCCAGCAGCGGCGGTGCAGCGAACGGAGAGGGTGCGGCCAGAAGCGGTGGAGGCGGCCAGCGGCGGCAGCGGCAGCCAGCGGCGGGGTTGGCGTCCCGTAGCGGGGGGTGGGCGCTAGCGACACGGGAGGCGGGCGGCAGCTGGGGCGGCGGCGGCCGGTAGGGGCGGCGGTCGGCAGTGGGGGCGGCGAGCGGCAGCGGGGGTGGCGGCACGGGGCTGCTGGGCTGGGGGATGAGTATTCTTAATTATGGGGGAGGAACAGGAACAGGAGTGCTGCCGTTAATGACATGGGGTAGAATGGGTCGACAAGAAAATGGTCCGAAGGCAACTACACGATCTGAGAAGCTCTCGAGAGTTTGATCTGCATCTGGCGCGCGCAGCGCGCCGTGTGCACCCCCCCCCCCCCCCCCCCCCCCCCCCAGTGCGCTGCTCATTTTCGCAGCTCATATTCGCGGATCTTCTGCGAAAACAAGGATGTCCGATTCCTACCTCGGCGAGGCAGCCTCGGTCTCCACCACGCGCTGTCGACCCACCGGCGCCGCTTCCGACCGCTACTTGGCCTCTGTCTCAGCCGCACCGCACCCCTTCTCCTCCCCTGCGCCAAAGCACTCAACCAGCTCCTGTGTCCCCCTCCGCCTCTTCCACCACCCCTCCCTTTCATGTCCTGGCCTACGGCCCACCCGTCCCCCCCCTGCCGACGAACTGCTTTTCGTGCATTCCACCTACCTACCCAGTGCTCTTCTGCATCGCGGCGGCTGCGTCACGCGGGCACCCCCCTCATGGCCGCCTTTGTCACCCCTGCGTCGGCAGCCGCCGGCGGCCGCCTGCGGCTGCCGTCGTCGCGGTCGCGCCCCCGCCGCTGCGTGGCGGTCACCACCCGGCTGTCCGCGTCGGTGACGCCACCCCCGTGGGCGCCCCCGGCTGTTGCCCCGGCCTCGTCCGCGTCGACGGCGGCCGCCGGCACGGTGGCTCGAGCCGCCACCCCCGCGCCGCTGCCGGCCGGCCGCCCGAGCCGGCGGGGCATGGTCGCCCTCCTCGGCGCCGCGGGTGGTTCTGTGTTGGCGGGCGCGCTGCTCGGGGACGCGCCCGGCGGCGGCCGCGTGTCGCCCGCGTCGGCGGCGCCCGAAGTCGAGTCGGAGGCGCTCGCCGCCCTGCGGCGGGTGACCGAGTTGCAAAAGCTCGCCTTTGAGTACACCAACGACATGCGTTACGAGCGCGCTGAAACCATCTGGACGCGCATCATTGGGCTCAATGAGAGCAACGCGGCGGCGTGGAGCAACCGGGGCAACTGCCGCACGTCGCAGGGGCGGTTTGCCGACGCGATTGAGGATTTTGACAAGGCCATTGCGCTCGCGCCGACCGAGCCCGACCCCTACCTCGGCCGCGGCGTGGCGCGGGAGGGCCTCCGGGAGTATGGGGGCGCGCTCGAGGATTACGTGGCGGCCAACGCCGCGTCGGTCGCCAAGTACAAGACGGAGGACCAGGTGGCGTACAACAACATGGGCAACGCCCACGCCGGCCAGGCGGCGGTGCTCGGCCGCTCGGCCGACCCAGACGCCCCCGCCGCCGCGCGGCGCGAGTGGACCACGGCGGCCGAGTTGTACCACCGCGCCGCCTCGATGGACCGCAACTATGTGTTTGCGTCGGCCAACGAGGCGCTGGCGCTGTACGAGCTCGGGGAGACGGCGCGCTCCCTGCGCCTCGTCAAGTACTTGTGCTTGAAGTTCCCACAGTTTGCCGACATGCACGCGGTGCTTGCGGCTGCCTACTGGTCGCAGGGGCGCTCGGCGGACGCAGAGGCGGAGTGGGCCAAGGTGATTGACCAGGACACACGGTATGGCAACCTGGAGTGGGTGGAGGACGTGCGGCGGTGGCCGCCGGTGCTCGTGGCGGAGCTTAAGAACTTTGTCGAGCTCCGGCGGCCAAACCCACTGGCGGGGTGAACGCGGTCGGGCGGCCATGGGGGGGGTTGGTTTGGGAAGATGCATGTGCTGTATGTCGCTGTACATCAAGTGGCCGTACGGACAACCCGCCCGTGGACTTTCCATCTCCCTGGAATTGTACACCTGCTCGTTGCTCGTGCCACGGCTGCGGTAGGTTGTATGCGCACCGGTGGATGCTATCCAGCTGCTGTTGTCTGAACGGCGACGGCGCGGTCGGCGGTAGCGCCGGGATGTCCCGGTGCGTGGTTCACGAGGGCAGGCCTTTGCCGAGCGCGTGGGACGGACTTTCTTCGGTGCCGGGCGCTCCTGTCCCACTGCAGTGAAGAGCTATACCGAGTGAGGTGCCTGGCATGCAAAGCAATGATGAAGAAAACTAGGTGCTCGAGACAACAGAAAAGAAGAAATATTAACGGACACCCCAGACTCTGAAGACCAGACAAGGACCTGACACACAACCGCCCACCGCACCCGCCACTTGCGTCCCTTCCACCCACCCGCTACAAGCTCACATTCGCGCCGCGATCGCCCCCCTCCTCATCCCTCCGCGTGCGCGTCGCCCGCCGCGACGCCCGCGCTTCCACGTTGCGCAGGTACTCTGGATTCCGCCCGAACCCGTACAGCGGGCACTCCCCGCAGTCCCCCTCCGGGCAGTCCTCACACCGGATCCCCCCCGTGCGCATGACGTCCGCCTCGCTCGTCCCCCGTGCCCCCTCTGAGACGCCGTCACCCCCCACCAGCCGCGCCGTGTTGTTGATGATTTGCCCCTCCCGCTCCCGCTCGAGGGTGACCAAGTCGTCAAACGACACGTCTGGGGCAATCTTTAAGGATCTACAGAAGGACGTGGCGGCGGCGAGCAAGAAGATGCAGCTGTTTGGCAAGGACATGTTTGACTTGATGGAGGATGACCGGGACGCCAAGGCGGCGTATGAGGCCGTCTCGGCGGCCGAGGCCGCCAACATGATCACACCTGCCGAGGCGGTCTTGAAGGCCGAGGCCGACGTGGTGGCCAGAACGTTGAAGGCGGTGAACGAGGAGGGCAAGAACCTCGAGGGCGGTGGACCGTTGCACCCTGCCAACGCGGCTGGGTGTCTTGACGCGGCCGACTGCGTCAACGCGGCCTACGGCGTCGACGCGGCCAACGGCTTCAACGTGGAGATGGGCGGCAATGCGGTCAATGGCGCCAGCACGGACAAGGGTGCGAACGCGGAGAACGTGGCCGGCGCAGCCAAGAACGCCTCCGCGGCCAACTCCTCCCGAGCGACGAAGGGTGGCGCGTTGCTGAGGAACGTCGCAGACGCCAGGTCGCTCAATGTTCTCAAGAGGGTCAAAGCGTGGAGCACCCGGCGGGTCAAGGAGCCTGCGCAGACAGACTACACCAGCTGTGGTCCCTTAGCGTTTTCTGTTTTTGTGGCATAGCGCGCACGAGGTCAACTCCAGAGTATTGCCGTGCGATGCCGTTGCTGTCCACTTGAGCATGGTTGCGGCAGTGGTGAGTGTTGGAGCAGAGCCAGGCCGGGGCTGGGGCACGTAATAATTTGCCCCCGCCCTCTGGCGGGGCCGGGCTCTCCTCGGAAGCCCAGCACCTGCAGGACACCGTGCCTGCCCGGGCTAAGAACTGACAACGGTACCAAGGGGGGTGTTCCCCATCCTGGGGGGTTCGGCCCTGCCCGTGGGCTTCCACGTACGGAGACGGCCTGCAGGAGGAGGAGAGGGCCGGCACCGGGACGACGCCTGTCTCGTACCAGGCGTCCGTGAGCGGCCGGGTTGGCGAGACAGAGAGCTACTGCGTGCGTGTGTGCTGGGCGGACGAGTGGGCTCCTGAGGGCGTATATATAGAGCCGAGCCCGGGGCTTATCCCCGGGCACGGAGGAAAAGGGACCTTCTATCTATCGTCACGTCTCACCCCCGTGAGGAGCGCGCGGGCTAAGGGCACGCGCGACATTGTAGCGGTTTCGCCAACAGGTTATGGGCCCAGGCGAGCCACTGCGCGCACCGTACGGTCTACCGGTGAGCGCGTGGGAGTGGTGGGTTGCCCAGAAACGGGACCCGGGCTGTATGAGTGTTGCGAAGACGACGCCTGACGACATCCCGGAGCTGGTGGAGGACCCTGAGGCAACAGCATCACCGGTGAGGACACCGGAGCGGGCCGAGGCGGCGCCCGCGTTGGCGGGTGACCCCGGCAACACGGTGTCCGCGCACCATCCACGCACCTAACAAGGCGTGGTGGTCGCGGGGGCGGCGGGGCAACCATCCGCGTGCAAGGATCCCTCCCGAGCGGAGGGCCGCCTGGCAAGGGACCAGCCTCCCGGGCGTATAGGGCCGCGGCCCTTCCGCTGAGAACTGCGACATGGCCTCGGCGGGCAAGGATTTGCCACGCGCCTCGGCCAAGCTGGACGTCGATAACTACATGAGCTGGAGCCACGAGATGGAGTACCTGCTGCGCTTCCAGGGCCTTTGGGGCCTCGTCGTGCCATTGGATCATCCCGAGGCGGAAGGCCAAATCTCGTCGCTGGAGACGACTGGGATGCAACTGCGGTCAGGCCTGCAGCTGGGGGCTCCAAGTCCAATGGGGTCCCGTGGGGGCACGAGCCGCGACGATGCAGCCATCAAGGTCGAGAAGACGGCTGGAGACGCAGCAACGGGACAGAAGGAGGAGGCACTGCTCCTGGGGCGCGCTGTGTCCGCGCAGCAGACACGGGCGGAGCGTGCCCGGGTCGTCATCATGCTGAACGTGCGGGCACACCACAGTGCCAAGCTGCGCCGCCAGCTGACGGTGCGGGACCTATGGGTCTCTCTCCGGGAGGAGTTTCACCCACAGAAGCGGTCCCGGGAGATCACCCTGCGGCGGCAGCTGAACTCTTTGGCGATGGGGAGCAACTAATCCCCCACGCGCTACTTCAACCGCGCCTGGGACCTCGTCAGCCTCCCACAAGACATTGTCATCGTCGTGGACGACGGGTGGCTCCTAGGCGCGTTGCTCTCCGGGCTCTCCGACAAGTATGAGCGCACCATGGAGTCGATGGAGGAGCGCGACGACATCACCATTCGGAAGGCGCTGGCCATGCTCCGCGCCGCGGACGCACGCGCTGAGCGGCGCGTGCTCCGCAAGAATGCGGAGAAGTCGGGCGGAGCCGCGTTGGTGGCTGATGGCGAGGAGGACCGGCGCGCGCGGCGTGAGGCCCACCGCCCAATGCGCTGCCACAAGTGCCGCAAGGTGGGCCACGTGCAACGCTTCTGCCCGACCAGGCAGGGCAAAGGCAAGGCCAAGGCCACGGGCCCACCTAAGGGCCCGCCCCCTGGGTACTCGTCCTCCTCCTCCTCGGGGGAAGAGGAGGTGGGAACGGCCGGGCTGGCCAAGCTCTCCCTCGAGTCGGAGAGCGATGAGGAGGGGTATGCCATGTTGGCCCGCCTTTTGCCCCTGCCGGACGAGGCCGCGTCCGACGGTGAGGTGGCCTGGGCGGTGGACAGCGGGGCGTCCCATCACATGTGTGGAACGCCAGACGGTCTGACGGACGTCCACCCGGGGCGACCGGTGACGATCACCATTGCTAACGGGTCAACCACGCGGGCAACAACGCGCGGGACGGCCGTCCTGCGGGTCAACGGCACGCGCTTGACGCTGCGTGATGTGTTGGTGGTGCCTAGTATGGCCATGACCCTGTTCTCGGTCCGCACGGCGTCGCGTGCCGGGTACACCACCGAGTTCTCCGACTCTGGTGTTCGGGTGCACCAGGATGGGAAGACCATTGTGCGGGGCACGACCTCGGGTGGTATCTATGTCCTCCGGGGGCATCCAATTACGACGCGCCGCGGTCAAGCGCTGGCGGCGGTCGGAGGACCGGAGGACCCGGCAGAGGCGGAGACAGGGGATGAGAGCGAGGGACACCAGGGTGCGACGCCTGCCCCGGCACTTACAGCACCGCCAGTTACGGCGGCGGTGACTGGGCGCACGCAGCCGGCCGGGGTTGACCCCACGGCTGCCCTGTGGCACCGCCGGTATGGTCACATGTCCGTCGATGGGCTACGCCGCACGCTGGCCGCTGTGGACGGCATGGACCTGACGCGGTCTTCGTTGGCTACGTTGAAGGGGCACCCATGTGAGCCATGCATCATGAGCAAGATGGCGCGCGCACCCTATGTGGCATCGGACCGGGAGCCCGAGCGTGTGCTGCAGTACGTGAACTCCTATGTCATCGGGCCTATGCCGGTCCCGACCGCAAAAGGGCGACGCTACCTCATGGGGGCGGTTGACGACTACAGCCGGTACAAGGAGATTGTGCCCATCCACGAGAAAGGGCAGGCCAAGGACGCCCTCATGCGTGTGCTCAACCACTGGGAGAATGTCACCGGGCATCGCATCGGGACGCTGCGCACGGACGATGGCAAGGAGTACCGCGGGCACGCCTTCGACGCATGGCTCGGTGAGAAGGGCATCAAGCACGAAACGTCCGCCCCGTACGCGCACCAGCACAATGGTGTCGCGGAACGCTTCAATCGCACGGTGCAAGAGCGGATGATGGCCGTGCTGACCGATGCACGGCTGGAGCACAAGTTCTGGGGTGAAGCAGCGACGGCTGTCACCCGGGCGCTGAACCGCACACCTCAACTTGGACATGCACTGACGCCCTACGAGATGTTTTACGGGCGCCGCCCCGACGTGTCCTCCATGCGCGTGTTTAGGTGCCGCGCGTGGGCATATAAGCCACCGGACATCCGTCGCAAGATGGACCCTCGGGCGCTGCCCGCAACGCACATGGGGTATGCGGACACGTCGAAGGGCTACCGCGTCCTGATCAACGGACGGGTATACATCCGTCGGGACGTGACTTTCGACGAGCAGCCCGTGGGTCGGGGGAGCGGTGGGATGCCCCAGTGCCCATGGACCCCCAGACGGTGGCGGCAGAACCCTCGGGAGAGACGCGTGCTCCAATTGAGGAGGCCATCTCGGCCGCCCGCCGGCTCGTTGGTGCGGCTGGCCCGGACGAAGCCGACGACGGAGACAATAGCACGGACGACGGCATGAGCACCGCCTCGGGCGACACGGACCATTCAACCTCCCCGGTGGATGAGGAGGAGGCCGACGAGCACGCGGCTTCCAACGACGAGGACGGAGGAGACGAGCACGCGGCACCAGAAGACGCTGCACAGCAACCGCGCCGCTCGCGGCGCGTGGCATCGCGGGCCCCAACGGCGTCACCGCCCACGGGTGCCTTGGGGCTCCGTGCCTGGGCGCTGGCGGCTGGGGGGCGCGGGGGGCCCGACAATTTGCGAGTATACGAGGCCCGACACGAGGCTGAATGGCCCGAGTTTGACGCATCCTGCAAGGTGGAGGTGCAGGCCCTTTGGGATAATGGCACCTGGGAGATGGTGCCACTCCCCGACGGGAAGCAGGTCATTCGGACGGAACTTCTCTGCGAGCGGAAGCGTGGACCGGCAGGGGAGATTTCCAAGTACAAGGGCCGTCTCGTAGTGCGTGGGGACACGCAGATCCCCTACGTGGACTACACTGAGACATGGGCGCCCGTTGCGCGGTACACCACACTCCGCTACCTACTGGGGCACTGCACGCGCAACGACCTCGTGCTCCTGCAGCTGGATGTGGCCACCGCCTTCCTGAATGGCGAAGTGGAGGAGGAGCTCTACATCAAGGAGCCACGGGGGTATGAGCGCGGTCCGCCCGGGCTGGTCTGCCGCCTGCGTAAGGCCCTCTATGGGCTCAAGCAGGCCGCCCGAGCGTGGTACTACAAGCTGCGCGCCACCTTAGAGCGCGCGGGGTTTGTGATCTGCGAAGCGGACGAATGTCTCTTCAAGCGCGGCGCAGACGGCGATGACGTCTGCTACATACTCATCTATGTCGACGACCTGCTCATCGCCGCCCGGACGATGGCACACGCTGAGGCGGGGCAAGCAGTGATGACCGACGCTTTTAAATGCAAGACCATGGGACCGCCCTCGTACTTCCTAGGGCTACATGTTGACCGTGACGTCAAAGGTCAGGCGCTGCGCCTACACCAGCGGCAGTATGTGGCCACCCTCCTGACCCGCTTTGGTCTTACCGATGCGAATCCGGTGCTCTTGCCTATGGGTGCCGGCGTTCATCTGGCCAAGCAGGGCGTTCGGCTTGATGCAGCCCTTGCCAAAGTGTACCAGACACTGGTAGGTGCTTTGCTCTACCTCAGCACCAGCACGCGGCCCGACATCGCCTACGCCGTAGAGCGCCTGACGCGGTTTGTGGCGGCACCCACGGAGGAGCACTTGGCGGCCGGGAAGGTGGTGCTGCGGTACCTCAAGTGGAGTGCAGACTTTGGGCTCTGCTACACGGGCAAGGGGGAGCTGCACGGGTACTGTGATGCAGACTTTTCCGCCGACCGTGACACACGGCGGTCGACGTCGGCCATGGTGTACCTGTATGATGGAGCGGCGATTGCGTTGAGCAGCAAGCTGCAGCCGTCCGTGGCGGCCTCGACGACCGAGGCCGAGTACATTGCGGCAGCCGTGGCAACCAAGGAGGGCCTGTGGCTGCGGCGGGTGCGCCACTTGCTGACGGCAGGCACGGGGAGTGTGCCGCTCTGGTGCGACAGCCAGAGCGCGCTGGCGCTCATGCAAAACCCCGTGACGAGTGCCCGGACAAAGCACATCGACGTCTGTCATCACCTTGTGCGGGAGCGTGTTGCAGACGGGACTCTGACGGTCCACTATGTGGGGTCGACGGACCAGGTTGCAGACGTATTGACCAAGCCCCTCGGACCAGTGGCCTTTAGCCGGGGCACCCAGGGACTTGGGATGCGGTTGGACACCCCAGGCCCCCCGCGTGGAGGAGTGTTGGAGCAGAGCCAGGCTGGGGCTGGGGCACGTAATAATTTGCCCCCGCCCTCTGGCGGGGCCGGGCTCTCCTCGGAAGCCCAGCACCTGCAGGACACCGTGCCTGCCCGGGCTAAGAACTGACAACGGTACCAAGGGGGGTGTTCCCCATCCTGGGGGGTTCGGCCCTGCCCGTGGGCTTCCACGTACGGAGACGGCCTGCAGGAGGAGGAGAGGGCCGGCACCGGGACGACGCCTGTCTCGTACCAGGCGTCCGTGAGCGGCCGGGTTGGCGAGACAGAGAGCTACTGCGTGCGTGTGTGCTGGGCGGACGAGTGGGCTCCTGAGGGCGTATATATAGAGCCGAGCCCGGGGCTTATCCCCGGGCACGGAGGAAAAGGGACCTTCTATCTATCGTCACGTCTCACCCCCGTGAGGAGCGCGCGGGCTAAGGGCACGCGCGACATTGTAGCGGTTTCGCCAACAGTGAGGGACGGGAGTCATCAAGAGGGAGAAGCAGCCCTATTCGATCGGGCAGCTCGAGACAGGACATAGAAAAGCAGACGAGAGAAACAGAAGCGCCACGAACCGTACTGTACTGGCGTGAAATCAAACGAGGCCATAGGCAAAATGCAACCAAAAGCAGGAGCCTGCACTCGAGTAGGCGTGGCAGCCGGCCGCGTGCCAGTGGGGGGAAGCAAAGGGGCTCGGCCGCCATGTGGGGTGCCGCAGAAGAAGCCTGCAAAGGTAACCATCCCCCCCTTCCGCCCGGCCATCTGTGCGTCTGGTGCCTGCCACCCGCCACATCCACAACAGCCATCCACACCGTGAAACCATCCGCTACAGTCAGCTACCGCACAAAAAAACCCAGCGGTTGCGGCCATGCTGCTAAGAGCCCGCACGACGCGGCCTTCCGTGACGCTGGTGCGCACAGACTGCTAGGCATCTGCGAGATGAGTCAACAGATGCCTCCACGCCCACGGCGGCAGGGCGACCGGCCACATCGAGCAGTGGGGCGGAATGAATAACCGCCGTGGGCAGGGGGGGAGGGGCAAGGCGGAAGAAAAAGCAGTGACAGGGCAGAGGGAGTAGACTGTAGCAAGAGAGGGAGAGGCGCCGCCCCGCCCCCCCCGCAGCGGCGCCACAGATACGCCATCCCCCAGCCGCGGAGCGCACAGCAGGCACGCGCGCTTGTGGACTACCGCTACTGCCGTGCAATGATGGCGGAGCAGGGCCACACGCGCGACAGCGAACTCAAAACGTAGCATCGCTCACCGCGCGGCTGCTGTGCCCGCGCAGGCGGTGAGATCGGAAGAGCACACGTCTGAACTCCAGTCACGTCCGCATCTCGTATGCCGTCTTCTGCTTGAAAAAA
>ENA-ORXR01004548-ORXR01004548.1-marine-metagenome-genome-assembly--contig:-NODE-4548-length-11533-cov-20.427549_pt1 | contig 11533 bp, 16 predicted proteins | sample MGYA00237866_ERZ511479 | MGnify/ENA metagenome assembly ERZ511479 | reverse complement strand
CCTCTCTCGCACCATCCGCGCCTCCCTCCCGGGCCCGTAAGCCCATATCCCCGTCGCTCATCACCCCCCCCGCCCATCCCCCCCCCCCATCACCCCCCCCCGCGACAGTTGGGGCTTGCCCACGCACGGTGGCAGGGCCGGGGGGGGGGGGGGGGTGGCGGGGGGGGGGGGGGGGGGGGGGGGGGGGGGGGGGAGGGGGGGGGGGGGGGGGGGGGGGGGGGGGGGGGGCGGTGGCGGGGGGGCGGGGAAAGCGGCTAGGAGGGTAAAGTCGGGGGAGGGGCGCGAGGGGCATCGATGGCGGCGGTGCGTGAGGGAGGGCGGGACGAAGGTCGGGGAAAGGGGGCAAAGAGCATTTGTGTGAAGCTGACTGGCGTCGGCCAAGGCACAGCTGCCACACTTTAAAGCCACAGGCTGCTACCTCTGGCCCTGTTTGGCTCGCTTCGATTCCTACTGGCTGTTTTCGCGCAGCTCTGCAATGACGGCTGGCGAGAGCCAATCAGCGATCGGTTTGCGTTGCAAGATTGCCCGCGATCCGCAAAAGGCCTTGCATCTCAATAAAACACGGATGCCGTGCACTGGCTGATGCTGTTCTCACCATTGCATGCTTGCATGGAATATGCCCGAGTGCGCTGGGGGCGTGGCTCCTCCTGAATTTATCAAATTGCTTGATTACAGCGAGAACCGCGCCTGGACTTGGCCGTGTGAGCTTGATTCTCGTTGTTGTGGCGGTGGGACCTGCCACCTCAACAGAATAATTGTGTCGCCACATCCCCCGATCTGGCATTCCACGTTGTACACTGCAATTCCGATGAGGTACCACACTGTGTCGCGCCGGAATCGCTTCGAAGTCGCCAAATAAGCACGATGGCAGAATCGCCGACGACCCCGCCCTCTCCGCCGTGCACCTGCGCGGGGCAGTGTGACCACAGAACCACGCAGGCCCCCCCCCCGCCCCCCCCACCTCCTTAACAGTGCGCTCCACCCTGTCACCCTTCCCGCACCCTGTCCTCCGGCTGTGCTGATCCCGCGGCGGACGAAGCTATGGACGGGCGCCCTCTCCCACTGACCCGCCCTTCGGGGCCCTCCCCACCCAGCCGTCACTCCGGCCCCCCTCCTGTGGGCCGTGGCGTCGGCCAGCGGTTTATGGACGGCGGCCGCCCTTCGGAAAAACGCTGGCTGCCTTTCCATCCTAGGCCCCACCGCATCGGACCGGACGCCGACCGCGTCAATCCTGGCGACCGACGTGTGCTTCGACGTGTCAACGACGACGCCGGTCATCACCCTCGAGCCGTCTACGACTACCCCCGTCGGTAGAGCCCACCTCGTCGGCCAGCCGGCCCCACACACGGCCCCTCATTGGCGCAGCCCCCCTCGACGCCAGTAGGACCATCCACACGCCCCCCCTCCGCCGTGGTGGAGCCCGCAGCAAGGACCAGCGAATCCCCCAGGTGGTCCGCCCTCGGTGCGGCCCTCCACGACGACCGGCGGGCCCCCCACGCGGAACCCCTCGCTGGAGTACCCCGCGACGACCGGCCGGCCCGCCAGACGACTCAAGGTGCTGGCCGTAGGGGCCACTGGTCGGCGACCACTGGCGCTGGTACGACCTGTGGCCGCCGACACACCCGTCCTCGCGCACCCACGGGTACGCAAGCGCTGGTGTGCCGTGGCTATCCGGCGGGTCAGACCCCTCCGGCAACTGGTCCTCCTCGTGGAGGCCGCCGTCCTACCCGCTGTTTCACGCTCCGGCCCTCTGTAGCGGCGACTCACCCGGAAAGCCAAACGGAGGGAAAGTGTACCAGTGGGCGCTGACGACCGTTCAGGCGCAGAGCACGCCGTGGCCGTTGATGATATTGCCAGCGCCGCAGCAGCCCTCGCCGCAGCCGACGCCGCGGGAGCCAGCGCGCCAACCGATGTACCTGATCGACAGCCACCCAGCCCCGCAGCCGACGGCGCAGCCGTCGCCGCAGGAGGCAGCTCGCCAGTCTCTGTGCGTGGTAGGCGGGCAGCAAGCCCCGCCCCGCTCGACGTTTGTGCTGGTGCCCGCTCCTTTCCAGCCTCCCCACCAAGCCCCTATTCACCCAACGCCCCCATTCCAGCAGTGCCCTACAACCTGCCCAAGTACATGGTTTCCAGCCTGGGGTGGACGGACGAGGACCGCGTTGCTCTTTGTAGGGCCCACCTGGAGGTGAGCAAGGACCCTATGACTGCCACAAGTAGCTCCCAGGACCAGCTGTGGGCGGCTGTGCATGAAAAGTGGACGGACCTGGTGACCAAGAAGGGGACTCTGCGTGTCATGCGCAACGTGAGCGCGTTGGAGAAGCAGTTCAAGAAGATCTGAATGGGGGTGAGCACCTTTACCTCTCACTACTTGGCGGTCAAAAGAATGCAAAATGTCGGGAACATGACTGCGGAGGACGTCATCAGCGGTACTGTCGCGCAGTACTGCTCGCTGGACATCTACGATTCCATCCGAAACGACCGGGCGAAGCACAAGCGCAACGAAAAGCCTGCAGAACGCAAAACAAAACTGGCCCACTGCAACTGCGTGGGGCGCTGGCGGGTTTTGCGCACATCCGACAAGTTCAGCGGCGCGGCCAACACGGCGGACGGCGCGAGCGTCGACCTGGACGAATTTTTCGACGAGGATGGCGAGAGCTATAGAACGAGTAGCCCAACCACGCGCAACAAGGGGTACCAGCGCCGACCGGGAAGCATCAAAACCGCCAAGCTGACGCGGCCGGAAGAAGCCAGTATGGAGAAGCAAGTCAAGGAAAGCGCGACGGCGGTGGATAATGTGACTTTTGCGCAGCAAGAGCGCACTGCGCGTTGCTTTTTCTACTCTCCCGCTAGGCGTCGCATGCCCGAGGCGGCTAAGTACCGGAAAGCTGTGTTGCGCGAGATGATTTAAAGCGCCGGACTGGAGGCGGCCCCTGCACCGGCTCCCACGCCGGAGCCTCGAACAAGCAGTGCTCTTGAGAATATGACTGTTGTGGAAGTGGACGACAGCGTGGCCGACATGGACGTCCCTCCTCTCGCGGCTGATGCGTCGTCGTCGGCGCCGCCGGCGGCCTGCTATTCCGCTGGAGCTAACGCGCTTCTGAGGGAGGACCCGGCGGCGGCGCCTGTGGCAGCAGATATTGCTGGTGCAGCGGCTCTGTCGGCGGAGGCGGCGTCTCCGGCGGCGCCGCCGGCGAGCGGCAGCGGGGGGGGCGACAACCAGCGCGGCCGCAAGACGCAAGCCGCGAAGCAGCCGGCTGCTGTTGCGGCTTTGAACAAGCAGCTGCATACAACCCGTGGCCTCTACCACAGCAGCAAGTCGGACACGACAACGACCACTACCGAGGATACTGAGTAGCGTACGGAATGTGTATTGCTTTGTGCTTTGCGACGTGTAGGAGCGGCACGATGAAAACGAAAGGTTTCTGTTGTATCCCTTTTCGGGTTCTTTCTTTTTTCAGATACGTATTTCTTTGTGGATGCCGCAGTTGACCTCCGCCTGAGGAAAGAATCCAGGGACGGACCACACGCAGTCGTGTGGCGTCGCGGCTTTATACTGGCGACTCACCATCATCCAAACGCCGTGCGTGTCTCAGAGTCCAACGTCAGCCTCCCCTGACCTCTTGTGCTCCTCCCTCCCCCATACGCCCCTCCTTGTTGGCAGCATCCCCAAACCCTGGCAGTTCGCACCGCCAATCTCGCGGGTATGGGCGGCACAGCGCCAGCGCGGGGGCAACACACCACTCGTAAAGCAGCAGCCGCACGCGATGGGAGCGCGGTGCCAGAGCGGAGGCGACCTCTGAGCACACCAGACACAAAGCGGCAGGAACGGGCAAGGGGAGCCCGGCGCCAGCGCGGTGGCGGCGGAGCACACCAGGAGCAAAGCGGAAAGAGCGCGCCACCAGCGCGGGGGCCACGCGCGCCACAGGGCGCACAGTGGCAGCCACGGGCGAGCGGAGCTGCCCGTAGTTGACCGCGGACCCCGCGGATGGCGATCGACGCCGCCCCTGCCACCGGCGAGTCGCGGGGCGGCCCGGACACGCCTTTGTCCCCGCCGTGCTGGCCGCCCATCCGCACATGCGCACAGCCCCGACCTTCGAGCCCGAACCGAACGCAGTGCAATCGGCGAGCGCCGAATACAACTCATCGAAAGTCAATTGCCAGCCACATGAATGTGCGACAATAAACAGAATCAGTTTTATGATATCTGTGTGGTATTCGGTGTATGTGGGTATTCTCAAATGACCGATCACGTGATTGACCGTACAGAAGACCTTTCACGACCGTCTCGCGTGTGCAAGCTTATGTACATGTCCTGCTCTCCGTGTTTCGTAGCTCAATGTCTTTCAAGCGTGTCGACGACGCCCAGAAAGACATTGCTTAATATCAGTCTTTTCGAACAACTTTTCTGCTCACTATGACTTTCGATATTAAGGTCGACAGTCGCCGGCTTCACAGGGCATCGCCGCGCTACCTTTAGACTGGGACGGAAGGGCGCGCAAGGGATGCTCAACCACCCGCGTGCCTGTCCCATCCGCGCCAGTTCCGCCCCTCCGATGCCGATGCCCCGCACTCCCCCCCCCCGCCACTATGAGCGTCCCTCTGTCCCCCGTCACAGTGACCGGCGGGGCCGCGGCGGCGGAGGTGGACCGCGCCCTGTCGCCCGATGCGGGGGCGGTGGCAGCCAGCGGGTCGTCGGCGGCGCCGGCGACGCGGCCACCGAAGCTGCCGTCCCTGCCACCGGTGCTGTTTGGACCGCGTGCCGCGGCGGCGGCGGCGGTAACGGCGGCGGTGGCGGCGGACGCGGCGTCTGCGCCCCACAGTTCTTCGGCCGTGCGGCCGCCGCGGCCGCCGCCGCTGCTGTCCCTGAAAGCCGTGGTAATTGGAGCGCGCGGCTGTGGCAGCGGCGGTGTTGGCGTCGGCGGCGGCAGCGGCAGCGGTGGTGGTGGCGGCGGCAGGCGCGGTGGCGTCATCAGCGGCGGTGGCGGAGTCGGCGGCGGTCGCCAGCAGTTTCTCCGCGCCTCCTCTGCTGCGGCTGAAGCAGCTCCCGTCCATGCGCGCGGTTCTGGGGGAGGGCGCGTTGGCGCGGTAGCGGCGGTGATAGCGTCGGCGTCGGTAGCTGACGGGTTATCTGCGCCCCCGCCTCCACGGCCGCCGCTGCTGCCTTCCCTGCGGGCGGTGGTGCTAAGGGGGGGCATCTTGAAGCCGTGGCGGCGTTGGCTGCGGTTGCGGCGGCGGCGGAGGTGACGGCGGCCGCGTTGTCTGCGGCCAAAGGCATTTCGGCGATGCGGCTGCCGCGGCTGCAGCCGCTGCCATGCCTGCGGGCGGTGCTGTTTGGAGCGTGCGGCGGTGGCGCGAAGGGGGGCAGGCGGGCTCCGGCACGGGCGGAGCCGACGTCGGGTGCCGCGCCCGCCGGCCCGACAGCGAACGACGCAGAGGTTGCCGAGGAGGCCACACGGAGGCCGGGCCCGCGCGTCTCGGCGAGGTGGCGGGCGGGGATGGCTGTGCGTTGGCGGCCGGCACGGCGGCCCGGGCGAGCGGCGCGTCCGCCCCCCCCCCCCCCGGGGGCCCCCCGGGGAGCGTCTCATCGGAGGATGGGCGTGCGGGGGCAGAGGAGGGGGGGGCGGAGCCGGCGCTGCGGGGCGTCGGGTCGCGGAGTGGGTGCCGGCAGCGGCGGAGGGCGGCGCCGAGCTTCCAACCCCGGCGGGCACCTCGATAGGCGCGGACCTCGGCCCGACGCGACCGGGCTGGGTGGTGGCTCCGGCGCCGGCGGGAGCGGCGGGCGGCGACTCGGCGGCGAAGGGGGAGGCGCCAGCGAGGGCGTGCGGCGCGCCCCCCACCCCGCTCCTGCGCACGACGTCCAAGGGAGTGTGGGAGACTGTGGGGGGGGATGGCGCCGCCGGCGTCGCGTTGACGCGGGTCGGATGGCGGGCGCCGGCGCCGACAAGGAGCGGCCCAGCGGCGCCGAGCGCGGCGGGTGCGCCCGCCCGCAACAGGCGCTGTCTGGCGGGCGGCGTCGCGGCGGCCGACGGACGCGGCGGGGCGACGGCGGCATCCCGGCGCGGACAGCCGCCACCGAATGACGGCAGGGCGACTGCGGCAGTGGCGGTCTGCGGCGCGGCAGGCGGCGAAGGTGGCGCGGAGGCGGCGGGGAGGCCCCCCCCCCCCAGGTTCTCCCAAAGGGGCAGCTAGACGGTGCCAAACCGCGGCGGCCCCGACGTCACGGAGCCGCCGCAGACCCGCTAACGGCGGCGGTGGGGCGGCAAGCGGCGGCGGCGACGACGAGGGGGGCCGCCGCCGCGGCCTCCTGTCGCCGCCGCACGCGCTTCGCGGCAACTCGGCTGGCGGCGTCGGCGGCGCGGCAGCGGCGGGCATGGAGGCGCGGGCGGACGGCGCGTCCCCCCCCCACGCCGGGGGACACGGATTGGCCGAAAATGCGCGAGCGGGGACGGGGAGTGGGGGCGGAGATTGCGCCCCGAGGCGGCGTGACGTGGCGTAGGCGGCGGCGGCGGCAGTGGGCAGCACCGCTGCGCGGCCCGCAGCGTGCACCCCGGCGGTCGCCGGTCGCACGGCATAGGGCGGCGCCGCTGCGGCCCGCTGCGCTGGCGCGGCCGCGGCAGCGCGCCGGTGCGGCCGGCACCCGCCGAGTGGGCCGGAAGAGGTGCGGCCGGCGGGCGGGGCAGGCCGCGACGCCGCGTCGGCGGGCCTGGCGGCGGCAACAGCGGACGGCGAGCCCGCCCCCCCACCCCGGCCTGCGTGGGCCGAAGAGGCGCAGGCGTCGGGGAGGGGTGGGAGCTTCGCCGTCCGCGAGTGCCGCCTGCGCGGCCCTCTGCCGACGGGCGTGGTGGCGGCGGCACGGTCGGCGGGCGCGGCGAGCGGCGACTCGGCGCAAACGGGCGGGGTGACAGCGAGGCCGTGCGGCCCGCCGCCCGCCTCTGCCCTGCACAAGGCGACGAAGGGGGCGTGAGCGGAAGTGAGGGGAGGCGGCGCCGCCGGCGGCAGGGTGTGTTTCTTTTTCTCTTGTGCCTATAGCCCACCTCCCCCCTCTTTTTCACCCCACTTGAGCGCAACGTCTCGCAAAGAAGATATTGATTGTAATAAACCCAACGCAGGCACATCTTCATGAAAAAAGCTTCGCCCGCTCGCCGCGGATGCGGCGAGCAAGCTGGATGTCCCTTTCCATCGCAGTGACGCTGTTGGCGTGAACCGAACACAGTTGAGCGTCCTGGAAGAGGCGCACGAGGTAGGCCTCCGCCGCCTCCCGTAGAGCCAGAAGAGCCGTATGTTGGTGTACTTTTGTGAGATCTCTCGCACAAGACGCTGGAAGGGGAGCTTGCGGATGTGAATATCCCCCAAGCGCTGGAACGTCGGTATGTCGCGCGAGAAGACCGTGCCAAGCCGGTAGCGGCGCTTGACTGCGGCCTTGACACCGGCCCTGGCCTTGGTAGCCCGCCTGGCGGCAGCGCTGGCCAGAGAAGACGGGTCCTTGACGCCAGCGGACAGCCGCGCCGTCTGCGTGGTCAGCTTCATGGCTGGCGGGGGGCAGGTGTAGTAGCCGCAAAAGGTGGCAGAGGAGAGAGGCGCTAGGGGGGGATGGGGTTGTGGCGGGGTGCGCGGAGGGGGAAGGTCAACGCCAGACTACAGTCGGCGCGGCGGTTACAGGCCGCACCGCCGTTAGAGGTTGGCGGGGTGGGCGGGGGGGAGAGAGGCGCGCACAACGGACGATACTGCGGGATGTCGCCCAGACGGTACAGCTGGGATGGGCTCCTTCTTGTACTGGGAATCGGCGTGCATTGTGCACCTTGGGTAGCATGCACGGCCACTGCATTCCAGAGACCATCTGGGCAGGACTAGAAGACGCTCCGCGTCTCATAGAGGATGCATCTGCGGTGACAATCCTTCTCCTTTGTGATGGGCTCGCAGACTCATCCGAATCCGCCGTCTCCATGACTCCGTTGAATCGTGGAAGTGTAAATTTCTCTACATCCTCGTGCGTTACAGTCCAATATGATAAAGTGCGGAAGTTTTTTCCAGAGACAAGATTGCTATGGCGCGTCGCCAAAGAATGATCGGATATGAGAAACGCTCACAGCAAGTTACAGCAGTTCACAGCTACTCACAGCACAGAATTTCAAACTGCTGTGATCGTCCTTGCCTCCCACAGAGCCATCCAGGAGCCCTCAGCATGCAATTTTATTTCAAAGCACAGTCACAGCACGGTCACAGCATGCTGTAACTTGCTGTGGAACTTGCTCGGATCCGATCATCTTTGGCGACGCGCCATAACGCGCCGCGTGTCCTGTGACGACCCGCAGGTCCCGCGTCTCGCCGGGGGACGGCATCACCGCCGCTCGGCACTGCGCTGGCAGCTACGTTCAAGAGCTCGAGTGCGTGGCTTGCGGGCGGCTTTGTTCGGGCCTTTCAAGTGTGCGCATGCTGTGTGGAGGTATGCCCGCTGTGCTCTCGTTTTCGGTGGCAGCGAGTGTTCACCTTTGGGCAGTACTCCGGAGTCGGCCTCCTCTGCACGGTGCGCGAACGGGTGCGTCTTGTGAGTATCGTCCCGCTCATTTCAAATGCACACGCGTAACACAAGCTGATCATGTGTTGCTGCGACTCTGCCTGCTCCTGCTCTTGGTGTGGTGCTGCGCTCCTGTGGCTTGTTTTTGGGTAACTGCTCGGCTGGTTGGTTCTTATTCAACAGAAGCAAGGGTTCCTTTACTTCCAGTGACGAAAGACACTTGAAGACCGCGTTTCGGGGTGCGTCATGGACAAGGACACGCGGTGCCTCGCAGAAGTAACACTTCACGAGCATGAGCTATTGGAGGCTGATCTGGTACCCGGCCAGTACCAGTACACGGCCATCAACTATCGAGAATGGAACTGGTCGGACAAGGAAGAGAAGAACCTGAGCTCTGGTCTCAAGGTCCTACGCGTCAAGTTGGATGCCAGCACGAGGGACACACTCAATCGCAACATCAGAGAGCTTGTAGACAAGGCCGACAAACATCTTCCGGCCGGAGCAATCGGCGGCCCGCCGCTGCCTTTTGATCCCGCGCTCGTCTCCCCCAGGTATGTCAGCATGTACCGCAAATTTGACCAGCAGGTGGTTGCCGGCGCGGACAAGCCCGACGACGCTATCTTTGTCAAGAAGAGCATCGGGTTGGACTGGGCCAACCCCTCCAGATGCCAAGAATACCGCACCTGGATCGATGCGGAGGTACTCGTGTTCGAGAAGCTGTCCCGCACGCCGCACCCAAACATTGTCGCCTACCACGGCTGTGTGGTGGAGGACGGCCTCATTGTCGGCATTGCGCTCGAGAAGTGCGTCAAGGACCTGTCGGAGCGTCTCCGAGACACGTCGACGCCGCTCGACATTGACAAGTGCCTCGCGCAGGTCGCCGCCGCGCTCATCCACATCCACGGCCTCGGATACTGCCACAATGATATCAAGCCACACAATATCATGGTCCGAGCGGACGACTCGGCCGCGTTGATCGATTTTGACTCGTGCCTGCCCGTCGCGGAGCTGCTAGACAACGGGAAGGGCACGACCCCGCTGTGGGGCGACTCCGCAGCCAAGACGAGTTGCTTGAAGAATGACTGGCTCGGGCTGGCGCTGGTGGAGGAGTACATGCACGACCCGACGGCAGACAAGTGGGGTGAATGCAAACTCGCTCTCAGTGGCGGTGGTGGTCGCAACGGCGGCAGCGGTGGTAGCGGCAACGCCACCGGCAGCGGCAGTGGTAACGGCGGCGGCGGCAGCGGCGGCGGGACGGGCAACTGCACCGGCGAGGGCGAGAAGAAGGGGTGAGTATATGAGTTGCTGTGAGTAGTGGGCTGAGCGTTGAGCAGGGGGCTGCCGCCGATCCACGGGGGTCACCCGCTGACGGCCGATGCTCTCCCACTAACGGTGGGCACGCGCCCACCGCGGAGGGGCGGTGCATCTTCTTCGACTCCGCCGCGCGTTGTCTCATTACTTTTGTGTTTTTGTAGTGGTGCCCCGCTCCGCTGGGCCCACAGTTCCGCTTCTCTTCTATGTATATAAGGCTGATGGTGGTCCACATGTTTGTCTGTTATTCGCGTTTCGGAACTGCCCAATCGCGACGCCGCACGGGGCCTCGGAAGTACATTCGCGGAGCGGCCCAGATTTTAAGGGCATTGCCCCTTCAAACATTCTAAGGACACGCGGGAGCGGCCGGATCAATTCCCTACAGATTCGCCTCTCAATCGGGATGCGCACACGGGCTACATGTTGCAGACCAAGTTCGCCGTGCAATCGGGTTCCGCACATGGGCTACATGATCAAAGAAATGGATTGCGGGACGTGCCAGCTTTTCGGCGCATTCCGACGACAAACATTTGAACGACCTGCTTGCATGTCCGGATCAAATCCATTCAGATGGCCGAGCGTGTCATAATGAATGCCTGTGTTTTCGCAATCCAATTTTGTTAAAATGTGCATAGACATAGGATTTGAAGACGTCGGCGGCGCGAAGCGCCGCGTGGGGGCCTCCATCGTTAGTGCGTGCATGTGGCTTCACTGAAACGCTCCGGCGAGCAGCGCAGCGCGAGGGCGTCGACTTTGTTGAAATCTGCATAGCCATAGGATTTATAAACTTCTGCGGCGCGAAGCGCCGCGTGACGGCTTCCATGTTTAGTGCGTGCATGTGGTGGAGGCACTTTTTCGCTTTCTTTGACGCTCTGCTTCCATGTTCAGTGCGTGCATGTGGCTTCACCGAAACGCTCCGGCGAGCAGCGCAGCGCGAGGGCGTCGGCATGACCGCCTGTCACGTGCTCGGTAGGTAGATAGCGCATAGCCGCAGGGTGCAACTGCTGTGGGGGTGCAGTGTTTGCTTTTCTTGAAAAACTGTTTGAAAGCGCGTCTGTGGGGCATGTGAAAGAGGCCTCCTCATCTGCTTCTGAAGAAAGATCTGTTTGGTGGCAGTACTTCCGCAGAACAGAGAACAAATCAATCTCTCTCTGAAAAGGTAGCCGATTGTGACAGCCTGGCGGCAATTTTTCTCTTTCTTCGACGCTCTGTATCTCCGGAGTGGCTGCCCTACGGACAAATCTGAGTAGCGCAAACGGGGGAAGGGGGGGGGGATGTGCAATTATTTGCAAGCTATCGATTGGGCTGGGTCCCGTAGGCGTCCGGCCATTTTCAGAAATCGCGTCTGTGTGGGACACATTTCGCCGAATTATTGCGGGCGCCTGAGGCCCGCGGGTACCGACTCGGGCACTTTTTCCCGTTCTTTGACGCTCTGTATCTCCGGAACGGCTGCCCTACGGACAAATCTGAGCAGCGCAAAACGTGGAAGGCGGGGGGGATGCGCAACTTTCAGCAAGCTATCGATTGAGCTGGCTTCCGTAGTCGTCGGGCCATTTTTAAAATTCGCGTCTGTGGGGAACAAACTTCGACGAAATATTGCGGGCGCCTGGGGCCCGCGGGTACCGACTAGTCCTTTTATTTAAAGCTCGCCGTGGGCCACATGTTTGTCTGTCTGTATGTGCAGCCCACCAATGGGACGCCCGCGAT
>ENA-ORXR01004547-ORXR01004547.1-marine-metagenome-genome-assembly--contig:-NODE-4547-length-11535-cov-8.428347_pt1 | contig 11535 bp, 3 predicted proteins | sample MGYA00237866_ERZ511479 | MGnify/ENA metagenome assembly ERZ511479 | reverse complement strand
GCCGCCCCGTGGCGGCGGAGCGTGCCCCCTCCCCCCAGTAGTCGTGCGCGTGGCGGCTCCGCCGCCGCCGCCGCCGCCGCCGCCCCCCCCAGTGGTGGCGTCCTCACGCGGCCGGCGAGTATGGCCCCCCCCCCCGGCACGCGCCTCGTCTACATTGACGCGGGCTTTGAGGGCGGCCGCGCGGGCGACTGGTTTTGGTCGACCCCCCCACCCCTGTTTGGCGCCCGCGCGCACGTCACGTCCCCGTCGCCCGCCGACTATGACGCGTACGTCTTTTCCACCGACGCCGGGGTGGTGGCCAACGTCACCGCCCGCCAGTCGGCCGGCGCCCGTGTGACGGTCGTCGAGGCAGAGGCGGCGGCGACGGACGCGCCGGCCGTGCCGGCGGGGCCCGGCGGGCGGCCCGCCCGGCCGGCGCGCGTCGACTTTGCGGCGTGGCTCGGCCGCACCTTTGCGCCGACCGACTACCTGCTGTGCCGCCTCGACTTGGAGGGTGGGGAGACGGCTGTTGTTCGGCGGCTGCTGCGGGCGGGCCTCCTCTGCCGCTGCGCGCGGCTGTCGATTGAGTGGCACATGTGGGTCGGCACCCGCGACGCGCCGCACGGGGTGCACTTTAACCACCCGCCGGCGGTGGGAGAGGAGGGGAATGTGTTTGCCATTGACGGGGCGGCGGCGCAGGGGGGGGTGACGTGCACCATCCCGCACCTCGGCAAGGCCCTCCCGTTCACCGAGTGTATGCTGCCCAAGGTGTTGTCTTGGGCGCGGCGGGACTGCCCGCCGCCGGCGGCGCCGATGGAGCGGTGGGTGTGACGGTGGCGCCGGGGGAGGGGGCGGTGACGCAACGTGGCCGCGGGGGGGGGGAGGACGCGCCGCGGGGTCGGGGGGCATGCCGTGTGGCCGCGCGTGCGAGACGCGGCGGCCGGGGCGGCTTGGCGACGACGACCTTTTTGGTGGGGGGGCGCCGCCGGTCGGTCGGGCGGCGGTGGTGGCGCCGCTTGTGTGTGTGGGGCGCGAGAGGGGATGCGCGGCGGTCGCCGCCGCTTCGCCACCACTGTAGGGCCTGTGCTCCCCAATGAGTGCCGCCTGAGCGCCGGCTGCCGGCCGTGCCACCCCGCCCTTGGGCCGCTCATTGCCCTCCACCGGGTGGACGGCAGTTGCCAGGCCATGCGACGCGTCAGTGGGGGGACCGACCGGCAGGAGTAGGGCCGGGCACACGGTGCAACGGGCACCAGCGGAAGGGATCGGTTTGCCATGACGGGAGGACCCTTCCTGTGGTCAACAGGTGCGAAACGAGGGTGATGAAGCATGCACCAGAGAAAGGGGGCATGTACGGCCTGTACTCGTTGCCTGCAGCGCATCGTGCTCAACGCCGACTTGCTCAACGTTGGTGCTTTTGAGACGCTCCTTCCCGGAGCGTCGAGCTGGATGAGGGAGGGGAGGCGGCGGCCACGCGAAAGGACTGTTCTATGAGCGGGTACAGTACATGCGGTCCTCGTCGAGACGGCCGCCGAACCCGGCTCGCACTGTCACCGGTCGACGGGGCAGGGTCCCAAGAAGCGCAGGCGGACGGTGAGGGAGAGAGTCAAAAGAGGGCTCGTGCAAGGCCGTCAGAGGAAGGAGGGTGGAGAGGAGAGGGCCTGGCGCCCACACGCTGGCTCCGTTGGCTGCATACAGACCGCACATATGTACAGTTGCTTCGTTTTTTTTTATCAGAGGGCCAATAACGGCACGACAGGGTGAGGCGAGAAAGATAGTGGACGGTAATGTCGAGCCGTGGCAGCGCGGCGTTGCGTCGTCGAGGCGGCTTGTAGTTGAGAAAAGAATACGGGACGGTCACGCCCAGCCGCTGGCCGCGGCTATCGCAGTTGCTTGAGCATACGAATGCTCGTAGATCGCTGAGGCACAAGTTGTGCAACATCACGGACATTGCTGCAACCAAACAGTACTGAGACCGAAACGGCAACGATGAAAAAAGAAAACGAGGCATCACGTACAAAGGATTCGTGCAAGGAACATAAGCAGACGGACCTGCCCTACCCCCCCCGCCCACACCCCCCCCTTCAATACATGTGTCAGTAGATGTGGCGTAATTGGGCGTACTCGGGGGCAGCGTCGTCGCCGCTTGCGGCGGGCGGCTGCAGGGCGGAGCCCGCTGCCGCCCCATCCAACACCCCCCCGGTAGGCTGGCGGCCTGAAACCCGGCCCCTGCGTGGTGGCCCCAGCTGCCGCGACACGCGACCTTCCCGGGCCTTTTGTGTCACGTAGGCCGCGTCTTCGACGCGCCCCTGCACGCGCATGGCACGAGCGAGCCCCTCCAACAACCACAGGTCGAGGTCGAGGCAGTGTTGCACCGGGAGGGAGCCCCAGGTCTTCGTGCCCCAATCGGCAACGACTGCGAGAGCGGCGGAGAATTGACGCTCCGCCGCCGCCGCGTCGCCAAGCGCGAGTGACACCATCGCTTGGGAGCCGAGCGCGTCCGCAAAGATGGGCATTTTAGAGTAGCGCATCGTGTCGAGCACGTCAAGTAGCTGCGAAACAACCGAGCGGGCCTTGAGCAGCTCACCGCGGCGGAGGTGAATTTGGGTGAGGTTGGTCATCGCATTGACCGCAAGCGTCGTCTTGCCGAGGCCGCCGGCAGTCAAAATACGCAGAGCGCGTACGAGCAGCGCGCGTGCCTCGCCGGTGCGTGGCGGAGAGGATTGCATGCGAATCGACGCAACGAGTAGCAACACGAGTACCGAGTCGATAAGAGTTGGCAGGCAGGAACGCGCCGGGGACACCTCCCCCATCAGCTCCATGGCGCGCTGCAGCGGCTCCTCCGCTGCCTCCACGTTGAGCGTATCGCAGTAGGCCTCGCCAAGTGCCAGGTGCAGGCGCGCGCGGGAGCGGAGTTCCGGGCACACGCTGATTGGTGCAGCGTCGTCGGCGCCCAAGGAGCCCAAGTCCGAGGCCATGACGGCCGACGCGGCGGCCGCCGCTTGCCGCGCACGCGCAATCTCCCCCTCTTCCCGCTGCCGCTGCGCGGCAAGAGAGGCCGAGTCGAGCGGCCGCACGCCACCGGGGTGGGGCCCAAACGCCGCATCAGCCGCCTCGGCCGCCGCCACGGCAGCCGCCTCGGACGCAACGGCCGCGGCCTTGTGGGCCGCAACCACCTGTGCGACCGCGGCGGTAGCTTCCGCGACGCGCTCGGTCTTGGCCGCCGCCTTGGAACAAGGAGACAATGGCAGCATCGCGCCATCGTCATCGGCGCCGTCGAGCTTGGTTGGTGGCGACGTCGACGCCGCGTCCGTCGCCTCGACGGCCTGGCGCAGGAAATCGACGCGCAACGCGGCGGGCACGCAGTAGCGCATGACCGTTGCGCCGGCGGTTAGGAACTGCCGCAGCGGCTTCTCACTGGTGGACGCGCGCGCAATTTGCGCCGCCGCGTCCATGTTGTCCCGCTCCACGTCGTAGACGGCCATGGCGCGTTCCCGCGCCCAGCCGAGCCGGTGGATGCTCTCATCGTCGAGCGAGCGAAGGACGGTTTGGAAGTGAGTGACAAAGCGGGACCGAGCAGCGGCGACCAAGCCGTCGGTGAGGCTAGTCGGGGCGGCGTCAGCGAGCGCCCCGTCTGCAATCGTCGCATGGTCCCCGTTGGTAAGGGCGAGGCCCTTGACGGGCAGCTCCTCCTCCGACACAAACAGCTTGGCGACCCCATTGAGTTCCAGCCGATCATCGACAGGCGTGAGCAGTTGAGCGTCAAGGAGCGGCGCCAGCACCTCCTGTGGTGCCGACGGAAGATCGAGCACTGACGCCGCCGCCTCCAAGTCAAATGTGCGGGGAAAGACGGAGAGGAGCAAGAGAGCCCGCTGAGAGGCGGACGGCAAACACGCAACACGCCCACGGACGCTGTCGAAGACGATGCGCCGCAGACCCGTGACGCGACGCAGCTCGTCTACCGACACCAGGGCGTCATCGCGGGCGCCACCGCCGACGGCGGACGTACGCCACACGTCTTCGACGGCGCGCTGCACCTGGTCAGCCTCGTCGTCCTCCACGCCACGGAGTAGCGTATTGGAGCCGGCCGTCGGAAGCATTAGCTGCCCGCCGTCGCCGGCGGCCGCGGCTGAGGAGGAAAATGACGACTCCGTGGTGTCCCCAGCATTGCCGTTGCTGCTCGCTCCCGCAGCTGGCGTATCTGACAACACCCCGTCGATAAGGAAGCCAGGTGACGGCTGCGAGTAGGCCGCCGCCGCTCGCACTAGCGGCGAAAAGCCGTGCATCAACGACGGGAGCATCATGGCCTCTGCAGGTGCCACCGAGGGAGACCGTTTAATCGGCGCGCGCACATCGAGCAGGGGCAGCGCCGTTGACGACAGACTCGGGGAGGTTGTCCCGGCACCATCTCCACCGATGCATCCGGCGCCACCCAATGGCGGGGTCGAGGCTTCCCCAGCGCCACCGCCGTCCGCACCCTCGCGGCGGCCGAAGGCGATGCCCCCCCCCCCACCGGCACCGCCCGCGTCCGACATGAGCGGCGCCGAAAAGAGGCGAGAAAGCGCCACGTCCCCCCCGCCTGCAGAGCCGGAAGGCATATGCGCCCCCGGTGGGGGAATCTGTGACAGCCCCGGTAGCGACAACAAGACCGACGGGGACGGCAGCACGGAGGGGGACGGTAAGGAGGAAAGAGACGGCACCATTGGTGACCAGCCTTCGTACAGGCCCATCAGCCGATGGCCCGGCATGCCGCTAGCGTCGCCCGAGGCTGCTGCAGCTGCCGACGCCGCGTCCATGGGCGGCAACTGCATCACGGGCACCCCCGCCGCGGCTTGGCCATCAGCGCCCCCTTGTGGGCCACCCATATCACCGACCGCCCCTGGCGGGACCAGTGGCGGCGGCGGCGGTGGCAAGCCGAGGCCACCATTGCGGGGGGGGGGCACTGGCGCAACCGCTGCATCGTCGCGCGCACCACGAGTACCGGCGGCAGCGGCGGCAGAGCCGGCGGCGGCGGCGGCGTCGCCCCTGCCTTCGGCGGCCTCGCTCGCCAGCTTCTTCTCCTGCCGCCGCCGATGGTAGGACCGGTTTTGCCGCAGCCGCCGCTTCTCAATCGCCCGCTTGAGTCGCCTCTCATTCTCGTTGAGCTCCTCGTCGGGCTTGTCAAAGACGTAGGTGGCGGGGCGGCCGGGGCGGCGCTTGGCCACTCCCGTTGTGCTGCCAGACCCGGTGCCGACGCCACCGCTGCTGCCAGCGCCACCGACGCTCACGCGGCTTCCATCGGGCGGTCCAGGTGCCATCGTCGCGGCGGCAGGCGCGGTACCGGCGGCCATGCGAGGGTGTGCGGATGCTGGGGCGACGAGGCAGCTCAGGGACGAAATGGGCAGGCCAAGTAGGACGTCCGCCGACGGGTGGGCTGGCACCCAGCACCTCAATCCACTAAGAATACCTCAGCTCCGCGCAAACCAAAGCGCGCCCACGCGGCGGTGTCGTGATGCAGAGACACGGGAGGCACACACCGCGGTATATACCTCCTCGGGCTAACCGGGAACGAGGTCGACACGAGCTTGCGCGGCCATGCACCGCCTCAGCGCGTCGGGCGGTGACGGGCACGAGCCCTCAAACTTCAGCCACGAGCAGACAGGCCGCGCAGACCGGGAGCACAATCACCCACGCACCGTGTGCGAGGAGCTGCAGCTACAGCGGCCGCGGCGGCGGCCGTGGCAGCGGTGCTCGTGCCGCGGTGCACGCGGAGTGGGCGTCTGCGAGGGGAGAGCGCGGGGCCCCCCGTCACCGGCGTTACGTGCGCGGGAGACGGCACGACGTGCGGGGGCGTTCCCAACACACGGCCACGGCGTGGGAGTGCAGAGTGCGGTGCCTCGATGCGGGCCTCGCGCGGAGCGCTCGCCGTCAGCGTAGAAACTCCAGCTCTGGGCTGAGGCCCAATGAGGTCGGGGTGCAACTGGGTCAACCTTAACTAGCCACCACGCAGATATTCTGATGCGGGTCACACGACGGTGGCGGTTGCGGGAGAAGTCGGTCTTGGGGATGGGGAACGCCACGGTGAGCAATAATGCAAGTGTTGCGGCTCTTGCGCTGACCATTGGCTCAACTGACGGGCCACAGGTTTAGAGCTTTTTCCATATGCTGACCCAGGAGGCCACCCTCGAGGGTGCATCCCGTCCTTCAGCACAATCTGGTGGCTTTTCAGCCCCTCTCGGGACCCAGAAGGACTAACCACCTCCGTGGCGAGAGTGCGTTTGAATCACAATTTATTCTCCTGACAAAGAGGCTCATTGGTCCACTGGAGTGCTCCTCACACATGTTTTCTCCGCTTCGCATTACACTATTATACACCGAGTCGGGGAGGACCACCAGGGAGAAAATCGGAGAGCCACGGCGCGCGCAGCGGCAGCTTGGTCAGCTGCCTTCCCGCCTTCCCGCCTTCCCACCTTGCCCCCCCACGTGGCCGCCGCCATGCGCGTGTGGTCCACGGCGTCACCTCTTTTTTTCACTCCGCGCCGCGCAGCAGTCGCGGGACTTGAAACACGCACCGTCATGCTTGGGTAACACCACACGGGGAAGCCGACGCGCCGCGTTTCTCCCCTACATTTCTACTGGTCGCGTTTGGGTTAGGCGTGACCCGCACGCGTGCGGACCGTGCACGGTGGGACATCCGTCAGCAATGTCAGCCACGGTGTGGATGGGTTTCACCGTCGCCATGATGGCGACTGCCGGCCATGCACGGGCGAGAACGACGCAGACCGCGGTGGGACAGCTGCGAAGGAGCGGGCGAAAAGGATCGGACTTGCAGTCTCAGATCCGCAAGGGCGGCGGACTGTACAAATCGCATGGAATGGCCCCCCGCCACGGTGGCGAGAGCGTACTATCAGTCGGTTTTGGCTTGGCTTCGGTGTGGGAGGCGTTTTGTTTCTGGCTCTCGAGGAGTGGCGCCGTGGAGCATGCGGGACTTGCGACATGACACGCGTCGTGCTGGATGATGACAGACCGCTGAGGAGACCGCCAGTGCGCGGGTCACCAGCTGAGGGCACAGGACAACAAATGGTTAGGTCAACAAATGGGACCCGCGGGAGAGCAAAGGAGACAGAGCGAGAACCGTCCGGATCATCTCTACTAACCCCTCAGGATCTCTATGTGCATGGTTGGGCCTACCTGATGCCCCCCGAGCATCTCCTTGATCCCGAAAGGTTCGTCTTTCAAGCTGCAGATGTACTGGGCGACGGCACGGTTTCTCTCAATGGCCAATGCATGAGAGGGAGGAGATGTTGAGCCGCGCTGCCCGTGCGTTGGCGCCGGTGTTATGGCCGTCGAGCTACTTCATCTGACCTGCCGTTCTTGATCTATCCGAGACCGTCATAGAGTGATGGCGCTATCGCAATCACAAGGCACAGGCCGTTGGCTGAAGAGAATGCTTGTGTAGGTTGTGCCTGTATTTTGCTCGCAGGCCACCCGTACGACGTGAAAGGGCGCCTCCTGCAATCTGCATAAGTGGTACACTGTTTGCACCCCGGGGCAGCTTCTATGGTCGCTGGGATGCCACTCTGACCGTCGCCTGACACGGCCCCATAGGTTGCTACCATAGCCACACTGGAGGAGGCTGCACTGACGCTGCCGCTGCCGTTGAGTGAACGGCGGAGCCGGACATATCACCTCGCACGACAGCACCGGCCGGTCCTACAATTGTCTTCGGCGTCGGCGCCCCCACCTTCTCGCCCCTCAAGAAGTGGGGCGCTCGTCACTCGGCCGGCGAGCCATCGCCGTCGGGACGGCAGCGACACGCAGAAACAGTGGCCCCCCGGGGAGGCACTGTACAGCAACCTGCGTCTCTCTACGAGGCTACTTCAGACAACATTGCTTGCATTACACCCAGTCTGAGACATGCTCTAGGTTGTGGCGCTGACTCCCACATGGCTTGGCACCAATTGGCTAGCAAGCCATATGAGCCACATTGTGGCGCCATAAACTCGGCGCAACATCGAAAATTGCGTGTCTCGAAATGGGTGTCACACTCGATGACGCACGCTGGAGCGCAAGCCCCCCCCCCGCCTTCGGACAGCCTCATCACACAGCGTGGATCATTCTCGCGCAGCCCGCGCAGCGCTGGGTCATGATGACCCCGCGCTGCACAGCTTGACCACCACGCCCTCCCCTTGTTGTCGCCAGCGTCACGGTTGCTGGTGACGCGCGCCTCGGCCGGGGCCGCACCCGCCCACCACCCCCCTTTGTTGTCGCCAGCGTCACGGGTGCTGGTGGCGTGCGCCTCGGCCCGGGCCACGCGCGCGCTGGTCACCACCGGCCCCGCCCGCCTTTGTACGGGCCGTCTCGCTTTAGGTGTTTATTCACCGCACATCGAAGCTCGTTCCCGACCTCGCGTCTGCCAGCCTACGGCCCCTCTCTCGTTGCTGGTCGCACAAGCTACCCGACGCGCCCCTGCTGCTTTGTTGCCCGGGAGCTGCCACTCGTCGCCTCTCTTCCCCTTGCTCCCCGGTCCTCCACCCGCCTGGTCCAACCCTGTCAAGCGGTTTTTTGTCCACCCCCTCCCTCTTTGTGGCCCCACGTTCTTTCCGTCGTCCGCCGCTCCCTCCTCGACGTCGGTGGCGACGGCGCCATGGCCGCCCCCGGAGACGTAGCCTCGGACGCAGCGCTGGCCATGGACCTCCAAGCCGCTGAGCTAACTAGCGCCCACGGGCTACCGCGGAGCGCCGCCATGGACCTGTCCAGCACCCCCGCCGCGTGGCCCGCGTGGCAGGCGCTCGTCGACGCCGAAGTCGCCGTCCACGCCGTAACGGGGCGGGCGGCGGCGGCGGCGGCAGCGGCAGCGGAGGGGTCGGCGGCGGCGCCCCGCCGGCTGTCGTTGTCCAGGCGCCCGTCACGGCCTCGGCCGGCGTCAAGTTATTCTGCTCGCAGCGGTGGCGGCCGCGCCCATGTGCGCGTCGGCGGCAACGACGACGGCGGTGTCGCGGGCGTCGGCTCGATCTTTGGGGGCCCCTTTGACACGCTCCTTGGCTTGCTCTCCTCGCTGACGGGGGACATTGATATCGAAGAGCTGGGGGGGGTCCTGCCGCTGGGGGGTGGCCGACCGCGCGGCGGTGGCGGACCGATGAGGGGTGGGGGACCGCCAGGGGGCCGGGGCCCAATGGACGCTGCCAACGCGGTGGCCGCGCGGCACTTTGCCGAGCCGGGGAGGGCGTCTGCTGGAGGCGTTGGGGGAGGTAGTGGCGACGCCAGAGCCGCGAGGGAGGGTGGCGGCGGCGGTGGTGGCCGCCTCGGTGGGTTGGGCGGCATCCTCGGCGGCGGGTTGGGTGGCGGCGGCTTTGGTGGTGCCGGCCACGGTGGTGGTGGTGGCGGCGGTGGCGCGGGGGGCGGCGGTTCAGACGTGGCCCTCCCCTATCTTGCCGGCGTGATTAGCTTTTCCGATGGGGCGGGCAACTTTACGAGCTTCACGCCGCTGAGCGGCGTCGGCGGCGACCGCCGCGGCGGTCGTGACAGCGGTGCGCCGGGCGGCGGTGGCGGCGGCGGCGGTGGTGGTGGCGGGCTAGCCCCGGCGGCGAGCTTTGACGCCCTCACCCAAAACATGCTGCGGTTGAGCCTCTTTGGCGGCGGCGGCGGCTTTGGCAGCCCCGACACGTTTGAGCAGTTTGCAGACCTCGCCGAGCGGCTCGGCGGGGGGGGCCGAGGGGCATCAGAGGACGCCATTGCCGCCTTGCCGACGCGGACGGTCGGGGTGGCGCCGGCGGCGGCGCCACCCGCGGCGGGCGGCGGCGGGACGACCCCGTCGGCGGCGGCCGCCGCCGCCGCCGCCGCCGCCGACGGGTCATCAACGGCCACGTCAGCCGCAGCCTCCCCGCCGTCGCCGCTCCCAACGGCGGCGCCCGGCGCCGCCACGGCGGCGGCGGCGGGCGCCACCCCCCCCGACGGCGCCGCCGCCACGCCCGACACGGACGGCGCGTGTGCAGTGTGCTTGTCAGACTTTGCGGTCGGCGAGGAGCTGCGGGAGCTCCGCTGCCACCACCCCTTCCACACGGCGTGCATCGACACGTGGCTCCGCGTCCGCGCCGTGTGCCCCGTGTGCAAGGCGGACCTGGACGGGCGGCCGGCGAGCACCACTTGAGGGGAGGGGGGGGGGGGGGGGGGGGGGGGGGGGGGCGCCTTTGGCCAGTGACCAACGGTCGCCCCTGCCCACCCGCGTTGGCTTTGTCGGCGGCCGGCACTCGGTGGCAGCGCCGCGGTGCGCCTTTGGGCGGCGGCGCGCGCCTGTCCCGCCCCGCGGCGTGCCGTTGGTGGACGTGGCGCTCGGCGCGGTCGGGGCTGTGGCGGCCACCGGGGTGGCCACCGCCCACGTTGCTGTGCACGCTGTCGCTGGACGCCGCCACAGCGCTGCCGTCGACGGGGAGGGGACCTGCGTCGGCGCCCCGCAGACGCTGACCCCACCCGCGCGTCGCGGCGGCGGCGGCGGCGGTGGCGGTGACGGCGACGCCTACGCGCCGCCGTCTCGGTCGACCGACGCGCCCACCCCGTTGCCCACCCCCGCCCGTGGTGACCGGGTCGGTCGGGCGTGCGCGGCGCCCGCCGCCGGCGTTGGCGGGCCGGGGCCCCGCGTTGGCCGCCCGCACCAACCACCGTGGGCGGCCCGCCACGCGCGCCCCGCCCGGCGCGTCGACGCAGACGCCGGCGGCGGCGCCGGCGGCGGTGGTGCCGTTGCGGGTGACGCCCAGTGTGTCGGGGAGGGGGGGGAGGGTGGCGGACAGACTGCCGCGTGGCGCCCCTGCCGCCGGTGCGGTCCTTGTCGGTCGAGGCCACGGCGGCGGCGGCGGCGGCGGCGTCGAGGGTGGCGGCGCAGGGCCGACCGAGGGCGGGGTGGCCGCTGCGCGGCAAGCCACCCTGCGCCGCAGCGTGCCCTCCGTGGCGCGAGCTGCACCCCGGGGGCGTACGTCTGGGAGGGGGTTGTAGCGGAGCCTGCGTGTGTTTGCGTGTCCGCGTGTACATTGTGGTGACGGTGCGGGCTGTGCTCGGATGCGTGGTTCCGTGGGACGTGTCTGCGTGCTTGCTGGACAGGCTGTGCGTGGGGGCTCTTTGCAAACTGATGGCAGGCGGCGGGTGGCGCTGTGCGCGACACCGGACTCTGTTTTGTGTCCCGTTTCGTGCCAGCGTGGCGTGGTGAGCGGCCCCCCGGGCGCCGTGAAGACCCAGACACAAGCGCCCGTCTCCTGACGCGTCGTGCCGTGTGACTGTTCCGTCGCACGCACGATGTCGCCGTGGCCGCATTCACACGCCGGCACCTCTGCCATGCGGCCCCATTGCCCCGCACCCGCGAGTCGACGCGCTGTCCAAGAGCCAACACGCTCAAGCAGACTGCACAGGCACGGCTCCGTGGGAAAAAGAGCGGATCGACGCACCGAGCATCGGTCTGGGGTCCTGTGTCCGACACTGGGAAGCGGGCGGGTGCGAGGCGGGAACGCCAGCCCCACCGGCCGCGCGGCGCCCCCAGCCGTGCAGGCGCCGCGCCGCGCGGCGCCCGACGGCGGCGGCGTCGCGGCGCTC
>ENA-ORXR01004546-ORXR01004546.1-marine-metagenome-genome-assembly--contig:-NODE-4546-length-11536-cov-61.289641_pt1 | contig 11536 bp, 4 predicted proteins | sample MGYA00237866_ERZ511479 | MGnify/ENA metagenome assembly ERZ511479 | reverse complement strand
TCAATAGTTACGTAATCATTAGCCGGATTAGGGTAAATGAGTAGCTTATGCTCACTTAGCACAGGTACTTCTACCGACACTATCGGGTCGTTTTCCTGACAGCCCTCTTCTAAGCAGCCGTACTCGTCGAGTTTGAGGGCGAAGCCCGTCTGCATGTACTCGGGATAGACATCGCCGGGATATGCTACAAAATCACCTGTCAAGATAAAACCTCCATCTGAAGTTTGATTTAATCCATAACATGATAAGTAAAACTGTTGTTCCGAGCTACTTTCAAAATCAAGTGGATTGAGTTTTCTTGCCCATATGACCTCGGCGTTTTGATTAATCTTGAATAACCTATCATCACTAATAAATATAAAATTACCATCTGTTGCTCTTATAATTTGCTCCATATTGTAGTAAGTATCGTCAACACCCCATATATCTATTGCTTCTTGGATATTCTTCTCCCAAATCTTATTACCATCAGTATCTATCTAGGGTGAACGCAAGAAAATATTTATGATGTGTTATTGATGGAATCCATAAATTTCTTGATAAGTTGTATAATATTTTCGTCGTTCCAGCCCATTTTTTTACGTTTATTTGCACCTCCGAGTCTGCGTTGGTCAGCATCAAGAATATTCAAAGCGATTTTTCTTGCGATGTTCAAATTTTGTGGGCAGTTTTTAAACTTAGTTCTGCATTTGTCCTCGTTAAAGGTGACATCTAAACGCCAATGCAAATTATTTTCGATACTCCAATGTTGTCTGATAGCTTGTAACATTTTGTGAGCATCTCCACCAAGACTACTTACAAAATAGCGTTTTTCAAAAGTGGTTTTGTTCTTAATTGTTCTTTGGCTTTCTATGAGTGCAATAGACTTAATTTCGGGCCAAGCCTCTGCGTCGGGTAGATACTCCAAAGCTGTAAAAGTATAACATTTTCGGTGTTCTATCCTGCCATGTGCTTGCACGGTTTGCTCACTTGTTTGATGAATGAGTTGGTCATCATCTTTAAAATTGTCAAAAAAGTTCTCTATTTCGAGGAAGAAGTTTTTGTTGTTTTTTTAAGTGCCAAGATGTAATCGGCTTGTTTATCTACGATTTGTTTCGCAATCGGAGGATGCGCCCCCATAGCATCAATAGTTACTATACATCCCTCAATGTCAAGGGCTTTAAGAAGTTTCGGTATGGCTGTTTTTTCATTGGACTTTTTATTTACTTTGGATTGACCTAAACAAATGCCATTCTCGGATGCCCAAGCACTGAGGATGTAAATAGCTGAAGTCTTTTTATTGCCCTCACGGGTGGCTCTCAAAGCCTTTCCGTCAATGGGAACGACCTCGCCCGGAAACAGTTTAGCTAATACTTGAGTCCATTCAATAAAACATTTATGGAACTCATCCGGTGAAATAAAAGCATACAGGTTTCTAAATGTATCATGAGAAGGAACTGTTTTAAATCTAAAGTACTTTTGTAAAAAAACATGTTTGTCTTTACAGTATTCAGACATTGCAGTAAAATCATCTGCGCCGCCTAACATCGCAAGTATGCTAGCCGCAAGCAAATCTTCTAAATAGTAGGTTTTGCCCTGTGGTTTACGGTATTCACTTACTCCTTCAAAGCAATTGCGTAAGGCTAGTATCGGATGAACATTTGTAAATTCCATATTTTCTTAATTTTAACGCAAAAGTAGAAAATAATTATCACATTAAAAATAATTTCTTGCGTTCACCCTGAAGTCTATTATACCCAAATCATGTGCGAGTGATTCAGAGTTTTGTGAAGGCAGGTTTTCAATGCCTTCCGCACATCATTTGGCAAAAACCGACGAATGCTCCGAATAAGTTTATGGGTTCGGGCATGTTGCCACCAAATGCATATGTGACGCTTGGACATGAGTTTATTTTGATATTCCGAAAGGGAAATAAACGCACTTTCAAAGCATCCGAAAAAGCGAACAGAAAACGCAGTGCCTACTTTTGGGAAGAACGTAATCAATGGTTTACTGATATTTGGAATATCAAAGGCACTTCGCAAAAACTGACTGACAAAAAGACCCGAAAAAGAAGCGCAGCCTTTCCATTTGAAATTCCGTATCGGCTTATCAATATGTTTTCTGTGCAGGGGGACACTGTTTTAGACCCTTTTGTCGGCACGGGCACGACTTCGCTTGCGGCTATGGCGGCGGGGCGTGATTCGGTCGGGTTTGAGATTGATGAGGGGCTTTCTGGTATCATTGCTCAAACGTTGTCTGATAAGGAGGGTTTTATTGATGAGGTTATTCTGCGGCGGTTAGCTCGGCATGTGGAGTTTGTGGAGGCTAAAGGGGAAGGGGCTTTTGGGTATGTGAGTGAGGTTTATGGATTCTCGGTGAGGACGAAGAATGAAGAATTTATAAGACTGTAAGCGTGATTAAGTGAAAATACATACACGTAAGTTATCCACCAAAATCTACCTGTTATCGCTTCAAATCTACAATTTATACATTTTTTATATCAAAATTTGGAAATATAATTTTATTTACCTAATATTGTGAGGTTCAACACATTATTTTTCAATTCACTAAAATAATACAACAACAAAACACTTGTCCTAAAAATTAAACACCGAAGCAGACTTGTCTGCCCCAATGCTCCCACTCATTTCTTTTTACTTCATACTCTTGCTTTTTTAATAAATCAAGGGCTTTTCTACATACCATTATTTAAACCGTTATATCATGAAAAAAACAAACCTACTCTTCATCGTACTTTTTACCACCTTTTCACTCCATGCCCAAGAGGTATGGCTCAAAGATTATTCAACCGTATCGCATCGCTGGTCGAGTACCACAGGTATAGATGCCATTTCCGAAGCGGATAAAATGCCGACACTCGGAATGATCAACTTCCACCCCGCACCGCTTTTTGATGGCGAAAATGACCAACTCACTATCGCCTACGATGCGGATGCTATAAACTCGCTCACTTTCTTCTCCGTATTACTCACTGATGCGACCAACGAAACCGCTATCTGGACTTCGCAAAATACTACGCGAGACATCGGACTCACCACCCACCAGGTAGCCGGACCGGGCGGCGCGACAGGTTATAATCGCGGTCAAAATATTCCCGTAGTATGTAGCATCACCCAAGAATGGGAAGATGACATACAAGCCTCCGGCGAAGCATATCTCACACTCGGCGCTCCAACTGACGACCTGCCTTCATTCAAAGGTCTGATGCCTGAATATCTCATTTTTGAACACGCTCTAAACGCCGACAAAAAGCTGAAAGTCGAATCTTATTTGGCGATAAAATACGGTATTACATTGCAATTTTTAGATTATAAAAATTCGCAAAATCAAACCGTATGGAGTGTTTTGCATCATCACGATTATTACCATCGCGTAGCTGGTATCGGGCGCGATGATGATGCACAGTTATATCAAAAACAATCGCACAGTACATCGGATAATACCGACTTAGTGACCATAGGTATCGGTAAAATTGCACCGACCAATGCCACCAATGTTTCTACGCTCAATGATGGCAGTTTTTTGATGTGGGGCGATGATAATCAGTCGCTTACATTCACATCATTTCAAAATGATGACAATGTCGCGTACTCCGTACTACACCGTAATTGGTTGATGAATGTTACAGGAAATACCACGCACACTACACCCACCGAAATTCGATTAAATACACAACACATAGAACTTCCGGAAGGCACATATCCGTGGCTCGTCATAGACCGTAGCGGTACAGGCAATTTCGCGGCGGATGATGTGATCTATGTACAAATGAAAGGCAGCATATCACCCGAAGGCTACGCCTTTTTCGACAATGTTCAATGGGATACCGACGGTTCGGGCGAGGATGTATTCACCTTTGCTCGCGGACCGAAGCCCGAAAATACACCTACGATAGATTTTATGGTTTACCCCAATCCTGCCAACGAAGATTTCAACGTCAGCATTACACTTGATGAACCCGACGATGTGACCGCTACCATTTTTGATGCACAAGGCAAACAGATTGCTACTCAATTTGCCGAAAATAATACGCGCTTTTTATTCAATTTTAAAGAAATAATTGTCGCAGGTGCTTATGAAATTTTAATCAAAACAAGTAACGCTAAAGGTGTAAAACAACTTATCATTATCGAATAACCGCACTGGCGATTTCAATCGCCAAGTCCAGTGAAATTTATCCTGCAACATACTTGCATATAATTTTTACAAATAAAAATTACTCTACACATGGCGATTAAAATCGCCTGTACTTCATTCTAAAACAAACGAATTATGAGAACCTTCAATACTATTCTCGCTTGCTTTATCGTAAGCCTTATCCATATTAATGTTGTATATTCAAATGCCCCTGTATTAGATGATAACGGTTGTGAAATTATCACGCCTGTCACTGAACCTGACCCGGATTTCTATCCTTCCGGCAATAAAGAAGGACTTATCGGCACGACCAAAGACAAGCCCGTTGACAATCCTGCCGACAATGTTTTTCATGTTGCTTTAGATGAAATACCGGGCGACTGCAAACAAATTTGGTTGGAGTATGACCTACATGGTGTGTCAAGTCATACGGCGGTATCACGTAGTATCAATGACCAACTTTCCGCAGGTGGTTATTTGGTACAAACCAACGAAAAATGGACGACACAAAGAGAACTTATCCGTACTGATTGGTTGAAACGAGGCGATAATGTCATTCGATTTGCCGTACCGAAAGGCGCATCGTACAGCTATAAAGTACGCAGTCTCGGCTTACGTGTGACAGAAGTAGAAACCGAACAAGCCCCCGATTTTATCATCCAAAATACGGATGGTATTTATTATAAAAATCAAGCCTATTTAAAAGGTATCATTCAGGCGGAAAATGAAGCTACGGTAAGTGTATGTGTTGACGGTGAGGAAGTTGTGGTAGCTGATGGCGAATTTGAAATATTGGTTAATAAACCCGAAACACGCCGTACATGGTGGTTTCAAAAACCGGAGAAAAAATGGTCGGTAGAAGTTGAGGTTGCTTATCCTTCCGGCGAAGTGAAGTACGAAACCGTCCGTTTTGACCAAGCGGAGAAAGCGGATTTTAGTCGAAATTTAAATAAAAAAATAAATTATACAGAAAAAACATTTTCTCCAAAAACCGCACAACAAATTCACTTGCAAAGTGCGATGCTGAATGTGCCTGCGGATGCTTTGGAAAAAGCCGAAATTATCTCCATTACAGCTTTGCGTACCGTTGATATACCCGCCTTGAATCCGGGCATGGTAAATGTGACGGCGTATCATGATGCCTATCGAATGTTGCCGCATGGCACACAGTTCAAAGTACCTGTCGAACTCACCTTGAAATACGATAAATCCAAAATCCCAAGTGGCTATACCGAAGCCGATATTCGTACTTTTTATTTCGATGAAATCACCCACAATTGGGTGCCTGTACCACGCGATTCGGCAGATGCTAAAACAGGACGCATCTTTTCGCGCACTACGCATTTTACAGATTACATCAATGGCATCATCCAAGTCCCCGAATCACCCGAAACGAATGCCTACACGCCCACCTCTATCAAAGACATCAAAGCTGCCAATCCCTCCGCAGCTATCAACGAAATACAGCCGCCTTCTGCCAACAACATGGGTACTGCCAACCTCTCTTACCCAATCAGCGTTCCTGCCGGACGACAAGGCATGCAACCTTCGCTTGGTATTCAATACAATAGCGGTGGTGGCAATGGCTGGCTCGGACTCGGTTGGGATTTGAGTGTACCTGCGATTTCGATTGAAACACGCTGGGGAGTGCCTCGATTTGGTGCGATGGAAACCGAAACGTACTCCATGATGGGTCAAATGCTGTGGCCCGTCGCGCACCGTGATACGCCCGTTGCACGTACAGATGAGAAGCAATTTTATCCGCGTGTGGAAGGTGCATTTAACCGCATCATTCGACATGGCGATAATCCAGACAACTACTATTGGGAAGTGACTGATAAAAGCGGAACGACTTATTTTTATGGTGGTGTTGATGGTGTAGATAATAATGCGGTTTTGAAAGATGCGTCCGGTAATATCGGTCATTGGGCATTAGTCGAAACCCGTGATTTGAATGATAATTTTGTGCGTTACAATCACACCATTCAAAATGATGTAGGTATAGTTGGTGGTAGTGTCATGGGACAAAATTTATATTGCGAAAGCATTACTTACACCGGACATGGAAACACCGAGGGACGTTACAGCGTCGTATTTACCCGTGACCGTGAGTTAGGAGAAACGAAACGTACCGATGTACAGATTGATGCACGACTTGCCTTCAAACGGGTAACAGCCGACCTCTTACGTAAAGTAGAAGTACAGTTAGACGATACAAATATTCGTAGCTACGAAATGTATTATCATGAAGGTGCTTTTTATAAAACGCTCTTAGACAGCATCGTAGAGTTTGATGCCACAGGAAATAGATTTACCGGACATAGTTTTGATTACTTTGATGATGTACAGGCGAGTTCGGGATATGAACCATTGGAAGACTCGGAATCGTGGAATCCGGGCGGTGATGGTGTGCATGGAGATTTTGTTACCTCACTTCCCGGATTTAGAGATAAAGTCTCTGCATTGAATGGCAGTAAATCTAATGGTAAAGGCGTAGGGATAGCGATAACCGCCGGACCTATCGACCCACTTGACCCAAAACTTCAGGAAAAACTTACAACGAAAACTAACAGCGCAGGGGTATCCTTCAGTTTTGCCAGTTCAAAAAATAACGGATTGCTGCAAATGATTGATATTAATGGTGACGGACTGCCTGATAAGGTGTTCAAAGATGGTGGTTTATACTATCGTCCAAATCAATCCGGACCGGACGGCAGCACTGCCTTTGGTGCACCACGAGAAATTACGGGTGTCAGCAATTTCAGTAAAGGAAAAAGCACCACTTTTGACTTTGGAATAGAGTCGCATTTTGGAACATTTGCAGGGGCACAGTTCAGTACAACAAAGAGTAGAACAACGACCTATTTTGCTGATGTAAACGGCGACCAACTTATTGATATTGTCAATGGCGGAACGGTCTATTTCAATCACCTTGATGGAAACGGTGACCCGACTTTTACAGCTTCGAGTGAACCTACACCAAGTCCAATTATTTCAGGCAGCAATCTTGACCCTGACTTGGTGACGGTTGACCCAAATGAATTAGAAGAAGCTATTGATAAAAACCCGTTGCATGATGTAGTGCGTGTGTGGGAAGCACCTTATGATGGCACAGTAGGCATCACGAATGATGTACAACTCATCGAATCCACCGACGAGGACCGCGCAGGACATCCGGCGGACGGTGTGCGTGTTGCCATTCAGCATGAAGATGTCGAATTGTGGTTTACCGCAATTGGTGCGACTGATTATACTGCCAAAACACCAACGGGTGTAGATAATATTTCTGTGACAAAAGGAGACCGCATTTACTTTAGAGTACAATCGGTATTTGACGGTGCGTATGACCAAGTAGATTGGTCGCCAAGCATAACGTACACCGAACATATTGATGGTTTGAATGATGCTAATGGTATTCCCGTGTATCAATTCAATGCAGGAGATGATTTTCTATTGAGTGCAGCGATGTCAACAGGAATGCCGATTGACGGAACGGTTGAGATTATTGGTAATTTCAAAAAGCCCGTTACAAGTGACGATATTACCGTACAAATTGTAAAAGATACTGAAGGTACAATAACCGTCTTGGAGCAAAAAGATTACTTAGCTACGGATGTCGTAGATGCTCCCATTTTGTCAACACCTTCCGTTGATGTACTGAAAAATGAAACTATCTTTTTCATCGTATCTTCCAATACAAATGTCAATTGGTCAGAGTTGGAATGGTCACCATATATGTATTACACCGTATCAAATGACCCCGATGTTACGGAGATAACAGATAATGAGGGCAATCCGGTACTCGAATTTTTCCCGGCGGTAGATTATCAAGCCTACGAATTGGCAGTTGAACCCACGTTAGCGTGGACAGCTACGGCAGATGCAACGGTAAATGTTGTGCCTCAATTCACGCTCGGAGGAAATACCGAAGACGGTGCGGTTACATTTTCGGTCAAAAAAGAAAATGAACTCGTAGGTAAACAAACACTCAATGTAACGGGCGGTGTACTTGGCGGCACATTTACTGCGATTAGTGCAGATGTGCTTACGGATGATGAATTATTTGTTGAATATCATATTGATAATGAATTGATTGCTACGGTTGTAACGAATGCAAGTGCAACGGTTTCAGGTACGTCTGTAAGTGCAGGATTACATGCGGGAAGAGAGGCAACGCTCTTCGGTCCGATGTATCGCCAATGGGGACAATTTGCCTATAACGGCAACAGAGAACGCGCCGAACAACCCATTAATCAGTCCGATTTGGTCTTGGATGATGCCTTGACTACACCACCGGAAATTGACCTAAGTGGAGAGGATGACGCAGAGGGTATGATGACGAGCTACGACAGTCAGGGAGGTAATCAGCCGAATCAAAATAACTTCATTTATATGATGCCCGACATGAAATTATTGTCGTGGAGAGGCTATGATGATTTTACTTATGTGAGTCAAGATGTCGTCAGTACTTCAAGAATGGGTGAGGATGATATTCAGCCTTTCAATCCTATTTCGGATGATACAATAGAAGGTACGGGAGCAAGGGGGATTAAAAAACGCAGCAAAACCGATAATGTGAGTTTTTCTATTGGTATTGGACCGGCAAGTGTGAGCAAAAGTATTGGTTCTACCGTTCAGGAGTATGAATTTATGGATATGAACGGTGACCGTCACCCTGACATTTTATCCCGAAATCGCATTCAGTATTCCTTGCCCACAGGTGGTTTGGAGGATGGTTCTACCGGACAAAATTTTGGTCGGATACATCGTTCTTCTCACGAATCCTTGGGCTGGTCTTTGGGTGGTGCTTTTCCTAAATCAACACCTTCTAATAATAGAGAACATTCCAACGGAAGTGATGCGAGTAATTCGGAAACTACCGCGAAAGTATCGGCAGGTATCAGTGTCAATTTTAATAATAATGATGATGCAACGGATTTCGCATGGATGGATATAAATGGTGATGGTTTGCAAGATAGAGTGAGTGACGACGGAAAAGTAGAACTAAATCTGGGCTACACTTTTGCGCCCGAAGAACAGTGGGGCTACAACAGCATTACCAATGGCGATGCCACCACCGCAGGTGCGGGTATCAATATCAATTTTGCGAGTTACAGCCTTTCCGTAGGTGTTGGTTTATCAAAAACGGGGAATATTACAGCAACTTCTTTGCAGGATATGAATGGCGATGGTTTGTTGGATTATGTTGTTAAAGCATCTCCTTTATTGGTGGCTATTAATACGGGTAATGGCTTTTCCGCTCCTATTGATTGGGAAGAGGTTGATGACATTACAATAGGAAATTCTACGGGTGAATCCGTTAATGTGGCATTTACGGCATGTATTCCGATTGGTACTGCCAAATTGTGTTTTAATCCTTCATTCAATGCTTCACAAGGCGTAAGTCGTCAAAATTTACAAATTTCAGATATTAACGGTGACGGCTATCCTGACGTATTGGAATCTGATGATGAAGATGACCTTTCCGTACAACGTTCTACCATTGACCGTACTAATATGTTGCGTTCGGTGTCGCGTCCGTTGGGAGCGAATTTTGCCTTAAATTATGAACGTATCGGCAACACCTACGATATGCCGAATAGTGTATGGGCATTGAGTAACGTTACAATTAATGACGGCTTCGCCGGAGATGGTGCGGATGTTTTGAAAAATACTTTTGAATACGAAGATGGTTTTTATGAACGAAACGAGCGTGAATTTTACGGTTTTAAAACAATTAAAACGCATCAATTAGATACGGAAGATAGCGACGCTGTTTATCGTAGTAATATTCAGACTTTTCTCAATGATAATTATTACACAAAAGGCTTGATGGTCAATGATGTATTGCAAGATGGCAGTGGTAATAAATTCACCGAGACTATCAATGCATACGACCTTAAAAATGTCACCAATGGCAGTGACCTTGCCGCCGACTATAAAGCCGATAATGGTGCAGCATTTCCTGCCTTAACTTCGATGACTAAAAACTTCTACGAAGGGCAAGCCGTAGCCGGAGAAAGTACAGGTATGACCTTTAATTATGACCGATACGGAAATGTTTCAGGCTATACCGACATCGGCGATACTGACCCTAATGATGACTTTTCTTCGGTCATCACCTATCACGAATACACCGACAATTACATCGTAGGCATACCGTCCTCAATCGTAGTGACAGGTGACGGCAGAACGTACCGCAAGCGCGAAACCAACATTGACCCTCTTACCGGAAATATGTTGCAAATTCGCCAATTTTTAGAAGATGATTCGCAGGCGAAATATGACATGACTTATGACCAATTCGGTAATCTCGACACGATTACCCGACCGGAAAATCAGGCGGGAGAACGCTTGGCATTTGTGTATGAATACGACCCCGAAGTGCATACTTACGTAGAAAAAGTCAGCGACAGTTACGGTTATGAATCTACCTCAAAATACGATTATCGTTTCGGTCAGATGTTGGAAAATATCAGCATGAACGGTCAGCCGATGCAATACACGATTGATGATGTGGGCAGGATTACGGATATTACCGGACCCTATGAAATTGCCGAAGGCATACCTTTTACCATTCATTTTGATTATTTCCCGGATGCGACCGTACCCTATGCTTTGACGCAACATTACGACCCCGAACATCCCAATAATTTTATCGAAACGAGTACCTTTATCGACGGGCTTTCCAGACCGATACAAGTCAAAAAAGACGCTGCCATTTACGATGATGCTACGGGTACGGACACCGAGCAAATGATAGTATCAGGGCGTGTATTGTATGATGCTTTCGGACGTACAACAACGGCGTATTATCCGACCACAGAGGCATTGGGCACAAAGGAGGTATTCAATCCGGCATTTGATGCGGTGCAGCCAACGACCACGACCTTTGATGTGCTTGACCGTACATTAACGGTAACACTACCCGACAATGCCGAAACGACGACCGAATATACCTTTGGTGCAGACCGCAACGGTGACGACCAATTTATGACCATTGTGACAGATGCCAATGGTATTCGCAAGGATAATTTCACGGATGTACGCGGACGTGTGACCTCGCTCAAAGAATATCTGACAGGACAAAATCTCCCTGATATTTGGACGAGTTATGCGTATAACGCTATCAACGAACTTATCGAAGTCACCGATGACCAAGATAATCAAATTATCTCGGAATACGATTGGTTTGGCAGACGTACCAGCGTCATTCATCCTGATGCTGGAGAAACGACCTATACGTATGATTTGGTGGGGAATGTAGCTGAAATGGTGACGGCAAATCTCCGTCAAACCAATCAGGTAATTACTTATAATTATGAATTTGAACGATTAACGAATATTACCTATCCTAATTTTACAAAAAACAATATCACTTATACGTATGGCGACT
>ENA-ORXR01004544-ORXR01004544.1-marine-metagenome-genome-assembly--contig:-NODE-4544-length-11539-cov-3.356308_pt1 | contig 11539 bp, 14 predicted proteins | sample MGYA00237866_ERZ511479 | MGnify/ENA metagenome assembly ERZ511479 | reverse complement strand
GTAATCATCCGGCGTTTCGGTGTCGTCATGAAACAGGCCGGTGCAGCTGATAAAGCGTGCATCTTCGAGCGATCCGAAATGTAGCTCTAACCCTTCATAAATCCGGTCATCACGGTCGGGGCCAAGTTTGAAAACAGGGCCCGGGGCGCGGCGCGACAGCTCGTCTATTGTGGCATCGCCGCTGGTCACGATAGCATCATAAATCCCTTCGGGCACGCGGATAGAGGCGAGCTGTTCAGGGATGGCGCGCGAGGGGCGCGGGGAATTAGAGACCAGCACGACCGTGCCGCGGCTTTGGCGAAACCGGGTTAAGGCTTCGCAAGCTTCGAAAAATGGAACTTTGCCGTTGTGAATAACGCCCCAAATGTCGCAAATCAGAACGTCATAATCATCCGCGATCTGGCCGAGGCCCGATATTGTGATAAAATCTTGGGCCATATTATTTTCGCTTTGCGCTAAGAATCGTAACGGGCTGGGTCAGGAGTTGATTGGGCGGCAGAACGCCATTGCCTTGTGGCCGTGTTTGCCCGGCTTGAATGGCGCGCACGACATCCATGCCCTTGGTGACTTGGCCAAAAACAGCAAAGCCCTCGCCGTCGGGCGTGCGCTCACCGCCCGCATCGAGCATTTTATTGTCTCCGACCGAGATAAAGAAATAGGCCGCATTGCCTGTTCCCGGCGCGTCGCGCGCGATAGATACCGCGCCGTCATGATGGGTCAGACCCGTTTGCGCGGTCGATTCATGCGGGACATATTCGGTGCGGCGCACTAGGTCGTAACGCCCGCCCTGAACAATCTCCATACCCATATTTTTCTGATCCGACGCGGCCGTCACAGAGCGGTAAAATCCCTGACCGTCATAGCGTCCCTCATCGACATAGATCAGAAAATCTGCCGCCGATTTCGGGGCTTTATCTTCGTAAACTTCGATAATGATCGTGCCTTTGTCGGTATTGATTTCAACCACAGGGTTGCCGGAACAGGCCGCCAGAAAAAGGGCGATAAGAGATAGATATAGAGTGCGCATGTGCTGGCTTTAAATCAGCCCATCTGATTTGAAAAGGCATGTTTGCGCTATGGCGGTTTTTAACGCTGCAAAGACCGTTTTAGCGCTGACTTTTGTCGGCGATCTTGATGCCTGCATCGACGGCATAAAAAATGATCGCGCCGCCCATTAAAGCGAAAAGCGGGTGACGCAGGATGAAGAGAAACCCGATAAATGCGACGAGGCCGGCGATGATAGAATAGGGATGAATATTTCTGTACATGATACTTATATAGGGATGATTGACCCTATGCTCAAGAGCGACTGTTTATCGCGGAGTTTTTAAGGGCCGTGTTTTTTATGGACGTCTGGGCCGCGCCGTTAAATCCAGCGTTGGCGCGATATGGCCCGCGCGCTCAAGATGCGCGCGCAGCAGCGCCGTATTCCGGTTATTGGCTTGCCAGCCCCAGTCAAATAAATCCCCAATAATCGGAATAAGCCCGATGAGCCAATCCACAAAGACATTGCCGCCCATCCGAACAAGCAGCGCTTTAGGCGCGCCAAGGCCATGGGCATGCGCCATGATATATCCCGACACGCTCAGTCCGATCGTATCGCCAATGCCGGGGATAAACCCAATTATCGTATCCAGTCCCAAGGGAATGGGAACGCCGGGTATTTTAAATCGGCTATCCATAAGGCGCGCGATGCCTTCGACATGTTCTAAGCGTTGTTCGTGATTCATATTTTTGAGTTTCATCACCGCTTCTAATGCTCCAGCTCAACATCCCAATAGAGATAGTCCAGCCAGCTTTTGTGGAGGTAATTGGGCGGGAAACGTCTCCCTTGGGCTTGGAGTTGGTGCATGGTGGGCTGGAAGGGTTTACGACGCAGCGCCATACCGGCCTCGCGCGGCGTGCGTCCGCCTTTTTTCAGATTACACTTTGCGCAGGCCGCGGATATATTTGCCCAGCTGGTTTTCCCGCCAAGGCGGCGCGGCTTGACGTGGTCAAAGGTCAACTCCTCGCCGCTACCGCAATAGACGCATTCAAAACCGTCACGCAGAAATAAGTTAAACCGCGTAAAGGCCGGGTCTCGGTTTTGGCTGACATAATCTTTCAGGCTAACGACGCTGGGCAGCTGCATATCGAAACTGGCCGAGCGCACGACGCGGTCATAATGGCTCACGACATTGACGCGGTCCAGAAAGACCGCCTTGATCGCATCCTGCCAATTCCACAAGGAGAGCGGGTAATAGGATAGCGGCTGGTAATCGGCGTTCAAAATCAGACAGGGATAAGCGCCGGTGGATACCGCGTCGGGCTCTGCAATCGGATTGGCCATAATCTGGCCATCGCGTTGCGCGCGCGTCAAAAGAGGATTATTCATCACGCCCATAAATCACCGGGCCTTGCGTAAATGCATATGGTGTTTAAATCACAACTGAAGACGAATATCCTTTTCAATGCAGTCTGTTATCTCATAACTAACCCATGTCGCAGTTTTATGACACCCCAAATATGTATATGAATGTGCGGCCTAGCGCGCGGCTGCGCACCCGATTTGCGCCTTCCCCAACCGGGTATCTGCACGTTGGCCACGCCCGCGCGGCCTTTGAGGCTTTTGAATTTGCGCGCGCCATGAATGGAACATGCCTGCTGCGAATCGAAGATATCGACCATACGCGCTGCGCGCCGGAGCTGACGACGGCAATATATGAAGATCTTGACTGGCTGGGATTTGACTGGCCCCTGCCCGTTCGGGTTCAGAGCCGGCATTATAAAGACTATGCCAAAGCGGTCGAGACATTACGCGCGCGCGGCCTGGTCTATCGATGCTTTAAAACGCGCAGGCAGATTGCCGAAGAAAGTGTGGGCGGCGTCTATACCGGCAGCGCGGCCCCGGACGAAGCCGCGCGCTTGTCGGATAATGAGCCTTTTGCATGGCGGCTTTCTATGCATGCGGCGCAAGAGGCCCTGGGCGACGGCTTTAATGAAATGCGTTACTATGAGAGCGGCGAGACATCAGGCTGGCAAAATGTGAACCCTGCCCCGCACGGCGATGTCGTTCTGGGGCGCAAAGATATTGGCACATCCTATCATTTGGCCGTCACCCATGATGACGCGCTGCAAGCCATAACACATATTGTGCGCGGCAATGATCTAAAATCCAGCACAGATATTCATGTCCTGTTACAAACCTTAATGGGCTGGCCCGTCCCCGATTATCATCATCATGCTTTGATTTTTGACGCCGATGGCGAGAAACTTGCCAAGCGCCGGGGCAGTCAGTCTATTCGGGATTTACGGCGCAGCGCTTTGGGCCGCGAGGCTGTTTTGAAAATAGCTGGGGTTACGAGGTGATGGACGCTTGCACTCGCGCTTAAAATTCGCCTATCAGGGGAAAACGAGTCTGCGGTTGGGGCGCAGTGAAATTAGGGAAAATATAATGAGCGATCCAAAAAAATTAACGCCCGCAACATTGGCGGCTTTGCTGTGCGCGCGCATTTGCCATGACCTGATTAGCCCCGTGGGCGCGCTTGGCGCGGCTCTCGAAGTCTTTGATGACGATGATAATACCGATATGCGCGATGATGCGATGGACCTTATCCGCACCAGTTCACGCCAAGCGGGCGCGAAGCTCCAATTTCTGCGCCTTGCCTTTGGCGCAGGCGGCTCTGCGCCGGGGATCATCGCCATGAGCGAAATAAAGAAACTCTCCGAAGGCATGTATGGCGAAGGCAAAGCCAGTTTAGTGTGGAAAGTACACACTGAAGGTCTACCCAAAGCGCCGGCGCGATTGCTGCTCAATTTGATGATGCTGGCCGTGCAAGCCATCCCGCGCGGCGGCGATTTAACGATAGAGGCGACAGATCAAGGCGGCATGACGCGGTTAAACCTCACCTCGCAAGGCCCCAAAGCGCGCCTGGCCGATGCAATCGTTGCGACTTTGGCCGGCAAGGCGCCCGATGATGGATGGGATGGCCGCACCGTGCAGCCCTTTTACGCGGGCATGATCGCGCGCGAAGCCAAAGGCCGCGTCGAAGCGCGTATGGACGGGGATGATCGCGTCATATTTACGGCGCTCATGCCCCACGAAGACGCATAATTTTGCGTATTTTTACGCGAAAATTAGGCCGCCCTTAACCAAATCGCAGCCATGTTCTCACCTGTAATAGCAGGCCGCCAACGCGCCTGCGCCTTGGTGAAAGCAGCCCATGTTCGAAGCACAGCGAGATTTTGTCAGCACAGCGCGCGAGCAGCTTGGGGTTCTCGGCGCTGCCTGCGAAAATATGCAGTGGCAAATCATCCATGGCGCCTGCGATATTATTGAAGACAAGGCGTCCAATATTCGCGCGCGCGGCGTGGCTCTGGCCGCGAGCCAAGGCGGACTGTCAGCCCGGCAAGAAGATGAACGCGCCTGCGCCGCAGCGCTTTGCGCCATGACGCAGTTAATTGATCAATATGCGGCAGGTCTGGCCGAAGTTGACACCCCTGAGGCCATCGCGCTTTATCAAGGCGTAGCCCGTGGCGCGCCGCAAAATCCCGCGCCTGCCGCCCCTATTGACCGAAGCGCGCAGCATATGCACAGCCGCAGCATTCTTGACGATCTTATGCCGCTGGCTAAAACTGAAGAAAGTCCGGCCCTGCTAAAACTCATTGGGCTTAGCCGCGTCTCTGATGAGCGCGCCGCCGGCACCTCTGCGAACATGGTCGCGTTTGAGACATTGATGATGCCGCTGACAAATGCAGCTTTGTCCCGCGCTCATCAACACAATCTGCGCGTCAGCCTATCCTATGACGGGCCGGAAACTGAGCTTTTGCAAGACCTCGCGCCCATATTCAAAGCGGCGCTCTGCGCGCTGACCGAGTATCGCATTGATACAGCGCTCAGCGCGAAACCGGCCCGCTTGCATCACATTGCGCTTACCGCGCAACAAAGCGCCTCCGGCCTAACGGTACGTTACGAAGATGGCGGCAGGCCTGAACAAAGCGCGCGCCTTGACAAGCTTCCTGCAATTATCGCTCTGGCGAATAGCGGCGGATGGCTGGCCAATGACGGAGACGCGATCATTTTGCATTGTCCAAACACGCTTGCCGCTTTGGCACCCCAAACCCAATCCGCCCCAAATGATAATCTGATGGAAGAGATGATGGAGGCCTTAGCATGAAAACCTGTTTAGTCGTGGATGACAGCAAGATGATCCGCCGCGTTGCGGGGCGCATCCTCAAAGACTTAGACTTTGAAGCCAGCGAGGCCGAAAACGGCGTCGAAGCCATGGCCGCCTGCAAAAGCCGCATGCCCGATGCGATATTACTGGACTGGAACATGCCCATAATGGACGGCTTGTCGTTTTTAAAGGCTTTGCGCAAATCTCCAGGCGGAACCTCACCTGTTGTGGTCTTCTGCTCAGCGGAGCGCGATATTGACAAAATCATGGAAGCCATGGACGCTGGGGCCAATGAATATGTTATGAAACCCTTTGATTCAGATATTATCGAGTCCAAATTTGCTGAAGCGGGAATTTTATAACCGTGTCAGCCGCCCTGTCTTTAAAACCCAGCTATTATGAAGCTCTGCGCCGCTTAACGCTTGAAATGGCCGGTGTTTCGCTGGGCAAAGATCATCATTTTGTTGTCGAAACGCGGCTCTCCGCCCTATCGCGGCGCGAGGGTTTTGACAGTCTGGCCGATATGGTCGAGGAGCTGTTCTCACGCGGACAGACCCGTTTGGCCGTGAATGTCGTTAGCGCGCTCCTCGAACGTGAACGCCGCTTTTTTGACGACAAAAACAGTTTCGCCCAATTGACAGATTTTGTTCTGCCGCGCCTTCTCACAGGATATGGCGGCGCGCCTTTGCGATTTCTGGTCTTTGGCTGCGGATCAGGCCAGGATGCCTATTCGCTGGCCATGACGATTGATAAGCTCGAAGCGCAAATGCCGGATTTGGAGACAGAGATTGTCGCTGTCGACTATCCAAGTTGGGCGCTCGACCGCGCAAGTGAAGGGCAGTACACCCATTTCGAAGTCCAGCGCGGACTTCCTATTCGGGACCTGGCGACATATTTTACGCGAAACGGTGAAGATTGGATCATCAATGACGATCTACGTCGCCGGGTCGGGGTCAAAGAGTTCCACCTTCTATCCAATACCGAAAGCCTGGGACGATTCCATGTCATTCTGTTCCGTAACGCTTTGGGTCATTACAGCGCGCCTGCACAGGTGCGGCTGCTGCGTAATCTTGCCCCAATAACATTGCCGCATGGCTATTTGATGCTCGGCAAAGATGACAAGTTAAGCCGCATGAATTTTGGGTATGACGCCGTTGAAGGCCATGCAGGTCTGCTTAAAAAACATGATGACCCAAAAATCGAAATAGACCCCTATGAGGGCCGTAAACGCCCCACAGAACGGACGAGTTTCAAAGACCTTTAGACGTATTATTTCGGATTGAAATCGGGACAAGGTTTTTAATCGGCCATCCGGCCCGCGCGCCTGACTTGAGGCGAATTTAGGACACAAAATTTCGACGTCGAAATTTAGTCAAACTTAAAATCAGTGAGACCTTTGAGCGCTTTTTTCAGGGCTTTGCCCCAGCTATTGGCGATTTGTTTTATATATTTATCGTCGCGTTCAAATCGCTTAATCGTGCCATGTTTTAAGGCATCTGTCTCATAGGTCATGAGATCCAAAGGCAGACCAACCGATAAATTCGCTTTTATCGTGGAGTCAAAGGATACAATCAATAGCTTGACGGCATCTTCAAAACTCATGTCAGGATCTTGCGCTCTGACAAGAATTGGGCGGCCATATTTTGTCTCACCGATTTGGAAGAAGGGCGTGTCGTCTTGCGCCTCGATGAAATTACCCTCGGGATAAATAAGGAAGAGACGCGGAGCCATGCCCTTAATCTGACCGCCTAATATAAGCGTGGCATTAAATGCGGACTCTGCGGATTGGCCGCTATCTGAATTGGCCTGTATGACTTCTTTGAGTGTGTCCCCAATGAGTCTTGCCGCTTGGAACATTGTGGGCACTTGCAAAATCGTCGGATTACGATCTTCCGGGCTTTTTGACCGCTCATCAAGCACGCTGATCAAAGATTGGGTCGTCGCCAAATTTCCTGCCGTCATCAGGGTGAGTACGCGGTCACCCTCGACCTCCCAGCTATGCATTTTTTTCACAGTCGCAATGTCATCAACGCCCGCATTGGTGCGTGTGTCCGACATGAAAACAAGGCCTTTATTTAGCCGCAAGCCAACACAATATGTCATGATTTTATCTCTTATTGTTGGACTTGAACGTCGACAGAAATCGTCTCGTTCTGGCCTCCGAATGTAAGACCAGAGATAGGCGATGCATCAGAATAATCAAGCCCTGTTGCGACGCGAACATATCGCCCGTCAGGTGAAATTTTATTGGAAACATCAAATCCCGTCCAGCCGAGATCCGGAATATAAACTTCGGCCCAAGCATGGGTGGCATCTTGCGCGACGCGATCATTCATCATCAGATAGCCGCTGACATATCGCGCGGGAAACCCTGCAAGGCGCGCCGCTGCAATAAAAATATGGCTGTGATCCTGGCAAACGCCCGCGCCTATTTTGATGGCATCTTCGGCAGTGGTCATAGAGTCCGTTTGGCCCGTAATATAACTTACAGCCTTGCCGATCGCCTTAGATAGATCATGGAGTTTTTGGAGGGGCGCAGGACCCGGTTCAAATAAAGGCTTGGCGAGCGCTTTCACGCCGGATCCCTGCGCCGTCAGCGGCGTATTGCGCAAATAAAGCCAGAGCGGAGCAAAGCCCGTATGCGGGCCGACAATGCCGTTTTGGTCCGTCATGTCGACTTGGCCCTTCGCCGTCACAATAAGCTGAACCGCGCCGGGCTTAATACGGATGAGATGGGTGGTATTATTGTGATGGTCCGTAAAAACAGCTTCTTCATGGGCGCCTTCAAAATCAAGGCTCCACTGCAAAACGGATTGCCCTAACCGCGCTTTGGGCGTGAGGCGTATTTGCTGGAGTCCGTATTTCGGTGATTGGTCAAATTGGTAAGCCGTTTTATGTGAAATATCTAAAATCATTTAGGCGTAAAATCCGTAATCTGTTTCAATCTGCGCCGCCAGCGCGCGGTTTTCAGTCAGAAACCTATTTATAAATTCATGAAGCCCCTGATCCATGACCTGATCGATGGTGTATTTCTGCAAGCTTTTAAGTAAGTCCAAGGCCATATTCAGGCTTTGATCCTGCACATCATAAACCCGGCCCAGATGATTAAGATAATGCACGATTTCCGCTTGGCAAAAGGCAAGTGAACGCGGCATAGAAAAATCAAGGAGCAAGAAATTGGCGATACCTTTCGGACTGACCACGCCTTTATTGACCCAGCGATATGACCGATTCGCGGACACAGCTCGTAATATGGTTTCCCATTGCACATTATCAAGTGACCCGCCCACAAGCGAAACGGATGGAAGCAAGACATGATATTTTACATCGAGTATGCGCGCCGTATTGTCGGCGCGCTCAATGAATGTACCTAGCCGCGCAAAGTCAAAAATATCATTGCGCAGCATTGTGCTCTGAAGCGCGCCCTCGACTAAGGCCGCCTGGCGTTTAACCAGGCCTAAAATCTCAGGAAGGTTTTTAGGCGTGACAGGGTTTTTCAGAGCGCCGCAAATATTTAGCCAGGCCTCATTCACGGCCTCCCAAACTTCGCGCGTAAGAGCTGTTCGGGCGGTCCTCGCATTTGAGCGCGCTAAATCGATCATAGAGCGCACGCTGGACGGATTATCTCTTTCTCGCAGCAAATAATTTATGACGGTCGCCCCGTCATAATCATGATGCAAAGTCTCATAATGCGTTTGAACGCCGGCGGCTTTTATAATGGATTGCCATTCATCCTCAGCGGACTTTGACCGCGTCAGCGCGATGTAAAAACCGGCCTCTGTCAGGCGGGCCGTGTTTTCGCAGCGTTCCATATATCGGAACATCCAAAAGAGACTGCCAGCTGTTTTCCCGAGCACCGTCTAATCCTCCAAGACCCAAGTGTCTTTCGTCCCGCCGCCTTGGCTGGAATTGACAACAAGCGAGCCTTTTTTCATCGCCACGCGGGTCAGGCCGCCTGGCGTCGTCACAATTTTATCCGGCCCAACAAGAACAAAAGGGCGAAGATCGACATGGCGCGGCGAGAGCGCGCCCTTTTGCAAAATCGGGGTCGTTGAGAGCGCCAGCGTGGGCTGGGCGATGTAGTTGCTAGGATTTGCAATAAGTTTGCGGCGGAAGCGCTCAATTTCTGTTTTTGTGGCCGCGGGGCCAACCAGCATCCCGTAACCCCCGGAGCCGTGGACTTCTTTTACGACAAGATCGGAGAGATTCTCTAAAACATATTTTAAAGAGCCGGCATCCGAACACCGCCATGTTTCTACATTTTTCAGCATGGCCTTCTCGCCAGTATAAAAACGGACAATTTCAGGCATATAAGAATAAATGGCTTTGTCATCGGCGATGCCTGCGCCGGGCGCATTGGCAATTGTAATGCCGCCTGCACGGTAAATATCCATAACGCCGGGAATACCCAACATCGATTCTGGCTTGAAATTAAGCGGGTCAAGATAGTCATCATCAACCCGGCGATAGAGCACATCAATGGGCTGATAGCCTTGGGTGGTGCGCATACAGACTTTGCCCTTTTCGATGCGAACATCTTGGCTTTCAATTAATTCTGCGCCCATTTGATCCGCCAAGAAGGCATGTTCAAAATAGGCTGAATTGTGGATGCCCGGAGTTAGGACAGCTATGACGGGCTTATCTTCACATTGCGCAGGGGCGCAGGCCTCAAGGGATTGCCGAAGCATTTGCGGGTAATTGCTGACACGTTGAACCTTATTTTTGGAAAATAGCTCAGGGAAGATTTGCAGCATGGTTTCGCGGTTCTCAAGCATATAAGAGACACCGGACGGCGTTCGGGCATTATCTTCCAAAACGAAAAATTCATCCGCGCCCGTGCGCACGAGGTCAACGCCAACAATATGTGTGTAAACTTTGCCCGGCGGGTGAACACCAATCATTTGCGGTAGAAAAGCGTCATTATTATCAATCAATGATGCGGGCAAAACCCCTGCTTTGAGAATTTCCTGCCCGTGGTAAATATCATATAAAAACGCATTTATCGCTTTGACGCGCTGCTCAATTCCCGTCGTGAGCTGGTTCCATTCGCGGGCCGCAATAATGCGCGGAATGATATCAAAAGGGATAAGACGCTCATCAGCATCTTTTTTACCATATACATTGAATGTAATGCCCGTGCGCCGAAATACAGCTTCTGCTTCGACCATTTTATTTTTAAGAAGCTTCGGATCCTGCTCACCAAACCATTGAAAAAAATCAACATAGCTTTCACGAGGAAGATCACCCTCGAGCATTTCATCAAAAAAAATCATTCATCCCCCAGCTTCATAAAAGTTACATGTTCCGGGAAGCGCGGCAAGTTGATTGCACAAGAAAGCCTGCGTGAAACACAGATCGCACATAGATAGGGCGAAGATTTGGGTGTTTTATTGTAAGCAAATATCGCAATCTCATCAAACATAACAGCGGCCGTTTTGGGCGGTTTAAGACGCTAGTACTCATGGCCCCGTTGAAGCGATTTTAGCGTATTGATGGAATGTTTGCGCTTACACTGGAGCGGACGGTAATCCGGGTTCTCGACTGTCAATGCTTCAACTTGTTTCCGGCAAGCACTTCGGCTTGTCGCCATATTTTACAAATATAAAAGTTGTCATTCGGATCTTTTTAAAGGGTCGAAGCCAGCGCGAATGGCGTTGTGGTAGGTAACAATTACCGATCTGTTGAATAGAGTAGCAATATTCTTCACCATTAGAGGACTCTAATTTCTCATTATTTGTCCACGTCCACGTTAAGCATAGAGAATGGTCTTGGACAGAATAATCTGCCGTATCGGTCAAACCTGTCTCGTCATAGTGTCGATACTCACCGTTCCGATATGTCTCGCCCAGAAAAGGTATATTTTCATGCAATGGCTTGACGCGATCACCCTCTGAGTCGTCCAATGACTGCAAATCATCAAAATTTTCAAATTCGAGTAGATCAACGATTTCGGCCGTATTTAAAAAACCATCCCGCGGCGCAATCTGTTGTGCTGCGGCGCATAACGGACAGAGCATGATGTATAGAACAAAGAAGAAAAACGCCTGCCTCATAATGTAATATAATAACAATAATTCAAACTTGTCAATTCGCTTCACAAGGTCTGCTTTTATAAGAGCGCTAACGACGTCTAATATTCATTTTCGTAGCAAGATGTCGAAGCGACAAGATTACCTGATCCCCTCTTTAGAGTGTCTCAACCGCTGATCTCGCATCCAAGAGGAGTTATATCCCTCAAACGCGATTTAATTTTTGCATGAGTTTCAATCCCTTAACCTAAAAACACAGAGATAGATCCCTGCCTTTCCATTCTGCCCTATATTGAAGCTGTCCTTATCTCACAGGGCAGGCAAGTGATCGTTGGCTGGTTGGAGATAGGGCGG
>ENA-ORXR01004543-ORXR01004543.1-marine-metagenome-genome-assembly--contig:-NODE-4543-length-11542-cov-12.986132_pt1 | contig 11542 bp, 5 predicted proteins | sample MGYA00237866_ERZ511479 | MGnify/ENA metagenome assembly ERZ511479 | reverse complement strand
TGAATAACCTCCGCCTCGTACTCGAAAAAATTTCACTCAAAGCAACATATCATAATTAGATTGACTTACTACTTAGGCATCAAGCTGTTCGTTCTTATTCGTCACTTTGGTCAGATAACCAACTGATGAACGGGTGTTGACTTCTTCGAGTACGAAGTAGTTACGTTTGTTTTCCCAGCCTTTGGCAACTGCACTTTCTTTGTCATTGGTATCACCAAAGACGATAGCTCCGGTAGGACAAGCGGACTGACAAGCCACTTTTACATCACCGTCTCTGAGTTGGCGACGTTCTGTTTTAGCTGTCAGTTTGGCTTCTTGGATGCGCTGTACGCAGAAGCTACATTTTTCAATCACTCCTCTTACACGAACCGTCACATCAGGATTCAAGACCATGCGTGTGAGGTCGTCTGCCATATACATGGTGTCACCGCCTTTGTCCGAATCCAGTTTTGATTCATTATAACCAAACAAATCCGTTTGGTTGTAATCGAGCCAGTTGAAACGACGTACTTTGTAGGGGCAGTTATTGGCGCAATAGCGTGTACCGATACAGCGATTGTAGGTCATTTGGTTGAGACCTTCCGCGCTGTGGTTGGTGGCAGCTACTGGACAAACATTTTCACAAGGCGCATTATCGCAGTGCTGACACATCATTGGCTGGTAAACCGTATTCGGATTATCCGCTTCACCGAAGTAGTAACGGTCAATGCGAATCCAAGCCATTTCGTGTACACGTCGTACTTCTTTTCTACCAACGACAGGCACGTTATTTTCTGCCATACAGGCTATCGTACATGCGCCACATCCTGTACAGGCATTGAGGTCAATCGACATACCCCAGTGGTGTCCTTGATTATAGTATTTTTCTTGATATTCTTTGTAAGGATAAAGTGTTTGTTCATTCAAATGCTCAAAGTAGTGACGTTTGTCGAGCAAACCTTTTACTTTGACTTCGCCATCGTGCGGGTCGTCACCGATGAAGGTTTTGAGGTCAGAAAGGTTGGTTTGGTTGATGACAGAACGCTCGGTCAATGAACCTTGAAAACCTTTGTATCCCAATACTTTTTCATCTACATTGATGATTTCGCCATTCTCTTCTTCGCCCGGTCCTGTGATACCCATTGTATGGTGCAACTGCACACAAGCAAAGTTTTTATCGCGCCCCATTGATGCCGAAATAGTGGCAGCACCATCATATTGTGTATGACCAGTTTTATCTGCACGAAGGCTTGGGTATAAATCCGCTCCGTATCCGCTACCTGCACCCGCTTTGCTGCGTCCCCAACCAAGTTGGACGGTAGCCGTATTTGGCATTTGACCAAACTGAAGAACAACAGGCATTCGGCTGACTTTACCATTAATCGTAACATCTACCAAGTCACCTGTATCCAATTTCAAACCTTCATATCCGCCAATGTATCTGTTGATGCCGTCAAATTTGACAGGTACACAAACTACATTTTCCCAAACCATTCTTGTTACAGGGTCAGCCATTTCAAGTAACCAAGGGTTGTTCGCGTACTGACCTGCACCAATACCTATAGATTCTTGTATGCTAATCTCAATACCCGATGATTTCGGCTTATTTAAAGTTGAGGCAGCGGCAGCAATATCACCCGCAAAAGAGACGCTTCCACCTCCCGTTTCAGGTTCTAATTCTACTATGCCATCGTGCAATGCGCTATCCCAAAAATTTTGAAAACGGGCAAATCCACCTTTTTTAGCAAAAATATTTTCTTCCCATTGTTTTTTTAAAAATTCATAATAAGGCTGCTCCGCAGTCTTATCCAATTTTTCACTATCTGCCCATGCTAATAAGGTCTCTCCTACTGCTCTTGTATCAAATAATGGTGAAATGGTCGGTTGAATGAGTGAATACTGACCTGCCTTCGCTTCTACATCGCCCCATGATTCGAGGATGTGGTGGTCAGGACAGGCGTACTGACAAAGCGAGGTGGTTTCGTCTTCCGTTCCGTTGAAAGAAACACTAAGTGGTGTCGCTTTTAATTTGGTAGCAAATTTATCGGCATAAGGTAAATCGAAAGCGGGATTTGAATCAAGAATAAATACCGCATCTGCGCGGTCATTCCCATTTACAAAATTATAAATGGCTTTATCGTCACCTTGTCTTTGGTTAGAATAATTGGCAAGGTCGATAGTAGAGCCATAATTGCCGAGCGATTCGTTGACCTTATTAATCAAGATTTGCTCGTTAATATCATTTGAACCACATACAACGATTGAACCACCTGCATTGGCTTGTAATTCTTTCGCAATTTGAGTAATGGCTTTTTGTGCTTTTTTATTTAAACCGCTCGTAGAACCACCGGAAATGCTTAAAGCATTTGCCAATGCCACGATAGCTGCACCACGCTCTGACGGACGAATCAAGATACGATTGTCTGCATTAGAACCTGTAAGCGACATCCCGTTTTCAAACTGGTAATGACGCGACATGGTCGCTCCGTCTATCTTATTGATTGTGCGATTTTTTGCGTAGTCTTTTGAATATTCTATTGGTGAAATCCAAGTGCCGAGAAAATCAGCATCGAAACTAACGATAATATTTGCTTTGCTAAAATCGTAACCCGGAATCACACGTTTTCCAAAAGACGCTTCATTGGCATCCAACATGGCAGAGGAGGACACCGCGTCGTATTGAATGTGTTGTGTATTCGGATATTTTGATTTGAATGCTTCGATAGCTGCCTTCGTGGAAGGGCTCATCAGCGTGTTGCTGATAATGCGAATATTGGAGGAAGGATTGAGTTTGTTGGTAATGGCTTTGTCCACATCTGCCCACGACATGGCTTCTTTGCCTCGCGGTGCTTTGATTCGGTTGGTATCGTAGAGTTCCAATACGGCAGCTTGGGCGCGTGCGCTCGTACCTCCGGCGGTCATGCTTGAGAGGGCATTTCCTTCGATTTTGATAGGACGACCTTCGCGGGTTTTGACCAAGACGGGACAGTAATCACCGCCTTTGACAATAGAACTCGCGTAGTAGGTAGCCACTCCCGGAACTATTGCGTCAGGCTTGACGGTGTAAGGTATCGCCTTTTTGACGGGTATATCACAACTTGCCGCTACGGTAGCTGCACCAAGTCCAAAACCAAGATATTTGAGGAAGTCGCGACGGTTGGCAGTGGTGCTTTGTAAGCCTTTTTCATCGGCAAGCCCTTCCATGAGTGACTTGTCAACAAACTCCTGCTCTTGCGTTTTTTTAAATTCAGCGTCGTTGTTGATTTCAGCAACGCTTGCCCAAACTTTATTATTATTTTTCATCGAATACTAATGAATGAATTTTGAATGAATGAGTGAATGAATTTTGAATGAAGTCAAACTCATTTATCATTCATTTAAAATGTGTTTTGGGAAATTTATATTTATCAAAAACTTAATTTTGAATTGTATTTTATCTAATTTTCAATTTATTAAAAATAAAAAATATACTTATCTATTACTCGCGTTCTATCGACACTTTTATATTTTAAATTAAAAAAAACTGAACTCGCTACTCGTCACTCGCTACTTATTAGTAGTGACATTTCTGACATTCCAAACCACCGATGTCTTCTACGGTGACTTTATCCATCGTTCCTGCTTTGAGGTCGTCGTGGTATTTGCTGTATGTGTCGTAATATGGGTTGTTAGCAAATTGGACTTCTGTTTCGCGGTGACAGTTGATACACCAACCCATTGAAAGGGGTGCGTACTGTTTCATGGTTTCCATTTCTTCGACAGCACCATGACAGGTCTGACATTCGACACCACCCGCGACTACGTGCTGTGCGTGATTGAAGTAAACGTGGTCGGGTAAGTTGTGAATACGTACCCACTCCATTGGTGCTTGTATATAAGGTGCGATTTCGTCCAATTGCTCATTGACTTTGCCCATGTAGTCTTTTTCTTTGAGCTTCTCGTCTTTCTTATATTCTAATGCCAACCAGTTTCTCATGTTTTCGACGAGGGTGTCTTTATTCATGTTGGCGTAGTCGTCGTAGTATTTCTTGCCGACGGGGTCGAAGCCGGATGCTGCGTATATTTTTGAAATTTCTGTTTTGCCATATTCAGAACCGTTGTTGATGGCTTTGTGGCAGTTCATACATGTATTGACGGCAGGAATGACGGCGTGTTTGCTTCGTCTTGCGCCATCGTGGCAGTATTGACAATCAATTTTGTTGATACCTGCGTGTGTTTCGTGAGAGAATTTGATAGGCTGTACAGGCGCGTAGTCTTGCTGGCGACCAAAGTTAATCGCATTATTGACAGTGGTGAAACCACCGATAACAACTGCTACAAAAATAACAAAGGTTACGATGCCTTTGCTGGTCAATATATCTAATAAGGTACGGCGTGCTGCGCCACCTCCGGCTTTTACATCTGCAAGGTGATTGAGGTTGGAGGTGATACGGACAAGTGCTAATGCCAATAAAGCCAAGATACCAAAGAGTAAGGCGTAGAGCCAGTTGAAGCCGGATTCTTCTTCAACTCCACCTGTGGGAATAAGATCTTCCTGACAAGGCGGTTCGGCACAGCCTGCACTGTACATATTATTGACATATAAAAGGATGTCATCAATATTTTCGTTGGTGAGTTCGGGAAAGGCTTGCATGACAGACTTGTTCCAGTCGTTAAAGAGCTTGACGGCATAGGGGTCGCCCGAAGCAATGACTTGCTGCGAATTGCGAATCCAATTATATAATTCTTCTTCTTTGCCTTCCCAACGTTCTTGTACGCCTCCGAGTGCCGGACCGGTCATGTCTGCCTTCATGTTTCCATTGTGGCAGGTTGCACATTTAGCCCTGAATAAGGATTTACCGTTATTCGGATTGGGTGCTGCGAAGGAAAGAAGGGAACAAAACAACAACGCTAAGGTTGCTAAATATTTGATATTCAATCGTCTGTATATCATTTTAGTTGTCTTTATATCACGTAGCAAGGTATCTCCCTGCTGAATTCAGCGCAAAAATACAATTCAAATAGATTTTTTACAATCGTAAAAGGCTATTGAATTGTATTTAGATTACTTCTAAATAGAGTTCTTTTAAGATTTCATTAACTTTCTATGATCATGTTTTCGCAAAACGCGCTTTGTCCAAATTATTATTTGACGATATGGTTGTATAAGGTAGGGTATGATGTGGGAAAATATATTAGGTAGGGATTTGTACGAGAAAAGGTATTAATAGATTCAAAAATGAGTGATTAGTTTAGGAATTTATCAAGTGATAAACCTATAAACTAATCACTCATTCAAGCCACTGTTTTTAATTTTTTTTGTTGGTATATTTGGGGTGAATTGGTATCTAATTTTTTGCTGATGGTAAAAAAGAATGTTGTGCCTTGCCCTTCTTCGGATTCAAACCAAATTTCTCCTTGGTGATTATCTATAATGCGTTTACATAATGCAAGTCCGATGCCGCTTCCTTTGAATTCATCATTTGAATTAAGGCGTTTGAAGACTTCAAAAACCCGCTCTTTGTAATCTTGACTTATCCCTATACCATTATCTTTTACAGAAAATAGGTATTCGTCTTGGTTTTCGTTTGCAAGGCGAACATCTACGGTGGGCTTTTCTTTTTTATTGAATTTGATAGCATTGACGATGAGGTTGTAAAAGATAGCACCAATTTGTGTGGAGTCGCAAAATACTTGCGTGGGTAGTGTGTTGGTATGAACTTCAGCTTTGCGTTCTATGGTGTAATTTCTGATGTCAAGCATCTTTTTTTCTACGATTGTGTTGAGGTCAGATATTTCAAAGTTGGCATTTTGTCTCCCGACTCTGGAGAAACTCAATAAGCCTTTGATAAGTTCTGACATCCGGTTGACTCCATCTATGGCAAAGGCGATGTATTCTCTACCTGAATCGTCGATTTTATCCGAGTATTTTCTGCCAATAAGTTGCACAAAACTTCCGACCATTCGTAAGGGTTCTTGCAAATCGTGGGAAGCGATGTAGGCAAATTGTTCGAGTTCTTGATTGGAGCGTTGGAGTTCTTGTATGGTTTCTTCGAGTTGTTTTTCGGCTTCGGTGAGTTTTTGTTCGCGTTCTCGGAGGATGTTTTCGGTGTGTTGGCGAACCTCAATTTCTCTATTGAGTTTGGCATTATAGGCTTCGAGTTCACGGCTTCTCTCACGCAAGGCTTTGTTCCGAAAACGACTGAAAAGATAAATGAGTACAAGTGCTGATGCCACTACAATTGCCCAAAACCACCAAGTCCAGTAGAATGGCGGTATGACTTTGATTTTTATGGATGTACCTTCTTTATTCCAAACACCATCGTTATTACTACCTTTTACACGAAATGTGTATGTCCCACCGTTGAGGTTGGTGTAGCTGGCAAAATTTCTACTGCCGGCATCTATCCAATTTTCATCAAAACCTTCAAGCATATATTTGTAGCGGTTTCGGAAGGATTGAATATAATTGAGGGCAGAAAATCGTATGGTAAAGTAGTTTTGTGTGTGTGATAATTCGATTTCATCAAGTGTATTGATGGGTTTATCGAAGTTTTTTTCTTTGTTGAATATTTGAAAGCCAGTAATCGCAATCGGTGGAATACTTTCATTTTGTTGTACATCCTTCGGATGAAATTGAGTATAGCCGGCATTGCCTCCAAAATATAAATTACCCTCCTCATCTTTATAAGTAGATAAAAAACTAAATGTATTACTCTGCAAACCGTCGTCTTTGAAAAATTGTCGAATTTTTCCGTTTTCAGGATTGAGAGAAAACAGACCTTGCCTTGTAGCTCCCCATATTTTACCTTCATCGTCTATCTGTAGGGAAGCCATATTCACCATATCCAAGCCTTGCTCTATTCCATAATTTATAAACTTATCTTGCTCATGTATATAATGAGATAATCCGCTTTCCGTGCCTACCCAAAAATCATCTCCTTGTGCCAATATATACGTCACTCTGTCGGAGGCTATGGAGTTAGGATTTTCACTATCATGATTATAACAAGTCAGTTCAAATTCTCCATCTGTGTTGGTACTCATTTTGTTTAAGCCGTTCCATGAGGTCGTCCAAATATTGCCGTAGGTATCTTCAACAATATTAGTCGCTTCAAAGGCGATAAGCGAATCAGGATTGGTTACATCTTTGGCTTGTATGAGTTCGTATCTGGCAGACGACTCATCTTCATAAATTCTCACCAAACCACTGCCTGTTCCCATCCACAGACGTTCTTTTGAGTCTCTGTAAAAGCTACTCACTCTGAGGTCTCTGATTTCACCAGCCTTATCTTGGGGGGCAAAATTGCTAAAAGTTTCTGTTTCAATATCAAAAACGGAATAACCCAAATCAGTACCTATCCATATATCTCCCGACCGATGTCTGTAAAGTCTTATAATTTCATTACTGACCAGTGCTTTGAGATTATCAGGATTTGCTCCAAATACTTGTTGATCTCCAGTTTTGGGATTATACTTAATTAAGCCGAAGTCCCAGCTTGCCACCCAGTGTAGTTCGGGTGTTTCTACTATTAATGAACTGATGCCGATATTGTCATTCACTTCTTCTGCTGTCATCATCGCTTTGAATCTGATACCCTGACCATCGTACTGGCTTATTCCTGCAAAAGTGCTTAACCAAACACATTTCTCATCATCTATAAATACATTTCTCACCAAATTATTGGTCAATGATGTATTGTAAGTAGAATGATAATAAGACTTAAAATTTAGTGTAGGAATTGTGCCGGATACATTCGCATCAATAAACTTTGTCTCCCCCATCACCTCCGAATCCACTATACTTAATCCCGATCCGGTTCCAATCCATAAAAAGCCGGACTCATCCTCATTTATACTGTAAATCTGACTACCGCAAATGGTATTATCACTTTGCGGATTCTTTTGAAACGAAATAAATTGAGGAGAAAAATCGACCAGACCTTCGTGTATCAGGTCAGGAATCATCAAGTTAAGCCCACCACCGAAAGTCCCTATCCAAATCCGTTGCTGGCTATCTTCAAACAAGGACCAAACATTGTCATTACTTAAAGTCTCTTTTTTCAAAGGGTCATGTGTAAAACGCCTGAAAGTTGTATTTTTAATATCATCTCCTTCTGGTAATAACAAGTTAAGTCCTCCTCCCCAAGTTCCTGTCCAGATGCGTCCCTGACTATCTTCCATCAAGGATAAAACCGCAGGTGCACTCAAAGAAGTACTATCTTTATCATCATGAAAAAATCGTGTTATATGTTCTCTCTTCTTATCCAATACATTCAGTCCGTTTTCTGTACCTATCCATATTCGCCCTTTACTATCCTCCATTAAACAGAGTACCTCTCTGTTAGTCAAACTATTCGGATTATCTTTTTCATGTGAATAGTTAGTAAATATCGACTTTTCAATATCATAACGACTCACACCATTTTCTCGCGTGCCTACCCAAAGGTAATTTTCGCTGTCTATCAACACACATTCAATCTGATTGCCTGCTGGAGTGTTTTCATTATTCTCATCGTGATAAAATGTCTTAAAATCCATCCCGTCATAACGAAAAAGTCCATTGGAAGAACCTATCCACACAAAACCGCTCGTATCTTTTACAATATCGTAAACCATATTCTCCGGTAAACCATTTTCATAAGTAAAATTTTTAAACCGGATATAAGGAAAGTCTTTTGAATAGCTGTTTGATACGGTTAAAAAGACTAACGACACCAAACAAAACCACTTTATGTGGCTGCTAATCAATAAATTACAAATGCTTATCATAACTTACGTGTTAGACATTACAGAATACTAACTTAGATTTTGATAATAAATCAGAAATTAGAAGAATGTGTCCCCAGTATAAAATACGAAATTGTCAATCAATAGTTGCCTGTTTTTACATTATCATTTCTTCTATTCAAAAAAGTCATTGTATGAAGTTAGATAATTTTCAAAACTTCTTACCTTTGTTGCTGTTGAACTATTGACAAGTTTATCATTTAATTAATATTTAATACAAAATTTAATTAATATTTAATACAAAAACAGAGAATACTATGGCTTTTAAATTACCGGACTTGCCTTATGCACACAATGCACTTGAACCTCACATAGATGAAAAAACAATGCAAATTCATCATGGCAAGCATCACAACGGATATACCAATAAACTCAATGCCGCTATTGACGGTAGTGATTTGAGTGACAAATCTATTGAAGATATTTTAGCAAATGTATCCAAACACTCCGGCGGAGTACGCAACAATGGCGGCGGTTTCTACAACCACAGCTTATTCTGGAGTGTCATGTCTCCCAAAGGTGGAGGCGCACCTTCTGGCGATATCAGCGATGCAATTAACAAAGCTTTCGGATCTTTTGATGGTTTCAAAGAAGCATTCAGCAGTGCCGCTAAGACGCGCTTTGGCTCAGGTTGGGCTTGGCTGATTGTGAAGGCAGATGGCTCACTTGCAGTCACTTCTACACCAAATCAAGACAATCCTTTGATGGATATTGCCGAAGAAAAAGGTACGCCAATTCTTGGATTGGATGTATGGGAACACGCTTACTATCTCAATTACCAAAATCGCCGTCCTGATTACGTCGGTGCATTTTTTAATGTCATTAATTGGGAAGAAGTAAGCAAGCGATATGCAGCAGCAAAGTAAGTGCAAGTACAAATTCAAGCGTCAAGTTCAAACTCAATAATCAATTCGCTTTCAGCGAATTAGGGAATTCAAACACATCGCTTAGTAGTCAGTCAAGTTAATAATGTCGAGTTAATTTGAGTGAAATTTGGTCGAGTGCGAGGCGGAGAGCATTAGCCATAGCCTACGCTACGGCTGATGTTCTCCAACGAAGTAATCGGGCAAATTTCGCCAAATTACCCGATAGTATTAGCTTGACTGACTACTTAGTAGTCAGTCAAGCATTTATTAACAAAAGATAAAATGGGCTATTTCGATTTTCGGAATAGCCCTTTTTTTATAAAAAGGTAGCCCGTTCGACACAGTATGCGTGAACGGGCTTGGATAAATGAACATAGCTTTGTATTGTTCGTCTGAGATTAGGGAAGAGGAAAAAAATAATCTACCTCTTCCCTTGCAAAACATCAAAGGTAAAGATAAATAATCTTTATATTTTGTAAATTTTGACTTGTTGGTGACAGCCACGTATTTAAAAGAGTCTTCGATTTACATGATAAAAATAGTCGGGCTAATCACCAACAAGTCAATTGTCGTTTTGTTGCTTTGATTGTCTTGGTTTTATGTCTGATTGTTTCGGATTAGGCTGAAATGGTCCGTAATTTGGTGAACATTCATTAGGATTTTCGCCTTCGTTAGAGGTGTCCGCCCCATTATTACGTATATCGTCATCATTGTTACGTGAACTTTTCGGTGGACGTGGTCGCGAAGGTGAATCATACGTTGAACATTCAGCAGGTCTTGGTGTGCAGATAGTTGGACCGCCCCAGTCATTGAACAAGAGGTCAATAATCGGACGGTTGCGTCGAGTCGGGCAGTCGGCACATTCGCAGTCTTTTCTTTTTTCTCTTCTTTCCTTTTTCTCACGGACTCGTTCACGTTTATCGCCAAGTCTTATCCGAACACCAAGATGGAAACTCAACATGTCGTAGTTCGAATTAGCCGATGGATTGATACTAATACGTTAAGATGGAAACAAATAATATTTGAATTAAACCTCAAAAACCACACAAAATTTGGGTGTATTTTTAATATTATTTTTATATAAATATGATTTACACGAAATGTGAATTAAGACTCTAAAAAAGAGCTATTAGGGATGAAAAAACAATGAACATTACATCTTGACTTGTTGTTCATCCTTTGTACTTTACCAAATTTTCCTTAATCCCGATAGCTATCGGGACCGTTATTCGCGTCAAATTTGCCTCGTATAAAGAAAAAATAATGCTGTAAAGACATAGTGTTATTATCTTTTCATCCCTAAATCGTTTTTTAAATTTTAAAGAATAAATATGAAAAAATTACTACTTGCAACATTTGCCTTAGTATTCGCTGTCAGTTTTACGAGCCTACAAGCTCAAAGCTGTAACCCAGACCCAATGCTTGCCGACTCTACTGTGGGCGTATATCCTTTACCTGACTTAATTGGTAGCCCAACTTCTTCACTCAATTCGGGTTGTGTTGGTATGGCTTACGAACAATTATTTACTGCGGTAGTGCCGGATTCACTTTATGCTGTATTCAACAACGGTACGATGATTGATGCTGAATTATTGTCTGTTACGGTCGATGATATTACAGACTTGCCCACAGGCATTACTTATGCTTGTGACCCTCCGGATTGTATTTTCCTGCAAAACACGATCGGTTGTGTAGTTTTTAGTGGTACACCTACAACAGCAGGTGACTTTTTGCCCGTTGTGGAAACCACAGCATCTATAAATTATCTTGCAACTCTTGATATTCCTATCAATTTTCCTACACAAGCGGGCGATGCGGCTGAAATCTTTCCTGGTGAATACAAAATCGTTGTACATGCCGCAGGTTCAAGCGAAGCCGCTTGCCTTGTTAGTGTAAATGACGCACTTGCAAACGTACTTGGCGTACAG
>ENA-ORXR01004541-ORXR01004541.1-marine-metagenome-genome-assembly--contig:-NODE-4541-length-11545-cov-9.930328_pt1 | contig 11545 bp, 17 predicted proteins | sample MGYA00237866_ERZ511479 | MGnify/ENA metagenome assembly ERZ511479 | reverse complement strand
TGTGTATCTTTCGTCGTGTGAAAACAGTTTTATCGTTTTGCAAGTCCAGGGTGTTTTCGCGAACGCGCTTTCAGTTGGGTACGCTTGAAGACCCCTGTTGAAGACCCCTGTTTAAGACCCACTGTGCCGCGCTGGCCGCGGCGGGCGCGCGACCGCCCCGCCGCGGCGCGCGCGCCGCGGCCGCCCGCCGCTGCGGCGCGTCGGCCCCCACCCCGACCCGCCCGTGGCCGCACCCGCGGCGCTGCCGCCGCTGCGCCGCCGCCCACACGCGTGCGCGCGGCGGGGGTGCCGCCGCTGTCGCGCCGCCCCGTGCCGCCGCGCCGCGCCGCCTCGGCGGCCGCGCCCGACCGCGGCCCGCCGCGGCGGGCGGCGGCGGCCGCGCAGCGACGACCGCCGGGCGAGGCGGCGCCCGTCGGGTCGCTTGTTTTCTTCGTGCGCCCGCTGCGGCGCACCTGTTCGCCCGCTGCTGCCGACGCGCACGCGGCAGCGCGTCCCGACCGTCACCGACGCGCCGCTCCACGGTCGCACGCGCCATGCCGGGCGTTTCAATCACCGCGCACCGCTCCCCGTCAGCCCCGCGGCGCCCTCAAAAGTCACTCACCCGCCCGTTGCGCGCCCAGTCCCCGTACCGCGTCGGCTCGTAGCCGCGGGGTCCGCCCCACTCGGGCCCGCCCGGCCCGTCCCGGTTCCACATTTGCACCTTGTCCGACGGCGCCGCCGCGTCGGCCGCGTCCGCCGCCGCCGCCGCGCCCGCCTCGGCCGGCAGCGGCGCGTCGGGGGTGCCGCCAGGGCGGGGGGGGGGGTCCACCGCCGCCGCCTTGGGGGCAGCCGCGGCGGCGGCGGCGCTTGCCGCCCCGTCGTCGGCGGAAACCGTGTCGGCAGGTGCGGCGGCGGGGGCGGCGGCGGCGGTGCCGGCGGGGGTGGTCGCCTCTCGGTCGTCAGCGGCAACGGTGTCAGCGGCGGGGGGCGCAGGTGGGGGTACAATGTGCTCCACCGCTCCGGCAGGGGTGGGGGGGAAGGCCCGCCCCTGGGAAGAGGCGGACGTGTGCAGGCGCCGGGCGAGGGTGGGGAGGAGCGACCGCATGGCGGCGCAACAGACAGGAAGGGGAGAAGAGTGGGAACAGCAGCAGCGATGGTCAGAAGGAGTCCCAGGTAGAAGGAGGAGGGGTGTCGCGTGGCCTCGGCAACTTCAGAGTGAGTACGAAGTGCGGCTGTGCGGTGCTGTACAACGGCGTTGGCGGCACCGACGTGGTCGACATCCAACGCAGCTCTGCTCAAGTGATGGCAAAGGCAAGAAAGACGTGGAGGATACAGTGCCGCAAACTGTCCGCATCCAAGTCGCAAAGTGGCCCGCCATAGAAACTGCTCGACTGACAAAACCAACAGCAGGCGATGCTGTTTCAGCGAAATTAGCCAACTGTCACCGAGCCGAACCCTGGTTCGCAGACACGAAAGTGTAACTCGTTGATCAAAGTCGGCTGACTAACAATAATTGGAGGAAAGCTTGTGATCGATCACGAACCGATCGCAGACCGAAGGCAGACTCTTCTGATCAGTACTTAAAACACATGATGAGATCTCCGAGCTCTGTAGAGTTGTGCGTCTGCCTGAGATTTTCGTCACACCTGCCGTCTCTCCAGCAGGCCGTTTCCACTAGCCTCCCGCCATCATTCAGGACTCCTTCTCAGCGTTGAAGTCGCGCCGTGGCCGCTCGCCAACCGCGCACAGCGTGAGCACCGCCGTACATGATTACACCACTTCTCACCACCACCACATATGTGAATATGACCTCTACGCTGTCCTTAATTGCCACGTCCACCGGGTTCTGTTGCCCTGCTTTGATCGTCAGCCCCGCCGCCATCACGTGCCACTCGGACCGAAAAGTGCTCTCATGCGGCAGCAAGCAACGCGAGTGATCGACCTCTGGTGCCTCCTATTGGACGGCCATGAGCCAAGCTTAGCTGAGAGGGTGTTCCGCAGTGTACTGGGCTGACTGCATAGTACTTACTGTTTGCTCCAAGACTAAAGTACCCATAGAGGGACTGTGAGCAGCACTAAGTACGACATCGTCGCGCTGATAGTACGAGAGCCTCTCCGGGCACGTGTGCAGCGGCAATTGCCCGTGCGGCTCTCACGAGCTGACGGCGGCATGCTAACGAAATCTTATTGAAACTGTTGATTATCGGAGAGAAACTCGACACAGCAGGTTGTGCTTGGCCATCCGATCGCAGTACGCTATTCACAGGTGTCCCGCGGCCTGTTTTGCACACACTGGCACGAAAATATCCGCGGCGAGTGGCCGCGTCCGTCCAGCGCACCCCCCCTCTTGGGCAATGTGCGCTGCGGGGCGGATCAGGACGTGCCGGTGTACGCTGGTGTCGCCTCGCTGTGCCTCCACCGGTCGGACGGACCGGGGGCCCCTTCCCCCCGCAACGCGCTCCCTACCCGCCACCAGGGGGGGGGGTGGAACGGCGTTGGACCGCCGAGCGCAACAGTCGCAGTGCGGGGGGCGGCGGCCCGCCCAGCTGGCTCTGCAAGCACCGAAGCGCGGCATTGCATCGTGGGGCGCCGCGTGACTGCCAGCCGCCCGCCCCCATCGGCCGCACCCACCGTCTGCCATCGCACCCACGCGCCTGCCGGCAGCGCGCGCCCGCCCCGCGCGCTCGGCCGCCGCGCCGACCGCGTCGGTGGGGCACCGCGGTCGTGTTGCCTACGTTTCCCCCCGCTGCTTCCTTGCTCTTCCCTCTCCCCAATCCTTTTTTTTCCTCTCAATCCTATTTCTTTTCGTTTTTCGCATCCCCGCTGGTCCCCCTCGCCCGCTCCCTCCGCGTCGACCATGTCGCCGCCCTTGTCGTCTGCCGCAGGCGCGGTCACCCCGACGGCGCCGACTCATGATCGGTGTCGGCCCCGGCGGTGGCCCCAACCCCCCGCCGCCCCACGGGCGCTGCCGCCGGCCTTTGTGGCGCTGTCGCCGGCCATGGCACGGACTGGCTGCCGAGCGGCCGCCTCGATGCGGCGGCCGCCGGCCCGCGTGTCGGCCATGGCCGGCCGGCCAGCCCTCGGCGGATGGGTGCGGCGCGGCAACGGCACGCGCGTGACGGCGGGGCGACCGGCGGGGCGGTCGGTACCGCGGCGGTCCGCCGGCGGCCGGCGACAACCGCCTGTGGCTACGGACGCGGCGGCGCGGGTCGGCACCGTCGGCGACCGGCCAGAGGAGCCGCCGCTCGGCGCAGACGCGGGCGTTGCCGCCGCTGCCGCCGCCGCCGCCGCCGACCGCCTGCGCGACCGCGTGCCGACCGCCGCCCGTGTCGGCCGCCTAGTCCGGGGGCTGTGGCAATTTACACGCCCCCACACCCTCATCGGCACCTTTCTGTCGGTCCTCAGCTTGTCCGCCCTCGCCCTCCGGTCGGGGCCCGCCGGTGGCGCCGCCGCTGCCGCCGGCAGCCTCCTCCGCTCCGCGCCGCCAGAGGCACTGGCGCCGGGCACGGCGGCGGCGTCGCCGCTGGGCGCCCTCGCCGCCCTCCCCGCCGCCGTCGTTGGGGCGGTTGCGGCGGTGCCGGCGCCCTTTTGGCCGGCCCTTTGGACGGCGATGGTGCCCGCGTTGCTGCTCAACGTGTTTATCGTTGGCCTCAACCAGCTGTGTGACATCCCCATTGACGCCATCAACAAGCCCTTTTTGCCCCTCCCCGCCCGCGCGCTGTCGGTGCCGGCGGCCGTGGCGGCGGTCGTTGCCTGCCTGGCCGGCGGGGTGGCCATTGGCCTCGCTTCCCCAGCAACGACGCTGCCGCTGCAGGTCGTACTCTTTGCGTCGACGGCGCTCGGCGTTGCCTACTCGGCGCCGCCGCTGCGGCTCAAGCGGTTTGCGGTGCTCGCGTCGGCGTGCGTGCTGTCGGTGCGGGGGCTGCTAATCAACGCGGGCTTCTTCCTCCACATGCGCGTCGCGCTGGGCGCGGGGGCGGGCACCGCCGCGGTCGCCGCCGCGGGCGCGATGGGCGCCGCCCCGCCGACCGCCGCGGCGGCGGCGGCCACGTGGGCGCTCATGACGCCCGTGGCGACGGGCGCGTGCGCGTTTTTCGTCGGCTATGGCCTGCTCATTGCGCTCTTCAAGGACGTGCCCGACGTGGCTGGCGACGCTGCGCACGCGGTGCGGACGCTGTCGGTGCGCCTCGGCGCACGGCGGGTGTTTGGCGGCTGCGTGGCGGGCCTCGCTGCCCTGTTTTTGACCGCTTCCGCCGGGACGGCGAGCCTCGCGACGGGGCTCGCCGCCAAGGTGGGGCTTGCCGCCGCGCACGCGGCGGCTGCGGGCGTGGTTCTCTCCAAGGCGCGGTCGGTGGACGTGGCCAAGGAGGGGGGGAACGTTGCCGAAGGTGCCCCGGGCAGCGTATCGCGCTACTACCTGCGGGTCGTGTGGGTGCTGTTTTACCTCGAGTACCTGCTACTGCCCTTTGCCGGGTGAGCGGTTGGTGGTGTGTGGTGACGTCCGAGGGGGTCTGATGGAGGGGGAGGCGAGGTTTGGTGGAGAGGACATGGATGCAGCGTACGCCTGTGTGCTCGTAGGCACCAAGCCGACGCATCCGTGGACGGACGTGCTGTGCCAGAGGTGTTGGGGTGGACCCTCGCGGCAGGCCGGCTGTTTCGACGGCCTCGGCGACTGGTTTTTCCTTCCCTTTTGTTGTTGTTTTCCTCTTTCTTGGATTGATGTGTGCTGCTGCCCGCACCGGCAGAACGGCACCACGGAGTGGAGCACATGGCGGGGGAAGGGGTTGACTTGGATATAGACAAGCACCGGGATAGTCACCCTTTCGTGATCCGATCATGTTTTTTTTTTGTCTACTATGGAGACGCATTTGGCGACGGCATGCAAACGCCGCGACTGCGCGTCTGTGGCGGGGCCGCTGGCAGCCGTCGCGGGCGCCCCTGCGCACAGCCGAGGCACGCGCGCCCACCGACCGCCGGCGTCGACGGCGTGGCCGCACCGGCAGCGTCGTCGTGGCCGGGCGTACCCCCGTGACCGTCGCCACGGTCGTGGGCGGCGCGCGGCAGCGCGCCGGTGGCAACGACCGCGGCGGCTGTGGCGGCGGCCGCGGCGGCGGCGGCAGCGCGGGTATGGGCGGCCGTCCCCCCAGAGCGGCGACGGTGACGGCGGGGCGCCACGCAGTCGCGAGCACGTGGGTGGGCGGCCATCGCTGGCCGTCGTTGGCACGGGCAGCGAGACCGGGGCGCACGCCACCGTCGGGATTGGCTGCTGGGGACGGTCGGGCACCGGGCGGCGTCGCCACTCGGCAGCACCTCCTTGTCACGCCAACCAGCCGGCAGGGACCGGATGTGACCCGCACGTGGGCAGAGGGCCACGGCCACAGCCGCTGCCGTCCCAGACACTGCAGTGGCCGCCCACACGGACCCGCCGTCGGTGGCTGGCGTCGAGCGGCGAGCGCAGGGTGCCACCGCCATCCGCAGGCGCGCTTGGTTCCTGCCGCCGCCGCCCGTCGACGCCGCCACCCGCCCCTCTGGTCACCCCATGGGCCAGGCACCGTGCCCCCCCCCCCCGCCGTCACGCAGGCCTGCCGCCGCCCCGCCGTTCACCGTCCACCGCCAGCTCGCAGCGGCCGGCCGCCCGTCGGCCGGCGACCGACGGCCGGCGAGGGCAGTGGGTGACCGAATCCGACCGACTGGCAGCAGGGCGGCCGGTGCGCGTCATCGGGGGGCAATCCGCGTGGGGTGCCGTTGGCGTCCCCGGCCTGCCTTTTCCATCCGTTGTCTGCCAAGGTCGGGCCTCTATCGGCCGCGGCGTCGAGCGGCCGCTCGCAAGCAATGGAGCGGCTGACCGACACCGACGCCAAGTGCCCGTCAGCCCCACTACGGCCGAGCTCGGCACCGTGACCATCGAAGCCTCCGGGCTGTGTCGTCGTCGTCTGCATCACGACGACGGCCAGGAGTAGTTGCATCGGCCTCTGCACGTCAAATATGGGTCGGGGGCGTGGGTTGGCGACACGTTTCATGCCACGTCATGGATTCGACCCACATTTGCAACCCATTTTTGGCTAACGGGTGCGTCTCCGACTACTAGCTATAATAGCTAGTGTCTATTCTACTGCTCGCCTCAATTGAGGCGATTCGGCTCATTTGAGCATCATTTTCGGTGACCATTTTGACCACCTTCTGCTTGTCGGAGAGAAATTCTAATGTCAGAAATAGACTCTGCGCAGGCTGTTTGCCAATGAGGGAAGTTGGGGTCACCTGGGTCGTGCTCTTGTCCCCTCTTCATGCCTTTCCGTTCCGTCTCTGCTGGTCTGGTCAACAGGTCTCTCTCGACCTCCCCTCCCACCCCACAGTGCCCCTCCGAGTCGTTTCTCAGCCTCCCTGCCTTTTGCTTCAGCTGGAACCTTCCCTCCTCTGTCACACAATTTCCTGCGCTGCCACGGCCGCGCCACTGGCAAAATCCTCTTCACTATTTGAGGCAGCCAGGGGCATTGAGGAAGGGGCGTGCAGGCCATGATAGGACCTTAGAGCATGTCGGGAGGATTCCTGGTCCGAAATCTGAAGAACTAAGGCAGGCCGAGGGGCTTAACAGAGAGCACAGGTGCACCAGATCCAGAGACCTACAGGCCAAGGACAGAGAACGACGGCATTTTTGAAAATAAAATGCGGGTCAGCCGGACCTGAGGCGTCAACGGGACAGGAGCTACCTCCACACAGGAGCCCGTGACGCAGCAGAGCGCATGGCTCATCTTTTGGAGCCTCATTGCTGAGATGGAAACAGAACTCGGCTGCAGGAACAGCGTCGTGCCTTACTCTCTTCAGCTGGCATTGCCCCTCGGAATCGCCCATTCCGGGGGATCTGGAGGGGGGGACGGCGGGGGAGGAGATGTTTGTCCTTCTTTTCTGCATTCTTCGGAATACGTCGCGCGCCACCCCGCACCTGAGATCCTGGAGAGGCTGCAGACACATTGCACTGAGACAACCATTGGCGCGCCCAGCAGCATGCAAGAGTAAGGCCTGAACATCGATGTGTACGCGTTAAAGTGCTCGGTTTCCCACTCAGATGGCCCAGAATCGCCAATTCTGACAGAGCCTCTTTTGAGACTAGGCCGAGCCTCATTTTAGTCTCACGAGCAGTAGAATAGATACTAAAGTCTATCCCATTCTATTTGACACCTGGGAACATGACTGTTTTGGCTGGCTGTAGCTCGGCCGCATGAACAGCTTTTGGCAAATGGGGTTCTCTTTCCCGATAGAGACTCACTCGAATTCCTTGTTCCAGAGAACAGGAAACTAGAGCTTTCGGGAAGCGTCTCAACGTCGCGCCTGACCCCAGCCCGAATATTCTCTTGGTGCTTTGTGCCGCCCCTGCATAAAAGACAATACACATATGAGGCACTTGACCTCCAGCCAAGATCTCCACACCATAACAAGTAGTATTGGTCTGTGTGTGTGATATTACAGCACTTATGCAGGTCTGCAAAGGCCTGCCAAGACGGTCGTAGCAGAAAATCGCAGAAAACCTGGCAACGATTGAAGTTCAATCATCTGACCCGAGCGGCCACTTTAAAGATTTCGTGATCCGCCGAGTCCGCGCTTTTCGGCATAGCTCTGGCTCGGAGAGTCAGTCGCTGCGCGCGCGCGCGCTTTTGTAGCCATCTCATGAGCGGTCGCAGCAATGCACGGATGTGCCCCAATCAGATTGGCTGCCGCAGTGGGGGCGGCACGGAATGTCACTCTCAGCCCTGCACAGTGGAGTCTTCTGTGGTCTACGGATCCCTTGAGCTCGGTCTTGCGTCACGGACCCCGCCTGGCCCCGCCCCGCCTCTGTCGCACCCTCTTGGTGCCCCGCATGCCCCTGCGCCCCGCACGCTCTTCCACCGCCCTTCCTCCCCACGCGCACCTGCGCCCTTCCCCCTTCCCCGCTCTCGCTGGAGTGCTTCGGGTGTCTGCGTGTGCTGTGGGATTCAATTCCGATGACGCGTGTGGTCGCGTGGCATCCGCGCGAGCGCGTGCGCGCCCTGTGCCGAATCACATTGGAGGTCGTGCTTCTGGTTATCCGGCAGCGGCCGTTTCTCACCTTAGAACGTGATCATGACGCCCCAGAGATGCTGGAGCAACCCCTCGACCGCACGACGGAGGCGAAAGGGCTGAGCCGCGGCACGGTCATCCTCATATCTAACGGTGAGTATGCCAATAGTCGACCCCTGTCGGGGAAGCAGGAGCGCCGTGTGAGCAAGCGTCGCAGTTCTACCTCTGAGCTTTCGCGTGTGCGCGAGACGGTGTATGCTCAACACGCACATAAACTGGTTCCCACATTAGACAGTGCTCTTGCTTTATTGGAGGAAGGGGCGGGCGGAAGCGACAACCCCTCCGATTTCAAGTGGTCTCGCTCAACGCTTCACAGGGTCACGACGGACCTGGGGTTCAATTTTAAGCGGCGCCCAAACCATTACGATGTGGATCGCAAAAAGCGATACATCGTCAAGCAGCGCCAAAGATTCATGAAGAACATGCGGGGATTTCGTGCAGACGGGCGCACTATGTTCTACACCGACTAAACGTGGGCGAAAAAGAGCATGACCCCTGGGCGGATTTGGACGGACATCTCCTCTCGCACGTGCCTTCAGGAAAAGGAGCACAAGTCATCATCGCGCTCGTCGAGTCACGTGAGACAGGCCTCTTGCAAGGTGCAAGTTTCGTTTTCAAGGGCAAAAAACAGACGGGCGACTACCACGGCGAAATGAACTCGGCGGTGTGGCTCAAATGGCTTCCAGACAAACTTTTTCCGAAGATTTGCGGCGGGGTGCTCGTCGTCGACCGAGCTCCCTACCATATGAATCTGGTGGATAATTCCCGACCGGCTACGTCTTCGACATCGGCAGAGACCTGGGAGAGGTACGAGGACCATCCCATCAGCATGGAGGATTACTGCATGGAGTTGGCCGCAATGAGTGCGGAGGTGGAGGACCGTATCGATGAGATGGACATTGATATGGAGGACTCTGAGGCGGATGGTGTGAATGGTCGTGATGAGGAGGGGGAAGAGGAGGGGGGTCGAGGATGAGGAAAATGACGAGTGAAGCTGATTTGGTCGGCGTGTGCATGCATTGATCTTGGCGCTGACAGAGAACTGCTTTGAGTGCGTCATGGATTTCATCTGGTCAGAGGGCTTGCTTGGCACCTGGGCTTCAATTCTGATACGCGGTGCTTCCGGCATCTGAAGTCGTTGGATCTGGTCACACGAACATCTGAAGATTTCTTGTCAGATATGAGAGTGACGGAAGTAGCCCTTCAAGTTGGAATCAAGACCGAATCGGATTCGACCGAAGGGGATATGGTCCGGAACCGACGGTTTCGGAGCGATCAGATCGATCCCTCCGGAGGTATACACACCACAGCGGCACTGGACTGCGCTTCTCAACGCGATTTTTGGTCTGCTCATGCGGAACCCTTCATCGAAGGTTTCTACAAAGTTTAGAGCCATTCGGAGCAATTACGCCAACGATAGGCTCCAAAACAACTAAATCGCTGATTGGCTATGGGTTCCTGTTTGGTGTCGTCTTCGATCTCGTCTCGGCCCTGTCTTCTCCCCTACCCAAATGGCCGCACAGTTGAGCTCCTTGCTCACGGACAGACCAAAGAGGGGGTAAGAACGACCTCATAGCGAGAGAGAGACCATGGAGGGGAGAAAAGGACAGCGCATCCGCCTGTGTTGTTTCCGCAGGGATAAAACACGTAAGGTCATGTCTGAACATTCCCGCCCTGCCCCCCTTCCACCGCCACCGATCACACCGACCTCATTAAATCCAGAATTAGGGGCGACCAGGCTGCCCTTCGGTTACTGATAAAAACAAAAGCACATGGGACACCAACAGGAGAGGGATACAGGCACAGCTCAAGAATGGGGCATAAGTTGATCTCACACCACCGTCACGACCGAGATCGTGCGCAAATGGGAGACGTAAACCATTTAAATATGAGCCACGCAGAGACCGACAGCACGAGATGAACGATCGAGCCTTCCTGTGTACATCGTGCACAAACGAGCCTTCCACCCCCCCCCCCCGCAGCGCCCTGAGAACCTAAAAAGAAATGAGATGCGGACCCCCATGTGTCTGCGCTCAGGCCCCATTCTTCCGAGAAACTCTCCATGCGATCCACAGCAAGACGGAAGTTTGCAATTGTTGGAGCGAAGAGGGCGGCGGCGACGGTGACGGACGGGGTTGCGAAGCGGGGCGTGCGGCACGAAGATCGGCGCGACGGCAGCCGGGTCGCCGACGGCTGGTTCTCGTGCCACCTCCCCTTACAATCAAATTCACGAGCCGACTGTCTCCGAAACGTGCCTAGATGACTGAAACATAAGTCAGAAGTTTTTCGAAAGCACTCGAAGACACCTGAGTGCATGTTCTCCTGCTGGTACAGGCGAAAGTAGCGCAGACTGTAATACTTTGGGCATGAACAACAACGAAAGGAGACCCACGGTCCTCCCTATTTCACGATAGACATGAACACGTGAAGTATGCCGACGATCATAAAGGGCAGCTATATGGAGCTTCATGTCCACTGGACTGTCACTCAAGATGAGCACCATAGCGCAGTGGTATATCACGCTGAAGCGCGCTGGGCCCATAACCCAGAGGGCGGTGGATCGAAACCACCTGGTGCTACGAGCTGTGTCTCTTTTGGTGGGGCAGGTGCGTGTGGCGGGGTGCGTGAGGGTGCGGGGCGCCCCCTTGTCCCGCGGGATGCCGGGGGGAGGCCACGCCGAGTTAATACACTGTGGAGCGGCTCTTAGTGCAAATCTGGCCAGCCATTGGTATAGAAGCACAATTCTCGCCATCTATTGGCTCTCTTTTGTGCTGTCAGTTTGATGTGGAATATGAAGGGATTCCGAGCCAGATCTGGCGGCGAAAACAACGTGGCCGCCCGTGTGCGCGCTTTTTCCAGGACACGGCCAGTGCGCACGACGCGACGGCCCCTGCTGGGTGGGACACAGCTGCAACCTTTCGACTCACAACGCACGAGGCGATTGCTCGCTGCTTGCCGAGGCGCCGTGAGCACACTTGAGTTCACGTCGCCCGCGCGCCCATGGTTTCCATTACTTAAACATGGTGTGCACGCCATCGCGGCCACCTCCCGTTGCGCACTGCGGCAGATGGCCACCCAAGTGCGTTGCCCGCCTATTGTCTGAGCGTCCGCCCCGAGTTGCTTCATTGACTGGCGAGCTAGCGTACCCTCTCGACGATGTTTGAGCACTTCTCGGTTTCTCACACAACATCCTCGCCATTGACTCTCTGCATGCTGCCTCCTCCCCCACGCCCCGCCCGCCCACGGATGCCGTTCCAACTGTATTGATTGGACCTGCTGCCTCCTTGATGCTTGTTCTCCTGTTCAGCATTGGTGCTATCTCTTTTCTCTTTCCCACCCCAGGCTCTGGCTCAATGTCGTCGTGCGCCGGCTGGAACGGGCGACTCCATCCGTTCCTCTCTCTTTTCTCTTCCTCGTCGGGGTGCGCGCGCGGCGGTTTCCGACGGCACGTGGAGTGTGGAGGGTATGTGTGCGT
>ENA-ORXR01004538-ORXR01004538.1-marine-metagenome-genome-assembly--contig:-NODE-4538-length-11551-cov-25.856284_pt1 | contig 11551 bp, 14 predicted proteins | sample MGYA00237866_ERZ511479 | MGnify/ENA metagenome assembly ERZ511479 | reverse complement strand
GAGAGTATGTTTGATTGTGCTGATGGGAAACGTGTGATTCTACCGGAGTACGGCTGCGGACAGCAGCACGCCGGGAGACGATGCTGACGAACCGTCCCCTGTCTCTTTGTCTGTGCCAGGACTCTCTGTTTCTTTGGTACAGCTTCTCGGCGGCTGAGTTGCTACAGGTCTTCCCAGGCAAAACTTGGGCGTACAGGTGCGCAACCTGCAGGCGCTGTCTCCTCAAGCCAACTGCCGGCATGGCTGAGTGGAGGGATGGCGCCCAGCGCAAGGCGGTCGGGATGCTGGCATGGAAAGTTGCCAGCCTGCCGGTCGCTCAGTGCAGGCGCGGAGTTTGCGATCCGTGCGTCTCCAAAAACAAGTGGCTGGCCAGGTGCGCGGCACGTGCCGCTGTCGCAGCACCTCCGCTCCAATCATCTGCAACTGTCGACTGTTCCGCAGGCCAAGCTGTGGCTGGAGGTCAGAGCGCCCCCCCCCATGTGCCCTCTCCACTGGTTGTTCAAGCAGTACCTGTTAACGCCCAAGGTGCGTCTTTTTTTTACCTCGTGGGGGGCGGCGCGGTCTCCGGGGCCCAACGAGAGCGCGGGCTGCCCGCCCTGTCGTCTGGCTCGCCTGTGTGGACCTCGCAGTGCCGACCAAGCATGCAGGTTGACCAGCCTTCCGCCTCCCTCAACGCTCTCCCCTTGCCCCCACCTGCTGTGACTTGCAAGGACTTCATTGAAGCATTGCGGGCGGGCACATTTGATGGGGAGCAGGACAAGGTAATTTTGGAGCGAATTGCCAGCATTGTGCTGTTGCGCGGCTCACCCAACCAGCTGCGCCTGACGCGTGACAATGGCACAACCGCTTGCTACGTTCGGCAAACACGGCTACAAAAGGCCAAAGTTGCCAAAAGCCAGTCTAACAGGCGGCGTGCGGCGGCTCGGCGGCAGCTGCTCACCACCTGCCCCGGTGCAGAACTTGCAGCGGATCCTTCCGGCGGGGCAGAAGACGGCGCCCCCGGGAGGCTGCCAGCGGGAAACTCGCGCGCTTTTCTCCTCGGTCGTGCGGTTCCGTCTGCTGAAGAGCAGGTGGGACTGCTGGAGGTGGCCGGCATAAGCCAGCGGGGATTCACTCTCGTGCGGCGTGTTTTTTGGGGGGGGCGCGTCGGCATGGCGAGCGTCGCGGAGCTGCGCAAGGCTCGCCAGAGGATGGAGGCGCTGCCTGCGAAGCAGATCACAGTGGACGGCGCCGGAGCCCACATCGCCAACTTGTCCCTGGCGGTGCAGCAGCGGGTGTCGGCGCTCTGCAAGGCCGGGCGCTTAGTCGAGCGGCACGTCTACGACGACGCGTACCGGGCGATCGCCAAAACAGTCCGGTTTAGCGACGCCGCGGCCAGCGACAAGAGCGTTCGCGCTGGCTGCCCCCCGATGGACATGAAGGACGTGCACCTGACGGTGGGCCTTGACAAAGGCGGAAGCCCGGCCTCAGTCAAGATTGTTGTGGGCATCATCAACCAAGCGCACCCAAACAATCCTAACAACACCATCCTCGCTGCTGTGTGCCCCTGCGAAAAAGACAACTATGACGACCTCGACGCCATGCTTAAAACCCTCGCGCCCCAAGTCAAGGCCCTTCTTACTGGCGGTCTGCTCGTGGACCGGGAGAGGAGGTCTGTGCGACTGTTACCTAACGGGGACTACGACGCGTTGTGCCCTTTACTCAGCCACAAGGGTGCCAGCGCAACGATGCCGTGCCTTCTGTGTTTGAGCACCCGGTCGCCCAGCCGTGAGCACCACGCACTGGACTGTAAGTACTTGACGCTTCAGGACGTGACTGGGACGAGGACCCTGCGGTCGGAGCAGCAGTACGTTGGCGGTGGTCAGGCGGGCCAGAGCGTAGTTGGCGACGCCACCGGCACTCCCTTCGAGCGCCAAGTGGCTCACATGTCAGTGGAGCTGGCGCCTCTCTTGCCGGCTGTTCCGCAGAAAATTGTACCAATTCCATTGCACATCACCCTTGGAATTAATTCGCGATTGCTCTCCCTCGCGACCGAGTGCGTAATTCGGTGCATGTGAGAGGCGGCAGGCCTGCGCTTTGCGCACCGTCTGGCGGCAACGCTACGGAGCAAGGTGGGAGTGACGCCGGTTCCCTACCACGGGGGGGGCTTCATCGGCTGCGACTGTCACCGTATTGGGGACAGGAGTGACGCTATCTGTCGCCTGCTGTTGATGGAGCTCTCCGAAGAGTACTACATGGCATTCAAGCAGGCATGGTTGCTGTGGAACAGAGTGCGAAAGCTTCTCAACCGAGCAGCTATTGCCACGGCAGACGAGGTCAAACAGTTTCGGTCGGATGCCAGTGCCTTTGTCACCCACCTACAGGGAGCGTTTGCGTGGATGAGCATTTCCCCAAAACTCCACCTGCTGCTCTGCCACGCTGCCGACTTTATGCAGAGGTACGGGAGTTTGGGACTGTACGGGGAGCAATCGATTGAAGCGTGGCACGGTCTCTACGCACATAGCGCGCGCAAGTACTCGCTGCACTCCGAGCAGGCGGCATCAGCCGCTTTTATGCGTGCTATGGCGCTCGCACGTGACGCGAGCGAACCGGACTTGGCGCGGTATGGGCCGACACGCAAGGCTGCTGCACCTGGTGCACGCAAAGCGACGCGTGTGGGTGACAAGCGGGTGAGAGAGAATCGAGAAGAAGTGCCTGTGTGTTTGGCAAAAGAAGAGAAAGCCGAGAAGGACCGGAAAAAGTGGGCGGGGGATTTGTATGAAAGTGCTGCTAAGACGATGGGGGCGTACGCGCGGAAGGTGAAAAAGTCACGGACAAGATAAAAGGTGTACTGTGCAGGCGCGCGTGGGAACGAGTTGTGGGTCATATGACTATAGACACAGACGGGAGAAAGATAGAATAAGCAGATGCCGAAAAGCGTCGCATGTGAGATATTGTTCGGTTCACCATGTCGCCAGAGGCGCAAGCACGCACTCCCAGAGCGCGCGCTGAAGTGCACACGCCTCTTCACACCCATTGCCCGCCCCCCCTTCGGTCCACCCCCACCACACAGACGACAGCACCGCATCACCAGCAGAAGCATCTCATCTGTCCGCTGCCAGAAGCGGCGCCCTTGCAGCACTTAGCGCCATGCACAGCGAAGGAAAACGAGGAAAGATAGTTCATACAGAGCGCTCGCACCAAGTGTCTACCCCTCCCCACCTCCCCCCCCAGCCCTCTTTACATCACGTACGATCTCCGACAGGGACACCGACTCGCCGACAAGCCAGGAAATGAGGTAGTGCACGGAGGGAGGTAGGCAAGGTCACACCTGTCGTCGGCAAAGTAGGCAGAGAAGGACCCCAACGCACAGCACAGGCGAAAGATGCCAGCAGCACAGCCAGCAAAACCAAAAGAGGTGTGGATGGGGGACAGGGAGTGGCGTGTCGTTAGAAGCTAGAAGGAAGGAGGGCGCACAAGGAGTACGAGGAATGGGCGAGGCCATGCACGAATGAGGAAACGAGAATTGGAGGGGGGGGAAAGTGGAGGAGGGACAGCGGCAGCCAACGCACTCGGTCCTCGTCAGCAGCGGCCAGGAGAGGGCGAAACAGAAACAGGTCCTCGTCAACAGCGGCCAGGAGAGGGCGAAACAGAAACACGTCGGACACACAGCGACAAAGGGACGGCGCCTGACGGTGCGCCGGCGCGGCGTACTGGGGCGCTTGCTGCCGTCGCTACTCTGCACATCAAGTGGTTGGAGGGCCATCCGCGCCCGGGTTTGTGCGGTCGTTCCTGGGATCTAACAGCAACGCGGGGGCCGAGGGCCGCGAAAAGGCGCGCCCCCGTGCAGCCACGTTGTCTTTGGCGCCAATTCTACTTCGACATCTATTGGTATTCCGCATCCACCTTACAAGAACGGTCCCGTCCAATGAATGGAGAGAATTGTGCTCCTCCGCCAATAGATGCCCGTATTTGCTCTATGCGCCGGTTCACAGTGTATTAACTCGGCGTGTGCCGACCTCCCCGCCCCCCGCCCTTCGGGGAAGCATTCAAGGCGTCCGCATTGTATGTGCAGCGGCCCAGGCGGCCGCCCAGGCCACTGTCCAGGCGGTCTACCCGGCAGTCTTTCGCGAGACGTGCCACGCGATCAGCATCTTGGCTGCGGCTGCTTCCGCCGCAGCCATTGAAACGACTAAGCTCCACGCGGTCGCTTCCGGATGGGGCGTGGGTCCGTCCGCGTCGGCGACAGCGCGTCCGCGTGTCGAACCGGCCGGGTGCCCCACAACAGGAAAGACTAGGCAGTCCCTCTCTCTGGACGTGAAACTGAAGCTCATTACCATGAAGGAGTGGGGCGCATTCAAGACTTGGGCGGACATTCGACGGGGTTTTCAGATTGGTGTCTCGGAGCAGACGATCCAAGCCGCGCGCCGACAGCGCAAGAGTCTCCGTAAGCGGTCGCGGGAGGAGCCGGGGTCGACACGGCAGGTGCGGAGGTCAACCGTTTCGGACGTCGATCGAGAGCTACGGCGGCGGTACAACATTGTGTCGGGGTTGCGAGCAGATGCCGTACCACCTACGATGGCGGTGCTGAGGACGAGAGCCGAAGAGAATGCCGCCCACCTCGGCGTGTCCAACTTTTCCGCGTCGTCTGGCTTCATTAGGCGGTGGGCTAAGCGGCACAACCTCGTCAACATTTTCCTGTGGGTGACGGGTGGTTGGGCGGAAGCAGACGTTGTAGCATCAAAACAGCGCATGGCCGAGATCCGGGAGCAGCTAGCCGAATATGACCCGGAGCAGATATACAACATGGACGAGACCAGCCTCTACTTTCGGTGTCTCCCTAATCGTGCCTCCGTGACGGCGGGAAGTCGGCCACGCGCTCGGGGGAGCAAGGCCATGAAGGCAAAAGACCGTGTCACCCTCGTCCTGGCGGTCAATTCAACGGGGTCACGTAAGATCCCCGTGGCTGTGATTGGCAAGGCTGCCCAACCCGTGTGTTTCAAGTCGCCTCCAGACCCCTGTCTACTGCCGTACTTTTCCAAAGCTTCGGCCTGGATGGACGGTATTGTGTATGAAAATTGGTTCAAGACTGTCTTCCTGCCGGCAGAGGGCCAGGACACGGCTCCCATGGATCCTCATTGTCGACAATTGCGGCGCACATGGTGAACTCTATGACGAACAAGTCACCTTTTGCCCTCTTCCCCCAAACGTCATATCAGTGCATCAACCTCTAGATGCTGGTATCATTTCCGCTTTGAAATGGCGGTACAAGGGGCGCCATTTGGGCCTCGTCATTGGAGCGTTTGAGCGGTCCCAGATGGGGTCGGGTGCGAGGGGTCCGGCCCCCACAAACGCCACGGACCCTTGCGGAGCCGGAGGCGTCGCAGCTGGCGCCGAAAGGCCGGTCGGCCGCTCCTACGAGGCGCGCGGCGCCGAGAGTTGTGGCCTATCTCGTGGGATTGTCAACCACACCAGTGCGACACGATGTGGGCCCGGTGCTGCTTCTGTCGCCGCCGACGTGGCGATCGACCGGGACACCTTCACATGCGGTGGCGCTCGTGGAGCCCTTCGTCTCACCATCCAGATCGCAATAACACGCGGCTTGGCGGCCTCTGCTCAAGGCGGCACACCTACCTGCCAGGCGGGTGCAAATATGGTGGCTGCGCCCACTGGTTCGACACTGGCACCGATTAACGAGCCCCAGGCTGTGTTGGGCTTTGGCGCTGCATTTGGGGGAACGCTTAGTGCGGAGCCTGCCTGTGCGGCTGTCCGCAGTGCCACGCGGGCAGTGGAATTCCAGTCGAGACGGGGCCCAACGACGGCGATCGTTGCTGGTCCGAATGCTTCTCGGCCGCTGGAAGCGCTAGCAGGTGGCGAGAAACAATGGCGGGCTCCTGAATCTGCGATTTACGCAGATAGTGGCCCGGGTATCGGAGCCACGGGATGGACTCCTGATGGCGTCTGGTCCTCGTCAGGGGAGTGGACCTTTGACTGCTTCCGCTAGCTTTCTATCGGGCGCGCCCAATGGCACCCCTCCTCCTGCGGCTGGAGCGCAGGCGGTCGGCACGGTGGACGGGGGGGGCATCTCAACGGACGGGTCGATTGCAGCGGCCACGGCACTGGGCGCCTCTGATACCTTAGTGGTCGCCGGCAGGCCCAGTGGTGATCCAGCTGAGAGCGTGCGCCGCCTGAGACCAGCGCGGCAACTAGCTACCCTCCTCCCTCCGTCCCGGGGCTTGAGGCGGATCCCCTTCCGTGTGAGCCCAACGTGTGGGTGTAACGTCCCCAAGAGACGAATGCCCTGCGGCCCAACGCGGGACACCAGCGCCAGCGCACATCGAGGAGGCGGGCGGCTGCAACGCGGGTCGTGCTCGGCGTGCGTGACGGCGCACAGGCCCACCTCCAAGATATGTCGGAGATTGGCTTGGAGGAGTGGGCGGCGATGGACCCCGCATCGATTTGGCACTGGTGGGTCAAACCACGCATTGTGCCGACGGTTATGGACGCAACCGTGACGGCCATGTGTGGGTCGTACAGGCAGTGCTTACGCTCCGTAGCTGAAGATGTAGAGAATGTTTTTTATGGCATGCTTGGGTGTTACATCAGTGCGGGGTGCTTTGGGGACGCAGGGACAGCTGAGCGTCAGCTAACGGTGGAGAAGTGGTTTGGCATCGAGAGTGACAGAGAGGCCATCATTAACACGGCCGACGCTGACTTCTTTCGAGAGTCATCGGACGGAGAGGCGGAGGAGTAGGAATAGGTAATGTAGCAGATCTATAGAAGAGTGCAACGCAGCCCAAGCAGCCGATATCGAGGCGGGTGTGCAAGAAGGGAGGACATGGAGTTGTACGGCCTCGAGTGCAATCTACTGCGGCACTGTGTATGGGGGGGAGTCGGCACTGTGCATTGCGATCATCCCCTAAAGTCGCTACGGATCACGGTGAAAAGTATGCTGAGTTTCTGCAACATGGAACGATGTCAGAACGAGGTTAGAATTCCCATTAGAGAAGGAAGCCCAATCGCGTAGTCGACAAGATGCGGGTCAGCATCTCTCCCTCCAGTTTTTGGGCATACACAGAATAGCTGATCTGTAGCACAACTGCATACATGTGCTGTCCATCACCTCATAGCCGCTCTGCACGCCCCCCTTCCCCGAACGGATCTTCCGCTGTTCCCTCCCCCGCCGCTCACCGCGGTCAAGACAACACAGGGCGTACATTACAGTGCCGATGAAACATGAATATAGAAGAAGGATGGGATGGAGGAAGCCAGTGGGAAACTGTATGGCCATTGAGATAGCGCGCAGGATGGGTAGTGGTAAAGGCTCGGTTGCAATCCCCGCGGGCAACGGTGGGTGCTGGAAGCGACAGAGGTGTGTTGGTACATTCTTGCACATGTGTTGCAAGACGAACGTCAGCGACTCACGTACGTTTGGCCGTCGCGCGTCTCTCAATGCGGCTCGAGGCCCCCGCTGACCAAGATCGATCATGCCGAATAGGGGCCGATCATGGCTTAGCTTCAGGACTCGGAGCGCGACCCTCGGTACCAGGCGGCAAGTTCAGGGTCGATCTTTGGCGCAATCTCCGGGATTGGGCTGATATTTGGGTGGGTTACAAAACGATATGGGTGGGCTACAAAGCGCGCCACCCCCTTATACAAGTGAGCAATGACTGGAGTGTCTATTCCCACGACAAATAAGATCAAATGATCCTCACTTTACGGGCGCTTCCATCCACACAAATCCAAAAGGACCAAGTGTCCCCCGTATAGTATCTCGGTAGTGGCTGCACGCCAGCGTCTGACCGCTCTCAGGGGTGCAAGAGACGCCGTCCTGAAGATCGCATCGATGTGCGGAAGGCCTCCAACTCACCCCTGGTACTGTTTTCGGAAACTTGTCAAAAACAGTCGTCGAAAACAGAGAAAAAGTCAGTTGTTTTACCATTCTCGGTCCTTTACGGATTATGCCGGTGGTCATCGTGTCTCCCAAGAAAGAAGATACTGCTCTGAGTCCGTCTCTGAGGTCAAAAAGTGTCACTGATCGCAGGAAGTTCCCGAATATCGGAACTCAGAAACCGGATCATTTGGTCCGAAGCGGATCTTAAGATCTTGTCGGGGGGATAGAGTCCAGGGTTGTGCATCACGCCCCTTTTTGGGTCACGGGGTGGGCGATGCACGCCTAATCACGCCCTTTCGCATGCCCCGCTGATTTTCACGCCCCTGTCCACGCCCCAATTGTAGCCCCCGTTTCATGACACTTTCTTGATGGGACGACAAGGAAACAGCGATTAATAGGAGCCCAGGAGGCTACCGCGCCAACTGCTACAGTACGTACCGCGGGCGAGAGTCGATGCCACGACAATCGCACCCCCATCCGCACATTGATGGCCGTTGCCGTCCATCACGGAAACCACAGCCTCGCTGATTCTTGCGAAGCAATGTGCGGCCTCACTTCGGATGCCGTCGTCAGCCAGCCGGAGCACATTGAGAGAGGCCGTTTGGGGCCCTCCCGTCCCAGATGCGATCAGCGCCCCCTCTCTCAGACAGATCTGAGCCACACATTATGAACCTGTGACATCCCACTGCCCCCCGCCGCTGCACCAGACGCCTGCCTCCACCTTCGTCCACCCGCTTCCACTCCCCTCTGCCCATCGATCCCGCTCTACACACCGCCCCTTCTATCCCGCCACACTCTCGGCCCCCCCTCCGTCGTCACGATACCAGTAATGGCGGCCTATGGCCGCCATTTACCAGCCCCCGGCGGTCTGCAGTCCCGGGCCTGGGGCGCTCCGGTGCCCCCCGTTCGCCGTGCGTCGCCTGCCCCTTCACCCTTCTGAATTATTTACGGTTCCGCCCTGGCCGGCGGGGATACCCTCTATCCCCCCGTTTGCCACTTTCAGTCCCACGGCTGCCGTCAGCCAACCTCCCCTTCCCCGCAGCCACGAGCTGGCGCAGGGTCCCCATCGACAACCGGCTGGGCCCTGGGGTTGCGGCCGCGTTTTTTTTCCTTTTCTCCTGTGCTCGGCTGCCGCCACTCCTCGGGTTCCATTCTCCTCACGTGTCAGCAGGCCCCCAGCGGCTTTCCCGCCCCTTGATGCCGGCGCGGCGGCACGCCGCGTCTCCTCGTCTCCGCGGTCATGGCCGCACCTCCCGCTCCCTGTGGTCGGGGACCCGAGAGAGGTGCACCTGGCATTGCTGGACCCCAATGAGGTCTCTAGCATTGTATCTGCGTCTGGTTGGGTGACCGGTAGTGGTAACGCCGTTTTCTCCGAGTGCGCTGCCTTGAGTAAGACTGCCGATTACAGATACCATCAAGAGCGTTTACAAATGCCTTCGTGGAACCCCTACTGTTCTCCACAAGAAAGCCCAGAAATGGTCAGCAGTGCGTATCTTTGCGGCAGTGTGAGCACCGCGTCTCCGCCGCTCTCTTCCGTCGTCTCGCCATCTAGCTTCTCCGTCTGGTCTTTCCCACCACCCCGCCATCGTCCTCACCGCATCACCATGCTCTCTCTTGGACACGCGCGCCGCATCCGCCGCTTTCATTGCCCCCGCGCGCCACATCCGCTCTTTTCTATGCCTCCCACCCTCCCCCCCTCACGCTTAGTCAAGGTGGCTCTTCTGGGTCGGGGCTTTATACAGCGAGTTCGAAACCTAGGATACAACGTGCAAGATTCTCACTGGTCCAGATCCATTTGCTACGCGTAGCAAATGCGCACCCACTCGCACAGCCTGATCGAGGGGGGTGCGGCACCACAAGCAATCTGCTGTGGATGTTGATCCAATTGCACCGCTCTCAACTCGCCGGCTTCGGCTCGCAATGCGCGTTCCCTTGCCCTGAACAGACGGAGGGGTGCCGCCTTTTGGTTGCCCCTACCGTGTAGCCGTTTACCCGTGGAGGTTCACCAAATGGACGACACTGTTGGAAGCCGGACGTAAGCTGTAGATTTCCAACTGAACGTCTCAGATGGAGCTGAGCGATTGAGCGCGGTCCCCACGCCTCAGCTGTAGCACTTGCATCCTTGTGTTTGTGTGACGAGCATGACTGACCGCTGCTTGCATGTCCCGAGCAACTTTCTTCTAGGAATGTTTGTGTCCATATGCACTGTTTCTTATCACACCTACGAGGGTCGGCTTGATGAGCAGTCTGGTTGACTAAGTGTGATACCCATTCTCGGGTTGTGATGCACTGGTTTGCCGAAGGCACCGACAGTGGCTGGGTAGGGTGTTGTCACGACTTGGTGCGAGAGCGCGGGGCGGGTCGGCACTGATTTTACCCTGGCAGATGTCCGGCTCAGGATAGACCCCCCCCCCTCCCAATGCACCTCTGAGGCAGTTGACTTGTTCCACTTGGCGATTCCGGGAAAAGGAGAGAAGCTTTGAACACAATGAGACACGAGGCTGACAGAGAATCTATTGGACCAATGGTAGGTTGCATTTCAAGGCAGAACCCAATGGGACGTTGCAGCGGAGGCTCCGACCCAGAAGAGTCGGAACACTGGGTCTTGACGAGGCGTGCCCTCCGCACACCATGCAAGTCGTGCTGCACTCAAGTACTTTTCTTGCCCTCCATGTGTTCCACATCCTTCCCCGTTCCCCCAACCAACCCCAAAATTGTGTGTCTCTGTTCTCACCAAGATTGGAAGCTTCGCTACCTGGTCTCTGCCATGGGGGACCAACTTGCTCACTTGTGGAGCACCGTGCTCTCGAAGTTAGGGTTGCACACAACGCCCCTATTTGGGGAGGCTCAGGAGCGCGCGACGAATGCGACGCCTTTCTGACGCCACATTAGGCAGCCAAGACGCCCCTACGACGCCCCAAGTAGCACCCTCAGTTTTCTCAACATACATAACGTGGCACCCATATTGTCCACTCAAACACTATTTTTGTCAAGACTGGGTGCCTGTCCCCAAACAAGGTGCTCGGCAGCCACCTGCTGAATCATGAAGACCCCCCTGAAATCAGTCTCTTCTCGACGCCTTGCTGACGCCCTTTCGTGTTGCGGGGCGCACGACGCCCAAAAAACGCCCTGGTGACGCCCTTCACGACGCCCTCAAAAACGCCCGGGCGTTCTGACCAACCCTAATGCACAAGCCTATCTCCAAGTGAGTGGCACAGAAGGGCAAATCTACCGTACTGAAATGGGTGCTCTTCGAGACCCCTGGCGTAGAGCCGGTTGGTGTAAGTTTGGCTCGAGCATGCGATGCAATTCCAAATTCCCTGGACTTTAGTCTAGGGTGCTTTCCTACACCCACACGTCGAAAAAGAAGTCCTTTTTTCTAGTGCACGTTGCGGGAGTACTTTAAAAAACGTTCTTGGCGGTCCGTTTGGCTCCCTACGCCGTTGGAGGACGTCCCCCGGCGCTTTGTTGACTATAGGAACATGCGCCGGGGCTGTCCGCATCTTTCTGTGAAGTTGCTAGAGGTGGCGACGTCTTCATCGCCCGTACGGTCTGCGGAAGCAAAATCGTGGTTAAAAAGGTACGTGAGGGCAGGTGCGGCGTTTACGGGGTCGTGGGGGCAGGTGGACGCGGCCACGAACGGCCATGATGTCGCAATTCCGCGGTAGTTGGCCAGAA
>ENA-ORXR01004537-ORXR01004537.1-marine-metagenome-genome-assembly--contig:-NODE-4537-length-11552-cov-17.478606_pt1 | contig 11552 bp, 17 predicted proteins | sample MGYA00237866_ERZ511479 | MGnify/ENA metagenome assembly ERZ511479 | reverse complement strand
CTCCTGGCCGAAACCCGATCGGGTTGGGCGGGATCTGACGCTCCTCCTGGCGGAGGGGGACCGCGTGGCGGTCAACCCAGCGCGGAAGGAGGTGGACGTCCGGGTGCGCAAGGGCGATGTCGGTCCATACCTCATGACGGCCGGCCACCACGCCAAGGGGTTGAACGGCGCCGGCTGGCGGCGCGTGCCGGAGGCGCTGGACGACTTGGAGCTGCCGCGGGGGTTTCATGTGGCGTACCCCACCGTGCTGTCGTACTATTACGACCGCATGATGGGGGACGACCGGAGCTGCCTCTGAGACATGTACGTGGTGGAGCGGGTGGAGCTCACCGCCATCACGCTGCTCGCGAACCTCGCCGCTGGGCGCGCTCACCGCACCTCCCTTGCCCCACTCCATCGGTTGGAGCGTCTCCGATTGAATGCCAAGGCGGCGAAGAGAGCGGACGAGCATGCCCGGCTGCAGCGGCTGCTGCACGGCATGGCGGTGCTGCTCCCCAAATGGGGAGACGTGGTGGAGGCCGAGGTCTTGCCGGTCGGGCAGACGCCGTTGCCGGCGGAGGGGGACGACGCGGTGAACCCATACGGGCTTCGAATAGCGTTGGACGCCGGGGGCGTCGACTTCCCAAGTAGGGCCGAGCGCGTGACGTCGAGGAGCGCGACGGCGCGGACGCCGCCAGAGGCGGCTGCAGACGCGGGGGCGGGGCATACCCGGGGCGGAGGCAGCGACGACGCCCCCGAGGGCGGGGCGGCTGTACGCTCGGAGTCCCCTTCGTGGCAGGCCGCATCGCCGACGCGGTCGTCACCGCGGGGACGTGGCCGGGCCGGAGCCCGGCGGTCGTCGTCGTGGACGCCGCCGGCGGAGGCTTCACCAACGCGGACGCGGACGCGGACGCCCGGCCGAGGGTCGCCAGGTCGGTCCGCTTCACCGCGTCGGGCGTCGTCACCGAGTCGGTCGGCGTCGCCGCGTTCGTCGGCGTCGTTGCTGTAGTACCACGATCAGGGGGGTTACCTTACGAGAAGGGAAGTAACGGCCGTCTGGGCCGCTCGTGCGACACCCGCTATGGGACTCGAGGTCCAGGAAGTCGGGCCGATCGAAACGCCTAGACGTGAAGACACGGTTTACTTGCCGGCGACGACGGTGCCTCCCACCGTCGTCGCCCTTCGTCCTAAAAGGGCGGAAACCGTCGCCCGGGCTCGATTTCCCGGTCGCGAATTGACCCAGACAGTCACACACCAATGCAGATAATTCCCTCCATGCATATCAAGTCCCCCGAAGCCATCATTACAGACGCGGGGGGGTGACTGTTCCGCGCGCAACGCGCTGCAACCGCCGCATGGCGCCGGGTCGGTTGTCTCCTGCCGCGCCCTCTGGCCGCGGCTACCCGAACCCCGAGGCGGGCGTGATGGCCAGGCGCGCCCCTTCGCGGGCTCGCACCCGCGCTCACAGGCGGGCCCGCCGTCTCCGTTCCCGCGGCCCCGTTCGGTCCGTGCCCGTCGTCGTCGGTGCCGCCGACGTCCGACGTCCGTCGCACCCCCGGAGCCCCGCGGGCCGCGCCGCCGTCGTCGACGTGGTCCCATAGTACTACAAACCGGGGCATCTACGTGGTACTCACCATCGAATGATGAAAGAGCCAAACTGGCACCAGTATGCCGAGCTGCTTGCTCCAAATTATCCACCAGACCTATGGTAGCGTCACGACTGACGTCAGGGGCACAGAAGATATCACGGGCATCTCGGAGTCCAGGCAGCTCGTGCTGGACTTACTCAAATATGCCATCGACCATGAAAAAAACGAAGGCCTCTTCTTTGCGGCCGGCGTCCCCACCTCCAACGTGCCGATTCCATCCACTACCATTGGGTTAGTGACAAACTCCACCAGCCCCGACGCATACGCAAAAAGGCAGCTATCGGAGATGTTTTCTGCCCTGATCGCGACACCGTGCTTTGCACACAAACTCAGCTCTTCATGAGGCATATCCTTGCCAACTCTGACATGACGAAGGCAGCTTCACAGTACTGCTTGATGGTAACGTTCTCCTCGAGGTCGAAAACGTACATGAGTAAGCTTCAGAAGCTAATGGTAGTGTGGCGGTTTGGTCCCTCTGGTGGCGGGCCTGCCTGGGCGGTGGGGTACGTGGCCGTCGGATCGGCCGTGATGATGGCTGGACGGCTTTCGTGAGCCCTACGTTGGCCTCGCCCCGCGGCCGGATCGGGGCTGTGATGTCGCCTCCTGATTGGGCCACGTGCGCTTGGATATCATTGCCGCTGCTGGTGGCGGTTGTCGGACTTGATTTTTCTTTGATTGTATTTCGCATTGTTTGGAGAGACTTGTTTCTCGCACTACGGGTGACCTGCATTGGCCGGCTCCGATTGGAGGCCGAGCCACGGGCTCCCGCGGGTCGCTTGCTTCCACATACTTCCGCGGGTTGGGACCGAATAGCGGCCACCCAGCGAAGGCGCATCGTGTGCCCACTACGGGCCGGGGTGCTGGCGTGTGTTGGCCCGCTGTGGCCCCGCTAGGGGGCCGCCGTGGGGGCTCTGAAGGGGAGGTCTCGGCCTCCTTTTCGTGTCCAGAAGAAGAACCAACCGTGCCTTGGGTCTCTTGCTCCCTCGGGGCTCTGCCGTAATACCTTTGTCCCCCTTCTTGGAACGGGCGTGGATTGCACTTTTCTCTTTCCGGTTCCTTCTGGGCCTCGCCCTTTTGGGCCCGAGGGGTTGTTGATTTCCTTTTAGGACTTAAGAGAGAAAACCGCTACAGCTAGAGCTGCTGGGAAAGACGCTTGCCTTCGAGGACAGGGTGGTACCTCGTTGGTACAGCCACTATGCAATGGATCGCCGAATCTTTGAACTCAAGCCAGCCCTTGCCTCCTTTTCCAATGCGCTCGTCTTAGATGCTGGGCTACAAGCTACCGCGTACGAGCGGTCTGTGGCCGCCGTGGTGCATGAAGAGCGGTTTTGGGAGCGCGCCGCAGTGATGCGGGCATTTTTGCATCCGCTAGTCATGACAAGTTGGCATCATCGAGCGCAGAACGTCCAACATGGCGGACGTCGCGGACTCTTCTGGCCGCCTGTTCTCCTTCTTCAGCCACGCCAAGCAGACATCTGCCACCCTGCTCGCCACCAGCACGGGCGTCAAGGGTTACTGCTCCCCGCTGCGAAAAACCAAATCCCTACCTTCATGACGAACCAGGACGTGCAGAGAATCCTCACACACCTGCAGTGGCGCCATAACGCTTACTACGATCTCCATCCTGTTATTTGCTCGCGTGCTCGACCCCAAGAGGCACCTGCGAGGGCTGAGCAGCAAGGCCGGCAATTGCGCTTCCAAGAAAAGCATTTTCAAAGCGCTCATGGTTCTCGGCATACGCTTAGACCTCCCCGCTCGTGCAGAGGGGGACGACGAAAGGCGGAAGGTGGCGGTGGCAGAGACTAAGAAGGCGGCGATGGAGTACCTAGAGAGACGGGCCGGGCGCGCTATTTCAGACTATGATATGCCATCAGACCTCGAGAGAGCATCAGAACGAAGCAAATGCGAGGTGGGAGGCGTGCTCTGAGTACGCCGGGATAGCGCTGGTGGATATTGCCGAACAGATACTTGCCATTCAAGTACATGCCGCTGAGCTCGAGCGGTTGTGGTCGACAATGGGGCTGATCAACACCGACACACGCTCTCGGCTGGACATGGAGAGCCTCAAGAAGATGTCCCGGGTGGCAATGTACGAGCGGGAGCAATCAGTGGTGCGCACGGCTAGGATCAAGGCTCCATGACGAGCGGCAGCAGGTGAGAGGTCTTGCCACCGAGCAGTTCGCGCAGGCTAGTTCCAGGCCAAGCCACGCACGTGAGTCGGAGGAGATGATGGAGATTTTTGTGCGCTTCTCTTAAGGCGATGAGAGTGCGAGCGTGCCGGAAGTAGCGAGCACTGCTGACAACGAACCTCCCGTCACCCCGGGAGGCGCTATCGGCGTCGTCGGGGAGCCGACACCGTGCTTCTACAAGATGTGTCTGACGAGACGTGGTACCTGGTAGAAACGAAGATGCTGTACAAGCAAGTGTCATTGGGGGACGGCGGCTGGGCCTCTGTATGCGTTTGAGTCTTCTTTCGGGGAGGACGGAGGTGGGAAGAAGACCATGGGAGAGAACCACATTTTTTAAGCTCACAAAGCCATGTGCAGCATATCTCCGTAATACTTCGGAGAATGGGCCCGGAGGCCCCCCTGATTGGTCGGTAGCCAAGTAAAGGATTGAGCTTATTTGTGGTTTGCCCTGTGGGAGGTTACTTCCGTCTTGTATATTTGTGCGTTCTATTATCGTCTCTAATTTGGTGGTTATTCGATCTTTATGATCGCTCGGTCGATCGACCCCGCCCCTTCACCGTCTGACATTTGCGGCCCGCTCCACTCCCTTTGGCCGGCCAGGAGGTCGATGACGCGCCGGGCGATGCGGATGACGTTTCACGCCCCGGTTCGGACAGGTGGCGCTGTCGGTGCTGGTTGGGGTCTTGATTGATTGTGGGTCGCTTGTATTAGTATGTCAATTGCTTGAGTTGTCTGCTTTACAGTAGGGGGGTCCACTGGTATGGATCCCGAGATCTCCCCATGGGGAGGCTACTGTGTGGGATTCGGGGCCATTTGGGCCCGCTTGCTCGGTTAGCTTAAGGGGACAGCGGGGCGCCCGTGGCCCGGCTTCCCCACAAAAACATAACTGCGCTCTCACCTCCTTCCTTCCTCTTTGCGCCTTCGGGTGTTTTCATAGGTGCCCGTGTCACTGGGAGAGAGTAGAGCAAGGGTGTGCGGGTGGGTTCCCTCAGCTGGGCAGGTGTCCCTATCTGTTTCTGTGAGCTGTGGTGACACGGCGTTTGTATGCGACAAATTGGTGGAGCAGCAGGGGATTTTCTGGCTGACATTCGGTGCCGGTACGTGTGTAACGGGCGATTTCTTTCGTGTAACGGGTGAGCTCTCGTGTGCGTGGCCTTGCCCGGACGGAATTACAATCTCCCGACTCGTGTTGGGATTCCCACCTGGTACCTCGTTGCCACCCCTTCTTTCTGGGTCGTACGTGTCTCCCTGATCGCCCGGGTGTTGAGCGCCAGAAACCAATATGCCGACCCCGATGTCTTCTCCGGGGGAGACGTCACCCGGGCGTACGTCGACGGACATGCCTCCGGCTGCGGCTGGGGCTGGGATACCTGCTTCCTCGGGTCTGGTTCCGCCCCCACCGCCGCCGGCTGACGTGGCTGGGACTGGTGGTTCCTCCTGGGAGACAACGACCGTCAAGACCGAGATACCGAGACCCAAGGTGGCGGGCACCGGCGCGTCCAAGGGCAAGACGTAGTGGACCCCGACTCCCTCTAGCCCGGGTCGACGTGATGCGAGTGGTGTCCCCCCTGACGTTGCTTCCTCTCCGGCTGTTATATCCTTCCTGGAATCCCTCCGCCAGGGGCTCCGGGCGGACATGGCTGGGGCGGTCGAGACGCTGACAGCAGGGCGAACACCCGGCCGGCTGGCTTCCCCAAGCGCTGGTATGGGGCCGACAGGGAGTGACAGGTGGAGGCGGAGGTGACGAAGGTGGACCGCAGGGGAGTACCAGTGGGGCCCCTCGCCGGGACCGTCGGTCGCGCCGGAACCGGCACAGCCATCGGCGTCGTCGCCCCCGGTCTTCCTCGAGTGACTCATCCTCCCGGAGTGACGGGGAGACGGTCCGGCGGACACTGGTGGATTTTCAGATCCCTGTCCACAAGGTCGGGGACAACCTGATTAAGACGGTGACCAACTGGCACTCCTTCCGTCTGTACAACCAGAACCAGACCTTGAATAGCCGGATGCACCTACGGATTACACAAGACCGGAAGAAACTACGGGAAACCATGGACCGGGTTCGCTTTGACGGGACCGAGCCGGCCAAACTCTTCTCCATCTTGGGCCGGTTTGTCCAGGCATGCGACGGCAGCAATGTCTGTGAGGGAAAGGCGCTCTACCTGGTCGGCTCCTTCCTGACCGGGGCAGCCGCCACTCGGTTCAAAAAGATCCTCCCTGACACGGCCGGGCAGAGCTCGGGCCGGACTGTCGTATCCTTCCCTGAGGCAGTGCACTGGCTCTTGGTCAATTACGCGGACTCCATCACCCTGAACTCAGCCGTGTCGGACGTGAACCGAGCCTCTCTGGGAGCCCAAGAAGTACCTGATGCCTTGGCGGCCCGTTTGCGAGACCTGCGGGAGGCCTGCAGAAATGTGTACGGCGAGGACCGGCTCAACATGGCGTTCATCCAGGGGCTCCCCAAGCACTTGCAGGTAGACGCCCAGAAATGCAACCTCCAGTTCACAGAGCACTCCCTGCAGCAGCTCGCGTCGTTCACACAGGGCAAGCATGAACTGTTCAAGGCGCTCCAGCGACTCCAGCCGACCCCCCCCAAGATGTACCTGGCACGACCGTCTAGTCGGGCAGGACCCAAAACGCCGGTTCTGGCCGTGGGCGAGTCATATTTCCAGGGCAGCGGCCGTCTGAAGGGCTGGCGCGGGTTTGTCACGCCTTCTACGCCCCGTGTCACCCGGGGGGGGGAACGCCCGAACCGGGTACGGGCGTGCTGGTTGTGCAACAAGGAGGACCACATCGCGGCAGCCTGTCGAGAGGTGCCCAAGGAGCTCCAGGACAAGATAGCCCGACGGGGGATCCAGCTCGCCAAGGCCGTCTGCTGGTCAGACCGGCAGGCCAAGGACGCCTCCCCTGGACGGCGGGACCCAAAGATGGAGCACAACCTCCGGGTCGCGATCCTGCAGAGCATCGAGGCGAACCGGTACAAGGAGAGTCCTGAGGACTGGGGCTCCCATCCCGAGTAAGAGACCACGACCACGGGTACCTCGGGATCGGGAAAAGAGGTGGGGGAGGTGCGCCCGTAGTCGCCCTCCCGTCTGTTCCAGGCCCCGGTGATCCTGTGTCGTCCTCAGTTGCAATCCTGGGCCGGTGCTGTCGTCGGCTACAAACCGAAGTAGCTGCATGGACACCGTGTGCCTGTCGGGGTACCCTGCTCGTCTTGCGTAAAGATGCTTTCAAGGTTAAGACTACCTTGAGTTTCGGGAGTGATGACCCGGTTTCTGTGGCCGCGGTGGTAGACACAGGGGCCGGACCAAGTGTCGTCAGCGAAAACCTGCTCCCTCCGGGCTGGCGCACACATGCCTGGCGTGCGCCTACCAGCACCCGAATCGTGGATGCCTCGGGGCAGGCTCTCAAGGCTCTCGCTCGAATCCCTCTCACCCTGCATGTACATGAAAATCCTATGCATTTCCCGTTCATTGTTGTGAGGCGCCTCTCGGTCCCGCTCATTATCGGGTGTGACTTCCAGCGCCAGTACACCAAGGCCATCCTGCCCCAGCGCGGCAAGATCGATTGGTCGACGGGCGCTGTCTCGGAGATCCTCGGCTACCATCTTGACGCCCGGGGGCGAAAATACAAGGCACCGGCCAAGCCCCGGGTCTGCCCGAACGAGCTGGCGCTGGCGGGCGCAACGGTCCTTCCCCCTTGTGCCCAGACCGCGGTCCAAGTGGTGGCCCGATCGACGGGCAGTTGTCGCATCAAGGGCCGGGCGGAGTCCCTGGCCAAACACGGGATGCACCTGGCCCACGGGCACCACAAAAAGGTGCACCGCCACGAGCCCTTCTCTATCCTCCTGGTCAACCCGGGTCGCAAGACAAAGAGTTTGCCAAGGGCACCGGAGTGGGGGTCGCGGACCCGTATACCGGCGAGGCGCGACCCCTCTCCCAAGGAGCCCTCCTGGCCGTCCAGCAGGAGCTAGCGGCGCGACAGGAGCTGGAGACGCAAGCGACGATGGCCACGGCGGAGGTTCAGCCGGAGCCCCCGGTTGTGCGGCCTCTCATGGAACCGGAGACGCCAGAGGTGAACTGGGCGGGCGTGCCCAAGGAATCCAGGGTAAGGTGCACGGACTTCTGGATCAGTTCGAGGGCATGTGGTCGGGGAAGCTGCGTGAGCTCAAGGCCACCACGCATCACATCCAGCTCAAGCCAGACGCCAAGCCCGTGTACTCGGCTCCCCACAGAGCTGGACCACACTGTCGCATGGAAATCGAGAAGCAGATCAAGAAAAGGCTCGACCTGGGTGTCATAAGACCCTCAGACGCAGAGTGGTCCTTCCAGGTGGTCTTCGTGCCTAAGCCAGGTGGCCACTTCCGGTTTTGCGTGGCCTACCGGCGGCTGAACGAGCGCACGGTCAAGGATGTCTATCCGATCGCGAGGATGGACGACTGCCTGGACTCCCTCGGCGACGCTACGGTGTTCTCTACCCTGGCCTGTAACTCCGGGTACTATCATATCCCTGTGGCCGCCGAGGACAGAGACAAAACAACGTTCACCCCTCACACGGGCTTGTCCCGGTTTCTCCTGCTCCTGTTTGGTCTGGTGAACGCGCCAGCCTCCTTCCAACCGGCGATTGACATCATATTGTCCGGTCTACGGTGAAAAACGTGCTTGGTCTACCTGGACGGCGTGATTGTCTTCTCCCAGACCGTGGACGATCACATCCGGCACCTCCGTGAAGTCCTCCTTCTGCTGGAAAAAGCCGGTGTCTCCCTCAAGCCCTCCAAGTGCCACTTGTTCCAGCACGAGGTCGAGTACCTGGGGCATATCGTCCGTCCAGGGCAGCTGCTGGTGAGACAGAAGAATATCAAGAGCCAGGCGCAAGCGTTTCCCCCGCGTAACCAGACGGAGCTCAAGAGCTTCCTGGGCATGTGTAACTTGTACCGGCGTTTCATCAAGGATTACGCGCACATTTCCAAGCCCCTGACCAAGCTCACCAGCAAACACTCCCGCACGTGCTCCCTCCCCTGGATGCCGCCCAGCTGGCGGTCTTCGAGTACCTCAAAGAGCGCTTGACGTCAACCCGATCCTGGCGCTCCCCCGACGTGAGGGTCTCTTCATCTTGATTACGGACGCCTGCGCAGTCCAAGTCGGCTGTACCCTCCTGCAGCAGCAACCGGACAGGAGCATCCTCCCGGTCGGCTACTACAGCCGGGGACTCATCCCGGCCGAGAAGAACTACTCCACGACCGACCGAGAATGCCTGGCCGTGGTCTGGGCCTGTTTTCTGCTCCGCCCATACCTCGAGGGACTAGAGTTCCTGATCCGGACGGACCATTCCAGTTTACGCTGGCTGCTGAACATGGGAATTGCCTAAGGACGGGTCGCTCGCTGGAGCCTCCGCTTGTCGGAGTTCCGGAAAAAGGTATGCACCAGACCGGGAGGGGAGCATCACTGTGCCGACGCCATGTCGCGTCTCCGGAAGCTGGCACAGGATCGGTCCGTCATCCCGGAAGATATTCCCTGCCTCGCTCTGGCTGACTCTTCCGGTGGCTAGGTGGCGCCGAACTACAGGGAGCCATACAAGGAACAACCGGTCACGCTCGCGAGCAAGCTGGCCGCGCAAAAGAAGAACCAGCGGTGCCGAGATCTACAGGATACGATGGACCAGAACGAGCACTCACGCTTTTCGGAGACCAAGGAGGGGCGCCTCGTGCGTGTCGCCCCCCTAGAGGGGGCAGTCCAATTGTACGTCCCGTTCAACCTGCGCCAGGACCTCCTGCTGTTGGAACACAACGTGGTGTGCGCTGGTCAGCCTGGCGTGAACCAGATGTACGCCGCGATCAGGCGTAACTACTACTGGGAGTCCATGGCCGCGGACGTGTACGACTGGGTGGCCAGTTGTGCGTCTTGCTCCAGGAGCAGGATTGCATCAAGGCGAAGCACGATGATGCTCAAGTTGTTCCAGGCGACGGACCCCTTCGCGAGCCTGTCTGTGGACCTACTCGGACCCCTGACAGAGACCAAGACCGGGAACGTCTTCCTCCTGATCAGCGTAGACCGGGTCTCTCAGCTGATACGAGCCGCCCCCCTGGCTGGCATCACCGCGACGGACGTCTCGTCGCCGTTCTTCCGGGATTGGATTTCCGTGTATGGGCCCCCGGACACAGTCCTGACTGACAACGGACCCCAGTTCGCCTCCCTGTTCTTCCAGGGTGTGTGCAACCTCATGGGAATCAGGAACCTGTACACGTCCACGTACTACCCGCAGACCAATAACCAGGTCGAGCGCTTCAACAAGACCTTCGTGGACATGTTCATGCACTACATCGAGGACCACCAGGATAGCTGGGACGAGCTCGTCTCCGTGTTGGCGCTGGCGTACACCTCGAGGCCCCACCGAACTACGGGCGTGAACCCCATGGACTTGGTCACCCCACGGCGCCTGAGCAACATCTCCCTGGAACGGATGCCAGACGGCATGACGCCGGACCCGAGTCGGTCGGTGGCCGAGGCAAAGGACGCCTTCCTGCAGTGGCTCAAGGCCTTGCTGCCCCAAGTAATGGAATCGATTTCCAACACACAAGCCAGGTACAAGAGGGACTATGACAAGAAATTTCGCCCTCGCCGAGTGTCTGTGACCAGTGGTGACTGGGTGTACCTGCGGCACCACACCCGGAAGCACAAGCTCGACCCTGAGGTTACTGGACCGTGCGAGGTGTTGGAGACCGACGGGAGAACCTACCTGATCGACTAAGACGGACTCCCTTACCGGGTGAGCGGCGACCACGTGGTGCCGGCCGGACCGGTGGACCCCGCGAACCGACCCAAACAACCGCAAGTGGCAGTACAAGACGCGCTCCAACCGGGTGGGTCCGAGTTTGTGTTCGAGCGGTTCGTGGACCACACCTGCGACAAGGAGGGGGTGCTCTGGCTGCTGGTCCGCTGGTTTGGCTATGGGCCGGAAGATGACACCTGGCAACACTCGGGTCGCCTACCGGTAGCGGCCGTGTATCGGTATTGTCGTCGCAAGGGGCTTCTCCCCCAGGATCCTGTCAAGGCGGAGCCGGGTCGGGACGCCTCGGAGGCGTGACGGGACAACCAAGAGACAACAATCCCTCGTTTATGCACGTACTATGTCTCCCGATTCATCCCTCGCTAAGGGGCCGGGAACTACCCCGGCCAACACGAAGCACGCTCGTGCTCCCTAACACGACCGACACCGACCTGGGGCCCCGCGTCTCAGTCCAGACAACGACGGGTTGCAGACGGGCCCTCATGACCGGAAGGGCCATCTTGGCCCCCGTAGGTACGACCATAGCCACGCGTGTTCTCATCCGGGGCGCTCGGCCGAGGGCGCCACTCGAACCAGCTGTGACCCCACGTCTGGATGCCGCCACCGCCTGTGCCACGCTGGGGGCGCCCAGGGGCATCGCGATACCAGGTCTCGTTGGCTCCCGCGGCCTCCTCCCGACGATCACCGGTGCCGGACCCACGAGCACGCCAAGTACCGGCCTGCTCCGCCCGCCGAAGATTGTTCTCCTGCCGCTGCTGGTGGATGTTCAGGAGTCGCTAGAGCTGGTCGTTCACGACAGCACGGGACCACCCCTGCAGGACCGCCTCCCGCGCTCCGGAGTTCCCCACCGGGTGCGTCTCCGCCCAGGTGAGCAAGTCTGTAGTGGATCCTGCCCTCAAAGCCAACGGGGTATAACCCCGTCAGAAAACCCAGCACAGGATGCGGATCGCTA
>ENA-ORXR01004536-ORXR01004536.1-marine-metagenome-genome-assembly--contig:-NODE-4536-length-11552-cov-31.775076_pt1 | contig 11552 bp, 10 predicted proteins | sample MGYA00237866_ERZ511479 | MGnify/ENA metagenome assembly ERZ511479 | reverse complement strand
GACATCATAAAAATGCAAGCTGTACAAAATTAAAAAAGACGGTTTCCATTAAAAAATAAAGGCAGTAGCTAACATCAGTTATATGCTATGTTCGCTACGCTTCACACAGCACATAGCTTTGGCGTTGGCGGTCATGAAAAATTCTTGCATAAACAAATTAAAAAATGAAAAAAGTGAATTTTGTTTCTGAATCAGTAAATCTTTCGGAAATTGACAAATCAATTGAACTTGAAAAGTTATATAAGTCATTAGAGGAGGTTTTGCTCTTTACGCAAGACAAAACTGTAAAAATGGTTACTATAAACTCATTGGTAAAACATTATTTACCATATGCTTACTGGGTAGGGTTTTATCTGTTGAAAAAAGACAGGCTTATAATAGGACCCTATCAAGGAACTTTGGGGTGTTTGTCCATTGATATTGGAAAAGGTGTTTGTGGAAGAGTTGCTAAAACAAAGCAGACAATAATTGTTGATGATATTAGCAATCTTTTAGAAGGAATTGATCACATTACCTGTGATAATAATGCAAAATCTGAGATAGCTCTTCCAGTATTTGACAAAAATAAAAAACTGATAGCAGTTTTAGATATAGATAGCTCAATAAAAAGTTCATTTACCGTCTTAGATAGGTTTTGGTTAGAAAAAATATTAAACAGACATTTTTCCTTATAGTTAATATTTTACTAAAAGGGTCAGGGGCATATATCGTTTGACTAAAGCAATTTGTGGTCAATTTGACAGCAACATAAGCGTTGCAAAAATGTATAAAGTCTCAAAAAAATACTTAAATGCAAGAACTATTAAGAAAAGAAGCATTAAATCTTTTAATTGGAGGGCATTACAATTTCCCTGAAACACCAAATGAGTTTGCACTTAACTCACTCAGGAAATGTAATGAACATGCACAAAAAGAAAATACTAAGGTAATCGCATTCATAAATGATATTGGGTTTACTAATTTTTGCAATCATGGAATATGTGACATACCTTTCCAATCAATGCAGAATAACATATTGAATATTTCTAACGAAATTTCAATAGATGAATTGATAAAGTTAGACTTAGCAGAGATGAAAAGATTGGATAAATATTTATGTGTGTCAGTTCCGTCAGATTTTATTAGTAAAATCTATGATTACAAAAATAATATTGATAGCCTAAAGCAATATCTTGATGCCGAAAGGAATAATCTAAATACTGAACCAAAAGATAAAGACGGACTAAATCTTTCCAGTATTTATTATCTGTACTTATCATTTTTAGAGGCAAACCCTTCTAATGCAACTATATCATGGGCTATTGATTATTTTGTTTATCACAATAATAAGAATTTGTTTTACCCATCTTCTTTTGAAAAAATCAATAAAGGCATAGATATTTATTTAGAAAAATCAATTTATAATTATTCATCTAAAATATTACGGAAACTAAATAAGAAAGGAGAATTGCCTGTTTTAGAGTTAATTAGGCAAGAGGAGATAATTGAATATCAATGTAAAGATTTTGAGGGACAAAACATTACACTCCGTACTGAAAAACCAAATGGAGTCTTTAATGCGAATAATAAATGTCCTCTACTCATTGCAACATTCTATTTTCAATTGTTGAGAGATTATTCAAAAGAAAATGAAAATATAAATATAAATATAGTGTATATGATTCCTTCTTATGATAGAGTTCGAGTGAATAAAGGAACAGAAGTGTTTTTCAATCTTTATTTACCTTATTTAAAGAAAAACTTCAAGATAAATATAACAGAAATAAATAATGTCTATTGGGTTTCTGATAATTGCGATTCTTTTATAGTTGATACATATCGCCAAAACAATCACTCAATAAAAATTTTAAGTTAAATGAAAAAAGCTAAAGAAGAATATAATCGAGCAATTGAGTTTTATCAACAGATAATAAATGCCTTTAAGGCAGATTTGACATATTATGAACTACTCATAAAAAAAATAAAGCCAAAAAGCATTTTGGAATTAGGTTGTGGCTCAGGTAGACTATTTCCTTGCTATTTAGATAAAGTTGAAAAAGTAGTAGGTATCGATATTAGTGAAGAAATGCTCAGAAAGGCATCGGAAGTAGGTAAAAATAGTAAAACAAATATTGAGGTATTGTTAGGTGATATTACTAATTTTTCTATCAGGGACAAGTTTGATTTAGTGATTATTAGTAATTCTTTATTGAAGCATATAAAAGAACGCTCTCTTAGGAGACAGGTTCTACAAAATGCGCATAGCCATTTATCTGAGAGAGGTATCATCTCTATAGACCATGCTTCTTATTTATATTATGAACCTCAAAATACGGACTGGATAAAAGCGGAACAATCAGTCATAGCGAATTGGATTCCAAATAGAAATAATCTATTAAATGGATATGAATGGAATAAAACAATTTTGGGGGATGAAGATATTATTAATTGGAGATATATTGAGGAAGGAGAAGTAAAATTTTCCGTAAAATTTTCTACCTACATTTATAAAATTAAAGATTTAATATCGGATTTAGATGCTGTTGGACTTGAGTATAAAAAAATATATTCAGATTATTTAAATTCGACAAAATCACTACATGAGGGTAATCGCTTTATCGCAATTGTAGCTCCATTAATTAAGACATTAACCCAAGTTGAAAACAAGTTAAAATATTAGTTTTTTATGATTAATAATATCATCTACTTAGATAATAATGCTTCTACGAGGGTTGACCCAAAAGTAGTTAAAGCAATGAATCCTTATTGGAGTGAATTATATGGCAACCCTTCTTCTAATTCTCACATTTTATCATGGAAATCAGAAGCTGCAGTTGATGTAGCGAGACAACAGGTAGCAAATTTGGTAGGAGCAGAAAAGCATGAAATATTTTTTACATCGGGAGCAACAGAAGGAAATAATATGGTTATCAAATGTTGTGGTTTGAAATCAAAAGACCATATAATAACATCCTCAATTGAACATAAGTGTGTTCTTGAAGCTACATATTGGATGAAAACAAAGAAAGACGTTAAGGTAGATTTTTTAAAAGTAGATAGCAAAGGACAAACATCAATTGATGAGCTTATTTCCAAAATAACTCCTGAAACAAAATTAATTTCTTTTATGTGGGTCAATAATGAAATCCACACAATAAACAATATTGAGGTAATTGGTAAGTTATGTAAAAAAAGAAATATACTTTTTCATGTTGACGCTGCACAAGCAGTAGGAAAAATGAAAGTCAATGTTCAAGCTTTAAATATTGACTTTTTAACATTGTCAGGTCATAAATATTATGCACCAAATGGCATTGGAGCTTTATATATAAAAGGAGGTGTAGAAAATGGAAAATTATTTCCATTAATTCACGGTGGAGGGCAAGAAAAAGGAATGCGGAGTGGTACAATATCTGTTCCATTAATTGTTGGTCTTGGGGAAGCATCTCGAATAGCTTTTGAGTATATTCAAAACCAGGTGGAAATTCAACGGATTAACTACTTAACTACTTATTTGCATGATTCTATTAGTAACGAGATATCTGAAATAAAGCTCAATGGTCCATTACTTACAAATCGACAACTTGGAGGACTTAGTTTATCTTTCCCAGGAATAGACGCAGGAGAATTACAGTTCTATATTCCAGAAATTTGTTTTAGTAGAGGGTCTGCTTGTTCTTCAGGTAGTTTAGATTATAGCTATGTATTAAAGGAAATAGACTTATCCGTTGAAGAAGCAATTGGAACAATAAGAATATGCGTTGGAAGATTTAATACAGAAACGGAAATACATTTGGCAGCCACTAAAATTAGTAGTGCTATAAAAAAGCTTTATTCCAATAAAAAGAATAGTATTCCTAATTTTAAAAATCAAGCAAATGAAATATTTTGATCTAACTTATTGTACTTCAAGAAAACAAATCGAAGTGATGGGGCGCAAACCAGATTGTCGCATCTGATTTTTCATAATACAATATAAGTATTCATAAAATATCGTCAATATATTTAAGTGTAAATTTTATATTTTCGTTTTCAATTGATAATCAGTTGTTTATGACATTAAAAAGCAGCAAAAAATCAAATTAAAAGAAAAACATTACTTTTTTATATTTTAATTTAAAAATGTTTTAAGGCTTTACATGCGACAATTTGGTTTGCGCCCAAGTGATGAAGAACAAAAAGTAAACGAATGAAAAAAAAATCAATTGGAATAATAACGGGTTCAGGACCAGAAGCCGGTATTCATTTATGGAAAATAATACTTGATAGTGTAAGAAGGGATTTAGGAGAGTTATATTTTGGTGATTTACAAGCACCAGAATTCATAATCCATTCTATTCCTAAATTAGGATTAAGTATGGACTTAGAAAAAAATAAAAGCGAACTATGGGGAGCGTTAAAAGAGAGTATGGAATTAATGAATGATAAAATTGATATTTTATGTATATCATGTAATATTTTGCATTTTTTTCAAACCAGAATTGAAGCCTGTAGTTTTAATTTTCAATTTGTTTCTCTTGTTGATACCACAATCGATTACTTGAATGATAATAATATCAAAGAGGTAGGATTTATTTCAATACCACAGGTTATGGACTTTTCAGGTATTTCACCATATCACAAACTAACTTCAATCTGTGAAGTAAAACTACCTGATGATTTTGATAAAGTTGTTGAAATTGTTGAAAAAATTAAAATAGACGGTTTTGCAAATAAAAATACCATGTCCAAATTTAAAGAGGTAGTAAATCAATTAAAAGTAGATAATATAGTCATTGCTTGTACTGAACTGTCTTTGATTTTAACAACTCAAGTATCTTCTATTAATTATATTGACCCTATGAATTTGTTGGCTCAAAAAATTTCTTACTTATCCATTGACAACAACGAATTTTAAAATGACGATAAAGCAATATATTCAAACCACACTTGATAGAATGTTAAGTGTCAAAGTAAATACTTACTATACTTCCTTGCTATTTGAAGTAATCAATAAAGTATCAGAAGAAAATATTTCGCTTGATGATTTAGTAATTACAAGTGTTGCAGAGCATTGTACATTACCAAATTCTTATAATACAGTAAGTAATATATTGACTATTGGAAAAGGATTTACGAGTTATCCTACAAACAAGAGAAAATTTTTTATTGTGCTTTCAGGTTCTCTTGTTCCTTTGGATAATACAGATTACCCAAGAGGCTTTTTTTATAATCGAACTTTGTCACAAATAGATAAAATTCCTTTATGGTCACAAAATGTTCGTAAATCTTTTCCTTTAATTCAGTCTAATGTTGCTAAGGATAAGTTACCAAATAAAGAATACAACTACAATCAATCAAAACAAATAGATTTTATTTATGATTTTTTGTGCAATAACCCAATACCTTACTACCAACAAATTTGCAAAATTAATTGTAAATTCTACAATCAACTCTTTAATGAAGATGAAAATTCACCTAAAGTCATTTTTTTGTCTCTTGAAGATATAGCACTCAAGTTCCTTAAATTGCTTATTAAGAAAGAGGACATTTTAGTAGAAAAGTTTATATTCAATAACTTCACTAAAACACATAGTTATTTGTTTGATGTCCCCACTTGTTGGAATAATGAAAAAGGAAGTTTTTTATTTTGGTATGAACAAGATAAAAAACTTTACCCACTAAAATTTCAAGATAGTTTCTTTTCAAATGAATTGATAAAAATTAATCTTAACAAAGAAGAAATATTAGCACAATTAAATTTAAACAAACTATATCCTTCTGTTTTTGTAAGTTTATTGCTTACAAATATCATAACCAACTTACCTACTTTGGGGGGTAAAAGACAAGGCATTTATTTAAAGAAAATGATTGATTACGTAAATGAATACAGCATTCATGAGGCATCACAAGAGATAAATAATGTAAATTGGGGTATTCACCCAAGTATTGCAAAATATCTTAATTCAGAGTTAGAGGTAGTTTGTGGAATTTACTTAATAAGCAATCCACCTAACAAACAACAATATGAAAACTATATCTTAAATGAAAAATGCAATATATGAAATAGAAGGAGGTGTTGGACGAGAAATTTCCATTTCTAACAAAAAATATATTTTTTGTTCGGGTACTTCCTATTTGGGTTTTTGGTCTAATAAATCATATCATAAAAAAATAGCAAAAGGTTTTACATTGTTTGGTTCAAATTTTCCAATGTCTCGAATTTCTAATTTACAGTTAAGTATATTTGGCGAATTTGAAAGTTACTTGTCCAATATTTACGAAGGGTTTGAAGCAATTACGTTCTCTTCTGGATATTTAACAGGTCAAGCAATAATAGAAGCATTTGCAGATATTGAAAACTGTTTCTTTAGTCAAAACCTACATCCTGCTCTCAAAAAAGACATCAATAAACCCTGTTTAGCAGTTGAAAAATGGGAGGAAGATGCCATCAAAAAAATTAATAAATTGGTAGGGGAACGCTACATCATATTTGCAAATTCGGTAGATTCCTTATATGGGGAAATACATAATTTTGAATGGTTGTATAATCTGGATAAAAGAAATAAAATTATCTTAGTTCTTGATGATAGCCATGGTTTTGGGATTATTGGGGAAAACAATCGTGGTATTATTGATTACTTACCACATTTGCCAAATGTGGATTATGTTATTATGTCTTCATTAGGTAAGGCATATGGAATACCAGGCGGAGTTATTATTTGTTCGAACCATGTGAAAAAGATGTTCGAAAAATCACCATTCTATACTGCCAGTTCACCTATTATTCCTGCTTATCTATATGCTTATTTACATTCGCTTGGTATTAGAAAAAAAATGCTTGACAGACTACAGACCAATATGAATAATTTTGAGAATGGAATTAAAAATACTGAACTTTTTCAGTTCAGTTCGACTTTTCCAGTTTTTTACACACCTCAGAATAAACTTTTTGAGCATTGCTTAACATCAAACATTTTTATTTCATCATTTCCCTATCCAAAAGAAGATGATGAAAATATTACTCGAATAGTCATAAATGCTTTACATACGGATTCAGATATTAAGCATATAGCTGAATCTTGTATGGCATTTGCGAAATAAAAACAAATCTAAACATGAATACCAACTTTATTGAAATATCTAAGTTTACCTATTTTTATGAAGACTTAAAAGCTGAGTCAACTAATAATACGAACCCTTTTGACGGGAAAATTGAAAGATGGCAAGAGATAATTGATTATAATTCATCTAAGCCGAAAAAATCTTTGCCATTCAATGGCAATTTCATTCGTATTTGGAACGGTATAAATCATTATGTTTATAAGGCTAAAAATGAAAATCTTGCAATAATTCTTCATACTTTTTGTGATTTCAAAAACAAAGTCATTGTACTTGAATCAAAAGTAAAAATGCCAAAAAATAAAATTCAAGAAGCTATTGACCTCATTAGTTTAAATCGAATTGATATACACAAAAAACTAATAAAAAAGCAAATACCAAGTTGGAAAGGAGATTATGTGCCTGACGGGGAAAGTTATTATTTTATAAACTATTCAGTTGAGAAAATCGAAGATGATGAGAAAATGGTCGAAAAAATCATTGAAGAGCTTACTGATAAAAATGGAGATGATATTCTTCTAAAATTAGGATTTGCAGACAGATGTTTACCTGAACCTAAAATTAGTAATGATGTTTCTCGACTATTACAAAATGAAGAGAGTCCATTAATTGTTATTTCGCCTTGTAACTTCATAAATAGATTAATCATCTTAGATGAAAGATTATTTGTAAGAGCCTACGAACAAAACGAGGACAACTTATCTCTTCCTATTCGGCTCATTATCACAACTACTTTATATCAAAAAGCTTTCATTGACTACGCTTCAAAAATGTGTATTACTATTACTGACAATGAAAAAAGGAAGTATCATTTTGAAGACTTGTCGCATGATTTTATGGTCTTCGTTAATAATTTTTGGAAGCTTGATATTAGTGACAGTCTTTATTTAAATCGGTCTTATAGAATTATTGGTAAAATTTGGAGACTAAATTCAAAATTTGAATTATTAAAAGACCATTTAAATAATTGTCGAAATATTGAAGAGAAGAAGAGACAAAATCAACAGAAAAGAGTTTTAGCAATATTTAGTGTAATAATTGGAGCATTTACATTATTTACCGCACTATCAAACATCGAATGGTTTCAAAAATTTATAAATCTTAATAACTATAATAGTTTCATTGCGTTTAGTGGATTAATAACACTAATGATAGGATTTTATCTGATTCCAATGAAATTAATTCAGTCTAAATCACTTTGGCGATAATGATTTTACTAATTCTAATTTCGTTTTTATTTTGTTTGGGACTTATAGGCTATTACTACAAGCAAAAAACAAAATCACTTGAAGATTACGTTGTAGGTGGTCGAAATATTCCTTGGTTTCTTATAGCTGCATCCCTGGCTGCAAATGATATTGGAGCAGGTGCTTCGATAGGTTTAGTACAAAGTTCGATAGGTGGTTCAGGTCTATTTTCTGCATGGTATATTTGGTTAATGATACCAAGCTACTTTATTGGTTCGTTCGTAGCTCCACTTATAAGAAAGTCTGAAGCTTTGACAATTCCTGATTTTTTTGGAAAGAAATATGGAAAAGTTAACCAAGCTATATCAGCGTTTTTTATGGTGATTCCAAATATTGGAATAATAGCTATTAATTTAATTGCTGCGGGTGCATTAATTGAAGTTTTATTAGAAATTCCTAAACCAGCAGCGTTAAGTATTGTACTAATTGTTACTTTACTTTATTCTTACTTAGGTGGTATCTGGGCAGATGTTGTTACTGATGCTATTCAAATAATCGCTGTTATTTTAGGCTTCAGTTTGGCATTGTTTTTTTTGTGGCAAAGTAATCTGAATTTCATTTCAAAAATTGATTTCAATGTAATTCCTTCTCAAAACAGTTCATTGTCAAAACAGCAAATTTTTTCTTTGTCTATTTTATATATTGCTAATTTCATAGTTGGACTTTCTACATCAACAAGATTATATTCCTCAGAAAGTGGAAAATCAGCAAGAATAGGTGTGTTGTTTTGTATGCCTGTGTACTTAATTTATGCCATTGTACCTGCCATGCTTGGAGTTTTTTTAAGTGAAATGGGAGTCGTATCAAGCGAATTAACTGATATTATTACTGCACTTGAAGGTTCTTTACCAACCTTTTTAATACTTTTAATTTTTATTGGTATCATATCCGCTGCTTTATCAACAGTAGATACTCTTCTGATTGGTTGTTCAGCAATTGTATATAATGACATATTTAGAATGATTTATAAAAAGGATTTTCCCTCTCCTCAATACGAGGTAAATTTTGTGAGAATTATACTTGTCCTTATTTCGATACTTGCATTTTTAATTGCAATAATTGGAATTGGAGAAATAATTACTTTTCTGTTGTTTTTGTTGGGAGTTCAAACATCTGCTTTATTTATCTCATTTCTCTTTGGGCATTTTTTTGATACAAAAGGACAAGAGAATACTGCTCTAATTACGATTCTTACAACTACGTTACTTTTTATACTTTTAGAAAAACTTGAAATAAGGATATGGATTTTAGAACCGTTCATAATAAGTATTATTTTTTCATGCCTTGTATGGATGTTGTTTTATAAAATACAAAAAAGAAGAAACACGAACCGCCAACAATGACTATGACGTCCATGCTCCTAACGTCGCACGGCGCATAGCCGAACCGTTATGCACAATTTGGCCTGCGCTTCTTTTAGTGGGGCGTTGAAGCAGGAACACTACCTGGGCTCAAGCCAGCGAAGGAAAAAGCTCTTGAAAACTGTCCGCTTCGATCAAAGGATACTACTTGCGTCAGGCATTCGTTGAAAAAGCTACGACAAAAGGTTATTAAAGGCCTAAAAAACTGTGCATAACATTAGCTATATGCATAGTGCTGGTGGTCAACAAGATGACCCAGTACCAGCACATAGCTTCACATTAGGCTCTATAAGATAACATAGTTTTAAAAAAAAGAACCACAAAACATTGATAAAAAGTTATTTACGAATAAAAAATAGTTTTTTTTCAGAAATTCCATCAAAATAAATAAGTATATAATTCAAATCTAAAAAAACACTAAATACTGTATAAGTAATCAGTGTTTTTATTAAAATTCAGGTTATTTATAAATAATTAATTGTAATTTTATTTCAATGAGTAATCAAATTTTAAAGTCTATCCATCTAATTTTTCAGATGTTCTCTTATCTTTGCTACAACGAACTTAAAATAAAATATAATCAAATAGAAATGGGAATTTTACAAGTAGCAATTGATGGAAAAAATAGTTTTGAGGTAGAAATATCTGATGATTTGTTAGAACATATAGAAAAGTTCAGATCAGTTTATGATATGGAGATAGAATTACAAGGAGATACTAAAATAGTAATAGGAGATAAAATTGAAAAATCTAAAAGAAAATGTCGTTTTTGTGAAAAAAGCTATCCAGAAGTAAGTTTTAAAGAGGAGACTCATATAATTCCACAACAATGGAATAGAGCCAAACCTATTTCAACTTTTGAATGTGATGCATGCAATTATAAATTTTCCATGTATGAAAGTGATTTTGGTCATTATTTTCTTCTGGAAAGGGCATTATATGGAAAAAATAAGAAGAAACCAGGAAAACCTAAATTTAAAACAAAGAAAGGAACAATACTAAAAGCTGTATCTGATATTGATAACTTTCTTCCAAATACAGAAAAAGGGCAAGAATTAAAAAAAATGATAGAGAAAAATGATTTAAAAGTAATCTCTATAAAACAAGATAGCGATGCGATAGAAGTAAAAATGAGTGAAAATAGTATTTCTTTAGATGTCAATAGAAAACCATATAAACCAATAAATGTTTTTAAAATATTTTTAAAGATTGGTTTATCGTTAATTCATAAAGATGAAATAAATGAATACTCTACAATGATAAAATTTTTGCAAGAAGAAACTGTAATAAAATCATCTGATGAATTTGAAGCTAAAGAAATCTGTTTAGTAATATATTCACTGCCTATTTGGAAAAGTATATTTGAATATCCTACAGCTCGTTTATACAAAAAACACATTCCAGATAAAAATTATATAGATAAAACGTTAGTAATTTATTTTTTAAATAAAATTTATCAAATTCCAATATTTTCAAATGATAATTTAAAACATATTTACTCAGGAGATTCCACTAATAAAATATCATTTTCTAAAATAAGCCCATATCTAAACCCCTTTTTTTCTAAGGAAATGTTTGAAAGTAAAATATTTTGTAATTGGTTAAATGAAGTAGGGGAAAATAATGTAAATTTATATAAAAGCAAATTAGTTACAGAAGACAGGCAACAATTAACAATAAGTCAGCAATCAAAAATGACTAGAATAGACTAATAAAAAAATATACATAGCCTAACAATCTGTATGCGTCCATGCTTGCTTCGCTGCGCACGGCGCATACAGTTGGCGTTGTACGCAAGTTTTTGCTATCTGAAAGGAATACGATTTGGATGTTTTAATCGGCAAACTACGGCAATCGTTCTAAG
>ENA-ORXR01004535-ORXR01004535.1-marine-metagenome-genome-assembly--contig:-NODE-4535-length-11554-cov-43.828439_pt1 | contig 11554 bp, 13 predicted proteins | sample MGYA00237866_ERZ511479 | MGnify/ENA metagenome assembly ERZ511479 | reverse complement strand
AGGCCACGAGACGGGATACCCGGTGATGGCACATCGACCAGCATGGTTTCGCCCGAGCCGAGATTTTGAAGGATTTGACGCATGGGGTAGGCTTGAACAGACAACACCTCACCGATTCAAGTACGAATGTCGCCCAAGGGAAGAACAAGGGAGAGAAACGGATCACGCATGCGGCGCGCGTACAGGGGGCCAAAAAATGGGACTGCGCCCCAGCCCGGAAGCGAGAATTGACATCCACCGGTGAGTTCGAAATAGATACAATCCGCAGAACACAATGAACCTAAAGATAAACCATTTAAACCTCATTCGACTCATCGCGGCCACTCAAGTCCTCGTTCTGCACGCGCAAAACCACCTCAACAAGGGAGACCCCACCTTGACAGCAGAGATCGTAAAGGCTCTCCCCCCAGGAGTTCCCGTGTTTTTCTTAATCAGCGGATTCCTGATCTATTGGTCCTATGAAAATTGCGGTAGTTTCAAGATCTACGCGCAAAACCGCAGCCTACGAATCTTCCCGGGACTCTGGTCCGTGACCATCCTTGGCATCCTCACGGCTGCACTTATCGGCCAAGTCGATTTTCTCGGTCACCTCAAGCAGGCAACGATCTGGTTGTTCGCGCAGGCGACGATGTTTCAATTTTACAACCCCGAGTTTCTCAGGGAGTACGGTTGCGGGACCCTGAACGGAAGTCTGTGGACAATCTCAGTGGAACTTCAGTTTTACGCGATAGTCCCCGTTTTGTACTTTTTTGAAAAAAAGATCGGTGTGAAAGCCTTGGTGCTCGCGACAATGGCGTCCTTGGTGCTGCAAATGGTCTTGGGGCATATGAAGTTGGAAGCGGGAAATCCGCTGTGGCTAAAGCTGGCCTATGTCTCGGCGGGACCATTTTTCTGGATGTTTGGACTGGGTGCGCTGGCACATCGCTTTTCGCACATCATCGTTCCCTTCGCCAAACAGTATGTTTGGCTGCTGGTGGCATTTTATTTCACGGCCCAGTTTTTCTTAAAAAATTATATGGAATTCGGAACAAACAACCCCAATCCTATTTGTTTCGCGATGTTGAGCCTGATGATTCTAGGACTGGCCTACACGAAGCCCGGCATCTTTAACGCCTTCAAACGATTCGATATATCCTACGGCATCTACGTGTACCACATGATCATCGTCAACATCATGCTACACATACAATGCTCCTTCCCCCTCTCCTTTTGGCTCACACTTTTGATCACAACCGCCTGCGCAACACTCTCTTGGTTCGTGATCGAGAAACCTATGCTACGCTTCAAGCGTCGGACGCTCCATGCCGTCAAATCCTGAGCGAAGAGGAAGGATGTACTTATTGATCTCGCTTTGATCTCGGCAGCGCGATCCGTATTGTAGTTTTTGTCGATGCTCGTCGGCACCGATGTGGGTCGCGTCCACACTCACACGACCTACCTTGAGGACCCCGCACTCACTCGCCAGCAACGGCATCTGGTTGAAACACGCACAGAAAAGGTCCAGCGGAACCTCGCGATCTTGTCGTGGTCGCGAACTGAAAATCTCTTACGAGTAGCAATACAACAATACAACACTACTAGGATGCGGGTATTGTTTGCCGCCCGTGCCGTATTTGTTCGCCGCAAGACCTTTGATAAGGCACAGACGCACAATCGTCTCCATTACGTAATGAACCATCTCGCTTCTGCAATCCAGCTCTGGTGATCTTCAGGCAGGAGGGTCGATGTGGTAATTGGCTGCCATGACCGCAGCGTACCCGAGAACGCAGATTATTAGCAAGTCCGACAAACTCCTAGTGCAAGGCTGATGGATTGAGTATGTTTCATCATCGTATGATACTTAATTAATACAGCTCACGAACCAACATGAAAGCCTCGGATGCGAAACAGCCAACCAATCCACCACGCCATTTGGCAAGGGCCTGAATTACGTCAAGGCTACGAGCATCCGGAGCCGGCCGGATTTGGCTCTCGTAACACGCCAAAGCCTCTAACTTACGATCCAAGTAATCAGAGATGTCGACGAAATGATTCGGGGTAAACGGAGGCTCCAGAGGAGCCCAGTGGGTTTCCGACATCGTCTCGTAGGCATAAATTTGCCGAATGGAACGCCCCAGTTCCGAGCAGGGACGACTCCCGACGATGGATGCGTAAAAAATGCTTCTATGATCCAGATGTAAATCCCATAAAAATGGAAGGTACAGTGCTTCGGGCTTGAACTCCTCAATACAGTCACGCACGAGCCGGTTGACTTCATGTACTGGCATGTTCGGAACAAGAACAGCCGGCAAGTTATAGAATCGGTAGGAGTTGACGCCAAGAATCTCAAAAGCACGTTTTGCCTCGGCTCGAACCGTCTCCCAACTAGAAGACGGAAATAGAGGATGAGGTTCGGTACCCGGCCCCGTGAGCACAGCGACGGTAACAGCACACCCCTCATCCACAAGTCGAGAGATGGTCCCCCCCATCCCAAGAGTTTCATCGTCGGCGTGGGGTGACATTACAAGAACACGTTTCATACTTTCAACCTCGATTCGAGTTCGTGCAACCGCGCCTCTAGGCGCTTGACCTTTTTATTGAGGGAATAAATAGATGCGTCAGGGTAATAGCCAAGCATCTGGCCTACTTTTGGAGACCACCCGTTCGAAGTCCACTTAGAGACTTCAAGCAACCCCGTTCCACACTGGACTAAAAATGTCGCCCCCGCCACCTCGAGAATTCTTCCTACAACACCCGAGTGCGGCCTATTCGACACCTTACACTCCCAGATCCGAATCTTCGAGGTTGTCTCAAATGTAAAAGCGCCAGGGTGAGGGCTCGAACTCGCCCTGACTAAACGTGCGACGTCCAGAGAACTGCTAGACCAACTGATTTCACCATCCATCGGGGTACGGCGCCCTAGCCAAGATGCGTCGGAATGATTCTGTTCGGCGTATTCAAACTCTCCAGACAATATCATCGCCGACACTTTGGGGATCGCCTCGCGAATCCCGACAAGAATCAACGCTTCCACCTCACTCGCTGTTGCGTCGTGAGGCACCTCGAATGGAATCTGTGAAATAATGGCACCAGAATCCGCCGTCTCCTCCAGAAGAAAAAAGCTCGCGGCACCCGAAACGACGCCAAGAGTCAACCAAGCCAGAGGAGCACGACCTCGCCCGAGTGGGAGGAGAGTCGGATGGAAACCGATGCAGAATTTCGAAGGAATTTCCATAATTCTGTTCGTTACCAGTTGCGACAAACCGACGACAAAAAGAATATCTGGATTCCAAGAGTTGAGTTGAACTTCGACCTCGTCATCGTTAATATTCTTAAAGGATAATATCTCAACTCCGAGGGAGGCTCCAAGTTCACATAGATCAACAAAGCCACTTACATTTTTAGAAACAGAGACATCAAGTCCAAGGACCCCAACGGGGCGGACCCCACAGCGAATCAACGAGCGAAGAGTTTCAGCGGTGCTCTGCACCGCACCAGCAACGACGACAGTTAAAGGAGACTTATTCATGATGATGGTAGCGACTTTTCATATACTCTTCCCCTGAAAAAACCAAGATGATCGTCATGACCAAAATCTTGATATCTAGACGAGCCGACAGCCGATCGACGTATTCGACATCATATGCCCATCGCTCCTCCCATGAAAAGAAATATTCCCCCGCACCTGCGCAAGTCCGGCCATACCCATCGTTGGCACCGAGAACGGTGAGGCAAAGAACTTGCTTAGGACATTGTCAGGGATTCGCAGCCACTGTGACATTCGGGGTGCTCCCCTGGGCTCCGACGCCCAAGACACGTACGGCGCTGCAGTACCCCAAGAAAATGGCCTTATCCAATTTGGAGCGAACCGCCTTGGCAGGGCTGCGAACGCGTTCGCCTTCACCTTCTGGATGACCTGCTTGACCATCTCCAGCTGTACCCGGGCCTTGGCTAGGGATTGGGCTTTGCCGAAGACAATGAGCATGCGTTCCGCCCCCAAAGATGCCAAGGAACTAGATGATCGAATGAAAAGCCCGCGAGACGGGCTACTTGGTAACGTCACATCGACAAGCATCGTTTCACCCGAGCCGAGATTTTGAAGGATTTGGCGCATGGGTTACCTTGAACAGGCAGGATCTCACCGATACAAGTACGAATATCACCCAGAGGAAGAACAACCGTTTCCCTACGCCCTCACCGAACAGGCTGTTGATCGATTCGGACGTAGGAGAAATCAGTTGATTTAGCCCTCAGTTTCCCCGATTTCTCATGGCTGATCAATACATAATTCAACAGCCTGCTAGAGCCCTATGGCCAAGAGAAAGCATATGATCACGAATACCGCCCCAAGGCGAAGTTACCAGAAAATAATTCCTACGCGAAGGGAGTAAAACATCATTCTCTCTCGTGAGCCAAGTGACCGTAGAATTCTGCAATAACAGGATAAAACTCCCCTGACGCTAAGTGCGTCATCAATGTCGCAACCCTAGCACAAAAATAGTCTTGCAGAAATATACCACTGGTGGAAATGAAATGGACTTATAAACGTGCTGATCGAGCCTGACGCAAGGCGGCCCGTCGAGTTCGCACGATAAACAGGAAGCAACCACCAGGTGCGAATAGCTGCATAAACAAATAACACCCGTGAATCAAAAGGGCGCCATACACCGCCCCCCGGAAGCCCCAAGAACGGGTGCAAAAGATCAAAATTGGAACGGATGTCACTGCCGAAATAAAACGGTAGGAAAAGGAGATGAAAATCTTTTTTCGAACCTGAAACACTAAGTCCAAGACAAAAGAAAGGCACTGGAAGAAACGCGCTAGTGAAAGAATGAGAATAATAGGTGTTGACACGACAAACTCGTGACTTGTCAATAAAACCAAAAGCCTCTTTCCGAAGAGGAGAAAACCGAAGAAACCAAGAACGCCGCAGAAAAGAAAAGAGGCTACAGCCAAGAGTATGACCTTCATTGCTTCCCAAAGTTGAGACTCATCAGCAGCATCCCTAGCACGACTAAATATTATCGGAGTAATCAATGCCTCCATTACAAACCAAGTCATCATAAAGGGAAATCCACAAACTTGAAAGACTGCAACGAAGTGCCCCGCGCTCTCTACGCTAACTTGAGACGCAAGTACATAGCGATCAGAAAAGGATTGAACCCATTGAAGCATCATCAATAGCCCGCAAGGCACGCCATAACTGAAAATCCCTCTCCTGATTTCCACGTGAGAAGCGCTTGCGTTGCTGCCGATGGACCTCAACCAGGCCCTGAAACCAAAAAAGAGGAAAATCGAGGCCGAGAAAGAAGATGCGAGTAGGACAAATCCAGGGAGGTTATCCCGGGGGACAGGAAGCCAAAGTACCACCAGACAAAACAAGGCGAACTGAACAAACAGATAGCCAACCGATTGAAGGGCAACAGACTTACGTAGCCGCTGGATATTAAGTAAGACTACTCCGAAAATCCGTACATAATTAGACAAAAAGAATGCGAGAGCGCACAGAACAAGAAACTGGCCCCGTCCAGGCAGACGAGGCCAAGTAAGCGAAGTGATCGCAATTAGAAGAAGCGCGACGAAAAGCAGCCAACGGAGCGAAAACCAGTTCCATTTTTCTAATTCACCCGACGAAACCGCAGCATGATAATTTCGAAGAAATGTAGACTGCAGTGGAAGGATTAGAACAAATCCTGCAAATGCCAGCCCAGAAAGGATAAGGCTATATTCGCCAAAAAGTCGCTTTCCAAGTCCAGCAGAAAGGATCTTGAGAGCTACCAACTGAAGCCCGAATTGAACAACTTTTTCGAACGCTATCCACTTAAGTTCACCAAGGAGTGCAGAGTTCGACCGAAATGTTTCGAACTTTGTTTGCAGCTTGCGCAAATATTCCCAAAGGAGCAAATCAACCGACCAACTTGAAGTGAAATATCATCTGTGAATTCCATGAACCAGTATGAACGCATGTATATCCTACTGATTCGAATATGTCCTGGAATTCGATCATGTTATAGTCGTTCACCCATCCCTTCGAGCGCCTTCTGGACGGGTTAGTTTCCAGAATCGCGTAGGAGGCGACAACTTGACCGACCTCCAAAGAAAGCTGGTTCGCAAGCGATGGAACATCGTTCACATACTCTAAAACACCACTAAAAAATGCTAGATCGTAATTAAGTTCGGGCAACGGATCATTATTCAAATCGCAAATCAATGTGTCAGGGCCTCGGCTTACAATATCACTTGGAGTATACTCACACGTGGCGAGCAGGCCTCGGAGTACTTGACGCCCCGCACCAAATTCTATGACGCGCAAGCCATCTTCGATATGCCGGGCCATTGCATGGATACGCGAATCCCAAGATTCAGAAAGATTTTCGATCCGGCGCCACCTTGAGAGATCTGACCCCCCAAGTCGCTTGCGGAGCCCAGTCTGTAATGACCGGAAGATGTGAGACACATAGTATAAAGGATTTTTCATAATATTTTCATAGACAACTACTTAAAGCGCTGAAGGCTACAACGCTTCAAACGAAGTGCTGGCCGTTCAATAGATACCAAGAGATAAAACCAAAGAGTATAGAGGAGGCGACAACAGCGGGCATTACAATCCACCCTGGATCACCGATATAGGACCGGAAGACCAAGAATTCACGTATGTCCGGCTGCCACTCAAGAAAACACTCCAGTACACCTTTGTTATTCATGCTTCTAACCGGGAGTGATTCAGGTCAAATTCACGCGAAACGCTAGCACCTGCCTTGTTAGAATACTTCGGAGCCAATTCCAACAAACCTACTGGCCGAATACAATCAGTTACAACCCAACGCAGGGTTGCGTTCGAACGAGTAACCGCTCCAGCCACGACTACGCTTAATGATTTACGATCTTTCATAATGGTACCGTTCATACATTGCCCGCTCCCCTATAAGTAAAAGCTGTATCGTCCTGAAGAGTATCTTTAGATCCATCGAAGGCGAGAAATTCTCAACGTATTCCACATCATATTCCCACCGCTCAGCCCATGACAGATGAATATTTCCATGAACTTGTGCAAGTCCGGATAACCCTGGCAGGACTGCTAGACGTTGAATCACATACTGGTCATACGACTCTAAATCATCCAGCAAGGCAGGGCGAGGCCCGATGAACGACATCTCCCCTCGAATAATGTTTAATAGCTGAGGAAGCTCATCTAACTTAAACCGACGCAAAAACCTCCCTATTCCAGTGATTTCGTCGTCGTCTAAAAAAACCTCCCCTCCCGCCTTACGCTCAACTGCGGTCATGGTGCGAAATTTATATATTAAAAAACTATTACCATCCCGACCGAGGCGCGATTGCACAAAAAATATGCCCCCATTTGACGTTGCCTTCACCATCAAGGCAACTATAAGAAAAAGGGGCAATAGGGCGAATAGCGAACACAGCGCCACTAAAAAATCTAAAGCTCTTTTAACTGCGATGTACCTCACCTTCGCCCCACCCTCATTTGGTACACATTCAGACAACAACCACCCAAAACACAAACAGATAAGAATGCATAAAAGTTGCCAGTCACCGAGTAAGTGTAATTCGGTTGAGTAAAATTCCCCACGGCCACAGCTGCTATTCCGGCAAAATAGCATGAAAGCAGCTTCCGATTTTCACCACTCCCCGAGAAATGACGGATAAAAGAAAAAATCTGGTAGAAGCATGTTAAAAACAACAATAGGCCCACTATTCCAACCTTGTAAGCAATTTCAAGATATTGCTGATGGGGCGTATCAAAAGTTTCAGCAAACGAAGAAAAACTTTTAAATCCATATCCACCTATTGGACGTTCCAAGATCAAGGAGACCGTGTCAGCCCAAAGAACTTGGCGCCCTGAAAAGGTATCCTCAGATTGAAATGTACGACCAACGCGAGATTCCAACATTAACCCAATCCTGTCAGCCTGAGGCGTCATGTCAAAAAACAACGAGAGAAAGATCACACACAAAAACACCAAAAGACTCACAGGCACGACAAACCTTACCATCCGAAAGATGAGCCTATATAACGATAGCCGACCAAACGAAATATAGAACCACAGAATAGCCGAGAGACCCAATACGACAAACGAAGAGCGGGAAAGAGAGAGAGTCACCGTGGTGCAAGTAATGAGGATTGATGCCAGTGAGCCAATACGCCAAAGCCTTGATCTTGCCTCATAAAAGCTCGAGAGACTAAAAGGGAGCAAACAAGCGAGAAAAGTCATCGGCGAGTTAGGAAAACCATACGCCGGCTGGCCCAAGAAGAATTGCCCCCACTTGGAGCTAGGAAACCCTGGAGCCTGGAATGAACTGATAAAAAAGGTGTACGAATACAGAAGACAAGCCAAGTGGAAATGATGGAGGCGAAAGACAGTCTGTCCTGCCCTGCCAAGGACTGTAAACAGGATTATGAAAAAGACAATTGGCTTTAAAAATTTCATGGCGGAAGCCACTGCACTTAAACTCCCGCTTTCAAAAACTTGGAAAGTCATGGAGGAAATACACCAAATCAGAAAGAAGAACACGAAGAAAAAAAGCATGCTCAACCGCCTGCCAACACTAGCAGGTAAAGTCACCCTACCTTTATGAAGCAGAAAAATTGGTAACAGCAATAGAAGCAAATCCGAAGGCACCACATCAACCGGCTTTGCTTCTATACTCAAGAGGGTGAAACTAATGGGCACCATTAGCCCAAATAGAAAAAGAGACTTCAAAATTGCAAGGCTCCTCGATAGTGGTCCTGTATTCGAACACGTGCGACTGCAACCCCAGTTGCCAATCGAGTTCTCTCAGCCTCCCAATCCAACTGAGCTAAGGCCCCGATCAGTTCTTCAGGCGAACTACTGGACCGACCTAGATTCCCAAGGCCAACCATCTCGAACAAGGAGTCAACCTTTGGATGCCACGTGATTCCCATACATGGAGTTCCCGTAATCATAGAAAAAATGAGACTGTGCATTCTGGATCCCAGGAAAAATTTGATTCCCAAAAAAGCGGGCGCCAACTCGTCTCGCCAGGCTGAAGACATAAAAACAATCTCCGACTGTGCCCCGACCGCACCCTGACCTCGGCAGTAATCCAGCACAGAAAGTCCAACCTCTCGATCAAGAGGATAGGCAGTAATAATTATTTTCAATGGAAGCTGAAAATACTCTAAAATAAAATCAATGCAGCGCTTCACGCCTGTAATTTGAAGATCAGTGAGAGTTCCTGCAACATTTAGTCCAACAAATTTATGATCGCTCTCTGGTAATCTCACTCGATGCGACAACACGACATCCGGAACAAGTTCCACCTTTCGATCCAGATCGGCAGAGAGGAAAGATTTCAACAAACCAAGAGAATAAACATCACGGACAACAACGGCCTTAGCAAGCTCAACAACTCTACCAACCTGTTCGGACCGACGACCAGAGATTCCCCCCGCGCCAACACCTAGTATGTACACCGGAATTCTCTTATTACGAAAATACTCCGCGTAGCACAAAACTCTATGTAAGTAGTCAGTGCCAAAAGTATCCATTAGAAGATTGCCTCCACCCAGAATAACAGCATCAGGCTCGTAGCCAAAACTCTCGACTAATTTACCAAAAGAATATGGATTTAGCCGAAGAAGCCGGCTCAATCCCAACCCAACTTCGGGCACTCGATACAACAATTTCCCCGCAAAGTTCCGTCCTCGGGGAAGTTCCCGATTTTGGAATCCATCACGGGGACGGCCACGCCAGTCTTTCGAAATAACCTCATGCCCAAGCGATTCGATAAGATCCTCGAATACATCCGAGATTGCTAGATCCCCGATGTTATTCCCGAAAACTGGTGACAATTTCAATATCCTCATTCCTCACCACCAGATTTAGTAGCGTGGAGATCGCCGAACTGAGACTCTCCCCGTGAATATTCTTTTAGATATTTTCCATATGAACAAGCGGAGAAATCTTCCGGCAGTCGGCCAGATCGAATAAGCCGGATCGCTAAACGGGAAGCCTCTTTCACATTTCCAAGCGCGTATGTTTCAGCGCTAGCACACCGAGCACAAACATTTGTCGCCAAGCTGGGCACGCCAAGACACATCGCCTCCGCTAAATTCAGACCGTACGAGTCCGCCTCGTTGCAACGGAGCAATAGCGAGGCCTTTGCCAGCAATTTTAAATAAGCTAAGTTAGACAAGTCTCTCCTGTAAGTCACAGTAAATCCCTCAATAAGGCCAATAACATCTTTTCTATATTCCTCATCCACCGGCCCATAACTCACCAAGATCAATGTTAGATCAGGCATAGTCTCCGCCACTTCCCTTGCGATCAATATCACTTCTTTGAAATTATAGACCTTTGTCCAATAACCGGAAGCGACAATCACCGGAGTGCCATCTGGTTTCTTCTCAATCGACTTATACAGAAGAGGATCCTTGCAAATAAATGGTGTCACATGAATGAGATTGCCCTTCACTCCGCTTTCTTTCAAGGCAGGGACTACCCTTGATTCAAAAATAAAGATTCGCCCAAACCGCGCCAAAAACATCTTATGTAACAACGGAACGCCCCTGTTTCGATACTCCTCAAGCAACTGACCACTATGTATCGTCAGAAGAGAACTCGACCTTTTAAGCAAAACAAAGTGAAGGATGAGCACCATAACTAACACCCCCCTGTTCCTCATTCCAGAGACATGCCAGTGACATGCAGCCTGACGAGCCTTCATGAGCAGCCTCAACGCCTTCCATGAAAAGATAGATGTATAATTCCTAATCGAAGCGTGGTGTGAGAAAGCAACCCCAGTTCTAACCACTTGATATTCCACCTCATCTCGACTTAGACGAATGCAGAGATTTTCAATATGGGTCGTCACACCGCCGATGGGAGGCGGTAAACCCCCGAAAATCAATATACCTGGCATTTTTTCAGACAAACTAAGCCTTGTAGTACATTGCAGGAGCGGGTTTCACACAGTTGCGCGAGTCAACAACTGGCGTTTCGAGAGCCACGAAGTCCATCGTTTTATATTCATCGTGGTCAGTAAGAAGAAGGAGCAGATCGTATGTATTATCAATCTCTACAGATTTCATTCCTACGAGATCGGAGTGCTCGCGGGTCATGCGTATCTCAGGGATATGTGGATCGTGGTACGAAACATCTGCACCCAGTTGGCGCAGTTTCTTAATCAACACGTAGGACGGTGACTCTCGGTCATCGTCGACATTAGGCTTGTAGGCCAGTCCAAGAATGAGGATTTGGCTGCCGGCGATGGATTTCTGTTCAGCGTTGAGTGCCTTGAAGACTTTGGACACTACATAATCCGGCATACTCGTATTGATTTCGCCAGCGAGTTCGATGAAACGGGTGGACTCTTCGAACTCGCGTGCCTTCCACGTAAGGTAGAATGGATCAATGGGGATGCAGTGGCCGCCAAGACCAGGACCAGGATAGAAGGGCATGTAGCCAAAGGGTTTTGTTTTGGCGGCTTCGATGACTTCCCAGATGTCGATGTCCATTTTATCGAACACCACCTTGAGTTCGTTGACGAGGGCGATGTTGACCGAACGAAAGATATTCTCCAGCAGTTTT
>ENA-ORXR01004534-ORXR01004534.1-marine-metagenome-genome-assembly--contig:-NODE-4534-length-11555-cov-2.949120_pt1 | contig 11555 bp, 11 predicted proteins | sample MGYA00237866_ERZ511479 | MGnify/ENA metagenome assembly ERZ511479 | reverse complement strand
CTTGAGCGTCGGGAAGCTTTGATGCGGTGAACGAACCGCCGGACCGGAACGGAACACCGAGTCGGCGTGCCAGGGCCGCAACGGTGTACAGCACGAGTGCCGGTTCGGGCGTACCGAACGTTGGGGCGCCGGTTGCCATGGACATGGAACTGGCGAAGGAACCAAAGATCACTGGAGCGCCGGGCCGCACCATCTGTGCGTACGCCATACCGGCCAGTGCCTCGGCGAGCGTCTGGGTGGCGACGCCAGCCGTGGTTGTCGGTGACATTGCGCCAGCGAGGATGAACGGCGAGACGATCACGGCCTGGTTGGCCCGTGCGTACTCCGTCAACGCGCCGAGCATCGTGGCGTCCCAGACCATGGGGGACGCCGCGTTTATGAGACTGCTCATAACCGTGCGATCCTCAAGATCGCCACCGAAGGCCATGCGGGCCAGTTCAATGCTGTCCACCGCATTCTCGCGGGCAGTGACCGATCCCATGAATGGCTTCTCGCCGTACTTGATGTGGCTGTAGATCATGTCGAGGTGACGCTTGTTGACCGCTATGTCTGTGGGCTCGACGACTGTGCCGCCGGAGTGGTGGATGTAGGGCGTCATGTGCGTGAGCTTCACGATGTTTCGGAAGTCTTCGATGGTTGCGTAGCGGCGACCCTTGTCGAGATCAAACGCAAACGGCGAGCCGTAGTTCGGCACGAACACCGTGTGCATGCCGCCGATCTTCACCGAGTTCTTCGGGTTGCGGGCGTGCTGTGTATAGATCGACGGAGCGTTGTCCTTGATGATCTGACGACACAGCCCTCGGGGAAAGCGAACGCGTTCGCCGTCGACGTCGCAACCGTGGTCACGCAGAAGGTCCAGAGCTTCGGGGAACTCGCGGAACTCCAGTCCTGCCTGCTCGAGCACGGTGTCGGCGTTGTGCTCGATGATCTCCAGGTGCTCGTCTGACACCATCTGGATCGGGGCCAGGGTGCGGGTCAGGTACGGCTCGCGTTCGATGACATCGGCTGCTGCCTGACGTGCAGCTGCGCGTCCGGCGCGTCCGCCGGTCCGCCGGCCGCGGCGCTTTGTGGGTTCTGAAGTCTGTTCTTCTTCGGGCATGACAGTGGCTCCTCAGAGGGGAAGTGCATTGCCAGTGATGGACGCTGGCAGCGAATGGATCGGGATCAGGTTGAGCGACGCCGGCGTTTGCGGCTGCGCGTTGGTTCGGCTGCATCGTGCCGCTTGGGTAGCGTGACCAGGGTTTCGAGGTTCGGCGTGAGTGCGGTGCTGTGCGGGAACGCAGTGGCGGCGATGAAAAGTTCCTGGAAGCGGGGTTCAATTGCCGTCTCAATCTTTGTGACGTTGACGACCACGTCTTCCACCTCGGCGCGTTGAGCCGCAGACAGGAGCGCGCGAACAGCTCCGGACCCGGCGGCGTTGCCAACTGCTGTCACCTGATCCACCGGGCAGTCCGGGATGAGCCCGAGGACCATTGCGTGCGTTGGGTCGATGTGAGCCCCGAACGCGCCTGCAAGTTTGATCTCGTCAACTGCGCTCAGCTCGGCGTGTTCGAGAAGAAGATCGATACCGGCCCGCAAGGCAGCCTTGGCGAGCTGGATGGCCCGGATGTCGGCCTGCGTGACATGAATGCTCTCGTGCAGTTGAAAGCTGAACGTCCGTTCTTCGGCGACGATGCGTGATGTCTTCTCGGCGTTGCTCCCGAGGATCGTGCCCTTCTGATCGATGATGCCGGAAAGGAACATCTCACTGATGACCTCGATGATGCCCGAACCGCAAATGCCGGTAATGCCGGACGATTTCGTACCATCGGCGAACCCTTCTTCATCTGACCACAGCTCGCAGCCGATGACCCGGAACGACGGTTCGAGGGTGTCGCGGTTGATGCGAACCCGTTCGATTGCCCCGGCGGTTGCTCGTTGCCCCGCTGAAATCTGAGCGCCTTCGAAGGCCGGGCCGGTAGGACTTGACGCCGCGAACAGCTGGTCCTTGTTACCCAGCACGATCTCTGCGTTCGTGCCCACGTCAATGAGCACCGATATGCGCTCTGACTCGTAGGGCTTCTCGGAGAGGATGACTGCTGCGGTGTCAGCGCCCACATGCCCAGCGATGCACGGGCCAACCCATACGGTTGCGGGACAGTCGATGTCAAGGGATCGTGCCGTGGTGTTCACGGCTGCGGCCGTTGCGAGGGGGAACGGTGCCTGGCCGAGAGGGACGGAGTCCAGTCCGAGCAGGAGGTGATGCATGATGGGGTTGCCGACGAGCACGATGTCAAGCACGTGCGAGCGGTCAAGATCTGCTTCTGCGACGAGTTCGCCGAGCAGTTCGTTGAGCGCCGCCCGGACCGCCACGGTGAGTTCTTCGTCGCCACCCGGGTTCATCATCACGTACGAGACGCGGCTCATAAGATCTTCACCGAACCGGATCTGCGGATTCATACGGCCCGATGTGGCAAGAATGTCGCCCGAACCGAGATCAATGAGGTGACCGGCAATCGTGGTGGAACCAATGTCCACCGCCATGCCAACGCCAGCATCCACATAGCCCGGCCAGGCGGCGAGGATACGAGGCCGTTCGCCTTCGATGCCGCGATGGATGGCGACGGTCATTGAACCCTCCTCATCCGTGATTGCGCTCTGCATTACGCGCAACACGTCAAGGTCAGCTGTTGGATGCTGCACATCCCACTCCGAGGCGAGGGCTGTTGACACCCGATCGAGGACCGGCTCACCTTCAATCTCGTCCATGGGAGGAATCTCAAGGAAGCAAAGGGTTACCAGCGGATCCAATTCAAGATTGCCGACGTTGACTTCCTTGCGGACCACCTGCTTGTGGATCTGGGACCCGGGCGGTACGTCGATGACGATGTCACCGTGAACCATGGCTCCGCAACCGAGCCTGTTTCCATCCTCAATCTTTCGACGGCCGCGATACGAATCTTCCAATCCACCCCATGGGCTCAGCGCATCGACGCTGGCCCTGATATCCCACTTCGGGAACTCACCATCAACCGGCTGGATCTGACACCGACCGCACAGCCCGCGTCCACCGCAAACCGAATCCACATCCACACCGAGACTGCGCGCCGCAAAGAGCACGGTCTCGCCATCGCCAACCGTGCCGGACAGACCCGACGGCGTAAACACAATTTTGTGCTGCTTGGCAGTCTTGTGCTGCTTGGCAGTCTTGTGCTGAGCCGCAGTCTTGTGCTGCTCGGTATCAGCGTTTGGTAAGGGGGAATTGGACATGGGGACCGATTCAGCCTCGACGGCGGCGGCGTCCGCCTCGCCCGCCGCGACCTTCGCCGTCAGGTGCCGGCTCGCGAAACTCTTTGATCCACGTGGCGCAGTGTGGGTCCTGATTGTTGAGCACGTCCGCGGCCATGACGGCGGACTTCACTTCGGCGTGGAGCGGGCTCATTATTGCGGAGGTCATGCCATGGGAGATGGCCATGGCCAGAAAAGAGCCGGTGACGTTGTGGCGATTCGGAAGTCCGAAGCTCACGTTTGACGCACCGCAGGTGGTGTTCACGCCCAGTTCGTTGCGGAGGCGACCGACGAGCTTGAACACCTGTCGACCAGCGTCAGCCATGGCGCCAATCGGCATCACGAGCGGATCGACGACGACGTCTTCCTTCGGGATGCCGTAATCAGCACAGCGGTTCACGATCTTCTCGGCGACCGCGTAGCGCACGTCCGGGTCTTCAGAAATACCGGTCTCGTCGTTCGAAATAGCCACCACTGCAGCGCCATGCCTGGCGACGAAGGGGAGCACCCGTTCCATCTGCTCTTCCTCGCCCGTCACCGAGTTGATCAACGGCTTGCCCTTGTACACCGAGATGGCCGACTCGAGTGCCTCGACAATGGAGGAGTCGATGCACAGCGGCACATCCGTCACGGTCTGGACCAGCTCGATGGCTCGGGTGAGCAGCGCCGGTTCGTCGGCCAGCGGGATGCCGGCATTGACGTCGAGCATCTGGCATCCGGCAGCAACCTGGGCAAGCGCATCTTTTTCGACGCGAGCGAAGTTGCCTTCCTTCATCTCTTTGGCCAGCAACTTGCGACCGGTTGGATTGATGCGCTCGCCGATCATGACGAACGGTCGGCCGAAGCCGATAACGACCTCTTTGGTTGCAGAGGAGAGCACGGTGTCGGTCATGACGGGTCCTGTTCTGAGAGGGTTTTGGCGCCGAGGTGTTCAGCCGAGGGGGACGTTTCAGGGTTCAGGCCGCCATTGGCCACGAGAGCTTCGAGTACCGGCCGGGGACAGCCCGTGTCGAGTTCGGTGGCGAGGGCCTGCGCCTGTGCGGCGGGATCCTCGTCAGTGAGCGGGCGGGCAACCTTGCGCCACTCGTTTACATAGTCGTCGGTGCTGGTGAGTCCAGCGACAGCGGCCGCTCGGTCGATTGCATGCTGGAACCGATCAGGGAGCAGTGCCTGTTGGCGTTCGGCTCCAACCTGTGCGGTGACCTGCGCGGGAATGTCACGCCAGTAGATGACGGTCAGTTCGCTGCGGTTTCTTCTGCGGCTCATACAGCCTCAGCCTTTCTGGTGAACGCAACCATGACGTCCTGCATAAGTCCGTAACCGGTGGGAAGGTGCTCGAAGCGCAGTTGCATCCGTTCGGCGATGGCCTCGGCAGCTGCGATCTTCTCTGGGTCTTCAACCTGTGAGAGGTAGACGATGTGGTTGTAGTGCGTGAAGTACGTGTCGAAGAGTTCCGGATGATCGGCGATGCCGAGTCCTTCCCAGATGAGCCGATCGAAGTGCGTGACGAGATAGTCGGTGAGATAGAACGTGCCGGGGTCGCGATCACTCAATGAAGCGAACGTTTCATGTCCGGCGAAAAACTCGTAGCAGTGTGCTCCCGGCAGTCGCGTCAGACCTTCCTCTTCGCAGAAGGTGTCGAGTTGGCCGCCGGTGCCACAGTCGGCGTAGCCCACCAGGATCCGGTCGTAGGTGTTCTGGGAGCGCGCCCGCTCGACCCGTTCGCGCAACGCTTCAACAATGTGTTCGGGCCGGTTGTGGAACCAGGCGGGCAGGCACTCAACAGTCATGGCGAGTCCGTTGAGTTCCACCACGTCCAACATCTCACGCGCGAGGGCTCCGCAGGCCACCACCAATGTGTGCGGTGGGCTGGTGCGCATTGCTTTCACCGGCGCGGACACAGGAGGGAGAGGCTAGGCGGCGGCGCGCATGGCGGCAACGAGTGCACTGGCAGTTTCCGCGGCGACGGCTGCATCGCGGCAGTAGGCATCAGCGCCAATGGCCGTGCCGAACTCCTCGTTCAGCGGAGCGCCACCGACGATGACCTTGTAGGTGTCGCGCAGGCCCTTCTCCTCGAGGGTGTCAATGACCACCTTCATGTAGGGCATCGTCGTGGTGAGCAGAGCGGACATGCCGAGCAGGTCTGGTTTGTGCTCTTCGAGTGCGGCAAGGAATTCGTCAACGTCGGTGTTGATACCGAGGTCGATGACTTCGAATCCAGCGCCTTCAAGCATCATGGCCACCAGGTTCTTGCCGATGTCGTGGATGTCGCCTTTGACGGTACCGATGACGATCTTTCCAATGGGCTCAACACCTGTCTCGGCGAGGAGCGGTCGAAGCAACTCCATGGCTGCCTTCATGGCGTTCGCGGCGAGGAGAACTTCAGGGACGAACAGAATGCCGTCGCGAAAGTCCACACCCACGATGCGCATACCTTCGACCAGCGCGTCGTTGAGGACCTTCTCGGCGCTCCAGTCTCGGCTCAGGAGAATTTCCGTGCCCTCGACCAGCTCTGTGGCCATGCCGTCGTAGAGGTCATCGTGCATCTGCAGCGTGAGATCCTCATCGCAGAGGTCCGCAAGGATGATCTCTTCTTCTTCGCCGTCCGGCGTTTCGTTCTCAGTCATTGGATCTCTCCAGATTTTCTGGTTGCTGTCGATAGCTCCTGTCGACGGCTACCTGTGATTCTTGCGGTAATGCTGTGGATTTTGTTTGTGGGTTTCGCTCGTGGTTCTCCCGTGAAGGGAGGCCCCGGTGGGACCGGAGTGTGTTTCACGCGACGGACGATTTGGCGTCCCACATCGTGGAACAGTACCGTATCATGGAACAGCACCGGTTTCCCAACAGACCAGCTGGGCAGTTTTCACCGGACCCTGCACCGTTCACATACGCCCGTCATCACGACGGACGTATGTGCAAATCACAAGCGCAGTGCTTACAAGTGCAGTGCCTACAAATGCAGTGCTTACAAACGCAATGCCTGCATATGCAATGCCTACAAATGAGATGCCGACCAACAAAAAGTTCAAGAACCGAGGAAGCACATGGACGTGCTGTTTGCTGACAGTGTTGATGAGTCAGGACTCGCGCTGCTGCGCGCCTCCGGCCATTCGGTGACCGTAGATCCTGATCGCAGCGTAGCCGATCTGGAAGACGGAATGGAAGGCATCGATGTCCTGGTCGTGCGCAGCACCACAGTGAGTCGGGCTGCAATCGAGAACGCGGATCGATTGGCGCTGATTGTTCGCTCCGGTGCCGGCGTGGACAACATCGATACGCAGGCCGCCGCGGACCGCGGTGTGTACGTCTGCAATGTGCCGGGTCGCAACTCTGTCGGCGTCGCCGAACTGACATTTGGACTTCTCCTCGCCGTCGACCGCCGCATTGTTGAAAACACCGTGGATCTGCGCAACGGAACATGGAACAAGTCGCTCTATTCGCGTGGCGACGGGCTCATGGGAAAGACGATCGGCATCATCGGCCTGGGTGCCATTGGTATGGCTGTCGCCGAGCGCGCTCGGTCTTTCGGAATGCGTGTCGTCGCCCAGAGACGGTCGAGTTGGAAGAGTGACGTGCTCGGACGGGTCGAGAGCCTCGGCATCGAGGTGGTTCCCACATTGGAGCAGCTGCTTGCCCAGTCCGACGTTGTGTCGTTGCACGTGCCAAACACGGAAGAGACCGTCGGCATGATCAATGCCGCGTTTCTGGCACAGCTGCAGCCGGGAGCCATTCTCCTGAACACAGCACGCGGTGCGACCATCAACGGCCCGGCACTGCTTGACGCTCTGAACACCACGGACCTTCGGTGCGGTCTGGACGTCTTCCCGGACGAGCCAAAGGGAGGCGACGGAGCCATTGATTCGGAGATTGCCCGCCACCCGCAAGTCGTTGGCACGCACCACATAGGTGCCTCCACCCATCAGGCGCAGAAGGCAACGGCGGTCGGCACCGTCGAAACCATTGAGGCCTTTATTCGCGGTGAGCTTATGAACTGCGTGAACATGGAAACGCAGGCAACAGGCGCCGGAACGCTTATCGTGCGCCATCAGGACAAAGTCGGCGTGCTTGCTGAGGTGCTCCAGACGCTGCGATCCGAATCCGTGAACGTACAGCAGATGGAGAATCGGGTGTTTCGAGGTGGAAGTGCAGCTGTGGCTGCCATTGGCGTCGACCCGATGCCGTCACCGGACGCTCTCGCAGCGATCCTCGCTGTTGCCGAGGTCATCGGTGTGCACTGCACGTCACGAGCCGGAGGGTCTTCCCGTGGTTGATATTCGAGCGTTTCGGGGCCGGCTTGTTTCGTCTGACTGGTTGAATCGTGTGCCGTCGCCGGCCTACGACTCGCTCAGCACAGAGCAACGCCGCGCGTTTCGAGCGAACAACCGCTGGTCCTATCTCAACGTCACGCGTGCGCCGGAGGATGAAGCGACCGGTGCCCCCATAGACAATGCGTCTCTGGTCGCCGCAGCGACAGTGGTCCTCAACGGTCTGATTGCCGAAGGGGCTTTCGGTGAGACCGATGAGTCGTCCATGTACCTGTACCGGCTCGCAGCTGGAGATCATCTGCAGACCGGCATCGTCGCCGAAGCTGCAGTTGCTGACTATGTCAGCGGGGGCATTCTCGCTCACGAACAGATTCGACAGGCCCGAGCCGACCTTCTCGCTGATCATGTTGTTGGCGTCGGCCATACATCAAGTCCCATTGCGTTGACGTTCGAGTCCAACGAGACAATCCGCAACCTGATCCGGGCTGGACGCAACGAGTACCCGGTGCTCGATTGGAACGACGGAACCCTGCACCAGACGGTGTGGCGCTTGTCAGACGAACATGCTGAGGCGCTCAGCGCTGCGTTGGCTCCGCTCACCGCCTACATCATCGATGGTCATCATCGGGCCGCGGCGGCCGTTACTGTCGCCGCGCGGGATGACGCCCCCATTGGGGCGGGGCGGATGCTCGTGGCGCTGTTCCCCGACAAGGCGTTGCAGCTCCTCAGCTTTCATCGCTGGGTTCGCGGCCTCACGCCGGATGTCGTCAGCGAATTGCTGCGCACACTGGGTGAACGTTTCTCCCTGATGCCCGCTGATGACGAGGGTGAACCGGTTCGCGGCACGATGGGCGTTTACGCAGCCGGGCAGCGGTACACGCTGAGTCTCGGCCAGTCATCAACAACGGATCCGCTGTCTGTGCTCGATCCTGTGCGCCTGCAGAACGAAGTGCTGTCTCCGCTCCTCGGAATCGTGGAAGCAGGTGCAGACGATCGCCTCGTCACCGTGTCCGGGGATCAGTCGATTGCCTCACTGGAAGAATCTGTCGATGCCGAAGGTGGCGTCGCCTTCATCGTTCCACCACTGGAAACCGGCGACCTGTTCGCGGTGGCCAACGCCGGGATGACCATGCCACCCAAGTCCACCTACTTCGTGCCGAAGGTCCGTTCTGGAATCTTCCTTCGCCCGGTCAACGCCCCCAGCTGATCGCCGGTTCCAAAGTGGCGGGTCCCTGCGCACGCGGTGTCAGACACAGCGTTACAAGTTGCGATCTTTTCAGGTTCGTACCCACAGGAGGCAATCCATGCCACGCAATCTTCGCGTCGGCCGCGCCAGTCTGACTTGAACGCATCAACCATGCGGCACCCGACGCGTGTGGCGGTATCCGCGCCCCGGGGCAGCTTCGTCGAATCTGCCGACGGTTCCTCAGAGGAAGCGTTACAAGCTGGGGCCGGCTCAGGTGCGACGGTTCCTCAGAGGAAGCGTTACAAGTTGCGGTCCGTTCAGGTGCGGGCACGCAGAGCAGAAACGGTTCCTCAGAGGAAGCGTTACAAGTTGGGGTCGCTCAGGTGCGGGCCCACAGTGCGGCGATCCACGCCACGCACTCTTCTCGGCGGCCGCGCCAGTCTGACTCGAACGCGTCAACCATGCGCCAGCCGGCGCGTCGCAGTGCCAAGTGTCGATCGATGTGAGCCTGCACCCCATCGGGATGCACGGAGGTTTCCACGCCGAAGGCCATCGCTCCAACGCCGATGGCGAGATCCACGGTGTGTCCACCAACGGGGTAGTCGACAACAACACGCATGTCGCCCAGTGCGGCCAGGTCACGTCATCGTTGAGCTTTGCATGGACGGCTGCTTCAGCTCGCTGGGTTGCGGTCGAAATCGGGACGTGTCGAATCTGACGAGGGTCGCCGATGATCACCGAACGCTTGGCGCGCATCAGCCCATGGACTCCCTCCAGTTGGCTTACCTGGGATGCTTCATCGAAGACGACCAGGTCGAACAGTCCGGGAACCGAGGGGAGGATCTGGTCGAGATCCCGCAACGTCCCGAACCACTACGGCGCGGACTCAACAAACGCCTTGGGGCGTTCTTGGCTACTCGTTTGAGCTCGTCGGTCGGTCCGTCGTCGCTCATGCCGCCGTTGTTCGGCTGCATCTGTTCCATCAAGGTCGCATAGGTGTCGGGCGGGAAGAACCAGGGGTTCAGGGTCCAGTCGCCGCCTGGCGTCACAGTCTTGAGCATGGCGTTCTGGTCGAACGTCAGATGAACCGACCGCGTAAGCAGTGCGCATCGGACCGGAACAAGCTTGCTGCGGTGCCGAAGGGTCCCTTCGATCCAGATTGCACCTGCCAGTAGCTCCGAGTTTGGGCAAGGACGCCCATCGGTTGGTCGCGTGTGGAGGTATTGGTGCCAGCGGGCAGCTTCGTCGAATCTGCTGACCCGGCCTGGAATCGGACATGGTCGCCCAGAAGAAGCGCTGGTCCGCTCCAGCCCCCGTCATGCAGATGCTGGAAGTACCCGAGCGCGCTGACCGGGCCGAGCGGCACCAGGTGCTCAGTCATCGCCTGATGCCCGAATGACCATCCGCTGCGTCAGGTTGGCGGTGACGCGACCCTTGACCGTTGAGAACGGGACCCGACCAAACTGGCGACTGTCGTCGCCGCTGGGCGAGCGCACCGTGAGGTGATTGTCTTCATGGATCTCAGACACAAACTTGATGATGTCAAGCTTCTTGAACGGATGTCTCGCAATTACAACATCTCCTTCGGAGATGCGGACGCCCAAGCCGAACATGTCGTGCGTGGACGCTGACGGCTCCGGGTCGGTCTTGTGTTTCACCCCAAAACGGCGAACGCCGACGGGCTCGATCAGTACGAGGTCTCCGTCGGCGAACGATGGTTCCATGCTCGGGCCACTGACGCGCCATTGACGGCGGCGTCGCAGCACCCAGAGAAACAGTTCTGAGATCAGAATGGGTCAGATGAGAACGTGACTGGGAGGGTCAGAATCAACCGGTTGCCGTGGTCCATGCCACGTCGCGGTTCTTCGATTCCCAGAACATCTTGTGGATCTTCTCGACCGATGCCATCAGGTCGTTGGCTGCGTCCACGTCGACGTTCTGCTTCGTCTTGGAGCAGAGCTTCGTTGCAGCCCAGAAGGTTTCGTGGAGATCCGGGTAGGTCTCCAAGTGATCCGGCTTGAAGTAGTCGGTCCAGAGGACGAGCAGCTCATGCTTGGTCAATTCGGCCTGCTCCTCCTTGATGGCAGCGAAGCGGCTCATGGTGTTGAGGTAGCTGGCCCAGGCGGCGTCGTCGCTGCCTTCGGGCACGTGCAGGTCCAGCATCTTCTTGGTCATCGACAGCACAGCTTCAGCTGTTACGCGGGCCGATGCCGGGTCATAGACACCGCACGGTCCGTCGCAGTGTGCCTCGGCGGTGGGGGCGGTCAGGGCGGCCTTGACGCGATCGCGCATGCTCATTGATGTCTCCTCAGAAATTGGTGGTGCTTGTAAAGCAAGAATAGGCCGCAATCTCCCACACGCGCTACACGCATCGAGCATCTTCTGTTCAGTCATCTGCAGTGGTGCTTCGACGGACCCGATGCGGGACGATTTTGTCCGCGGCGTCGCCGAGCACCTTCTTGAGAATGGTGCGCACTTGTGCCGGTGCTTCGAGGGTCATCATGTGACCGCAACCGTCAATGATCTCGGTGCGCAGGTCCGCCGGGCCAAATGCCAGGGCGTCCATGAGGCCCTTCGCGTTGCGCACGGGTGTCATCTTGTCGGCTGAGCCGAGTACGAGGGTGGTGGGAGCCTGAACTTTGGACGCGGCGTCGAGTGCGCCTTCGTATCCGCTTGACGCGCCGAGATCGTTCGCAAGTACGCCCGGGTCGGCTGACTCGATGAGCGCCTGGGTTCCTCCAACCATGCTTGACCCTGGACTGGAGTGCCGGCCCACCTTGGAGTCGGTGGACAGCGCCCACCCGCTCATAAGTTGTCCGGCAACCGGATCGTTCGCC
>ENA-ORXR01004533-ORXR01004533.1-marine-metagenome-genome-assembly--contig:-NODE-4533-length-11555-cov-8.648109_pt1 | contig 11555 bp, 10 predicted proteins | sample MGYA00237866_ERZ511479 | MGnify/ENA metagenome assembly ERZ511479 | reverse complement strand
GGGGGGGGGGGGGGGGGGGGGGGGCGCCCCCGCCGCCCGGGGGGGATCGGCGCCGCCACCTCCCCGCGGCGGGCGGCGACGCGGGCGGGGGCGGGGGATTCGCGCCTCCTCTCCTCCCTCGCGTTGGGTGAGGCGGGGGCGCAGGCGCTCGGCGCGGCGACGGCGGCGGCGGCGGTGACGGCGGCGGCGGCGGCCGCCGCCGCTGGCGTTGTTGTTGCGGGGAATGCCGGCGGCGGTGGCGGCGGCGGCGGCGGCGGCGGCGGTGGCGTGCATGCCAGCGCCAGCGGGGAGGAGGAGCCGTCCAAGTGGTCCGCCCTCATCCGTGATACGCTCGGCCCCGGCTTTATGCAGTGCGGCGAGCGCCGCTTGTTTGGCATCAAGCTGTTTGTCTACCACCAGCGGCGGCTCAAACACCTGGTCCGCTCCGTCGAGACGGTGCGGGAGGGTACGGGCATTGCCAACAGCGTTGGCAACAAGGGCGCCGTTGGCGTCGTGCTCCGCCTCGGCGACACGCTCGTCGCGTTTGTCAATGCGCACCTCGCCGCGCACGACGGGCCAAAGTACCGCAAGGAGCGCCAGGAAGATGTGATGGACTTGGTGCGGTCCCTCGAGCGCGGCCGCCCCGACGCCAAGCGCGGGGACGAGCGGCTGCCGCTCTTCCACCGGTTCACTCACCTGTTTTGGATGGGCGACCTCAACTATCGGCTCAACACGGCGCTGACGCACAGCGGCGTCGAGTTGCCGTTTGACGCGCGGCGGCGGCACCTCCTCGAGCTCATTGCGGCGGGCGACGTGGCCGGCCTGCTCGCCGCCGACGAGTTGCGTCATGAGCGCGCGCGTGGGTCGGTGTTTGCCAACTTTCGCGAGGGCCCGATCCACTACCTGCCGACCTTTAAGGTCCGCACGGGGCCCGCGGGGGTGGCCTACCCGTCGGACCCCACCGCCATGTACGCCGACAGCCGCGCGCCGGCCTATTGCGACCGCATCCTGTGGCACTCCCTCCCCCTCCACCGCCCCCACGTGCGGCAGTTGACCTACAACGCCGTGCCGTCGTACACCGTGTCGGACCACAAGCCCGTCGTGGCGGCGTTTGATATGGACATTGCCAAGCGGGTGCCCGCGGTGCGGCCGGTCGAGGGGCTCCGCCTCACCTTGGACGTGCGGCTCATCCGCCTGCGGGGGTTGTACCCGACGCCGCCCGCGCCGACGTTGCTGCCGACGCTGCTGCCGGCGTCGGCGGCGGATGCGCCGGCCAAGGGCGGGGGCGCCCGCGGAGGGGGCAGGGAACACGGCGCCACCTTTGTGGCGACCGACATTTTTTCCGACGCGGAGCTGAGCGACGACGCTGCCGACGGGGTGTGTGGCAGCAGCGGCGGCGGTGGCGGCGGCGGCGGCGGCGGGAATGGGGTTGGCGACACCCACCCCGTCGGCAGCGGCGACCGGCGCGGCGGCGGCAGGCCCCGCCGCGGCGTCGGCCGCAGACGGGTGCGGGTGGCCATCCACGGGGAGGGCTTATTTTTGAAGACGGGGCGCGTCTACTCGACGACGCTCCGCTCCGTGGCCGACGGGGGCGTCCTGTCGATATCGCGCGCGGGTGGGAGCGCCGGCGTGAGTGCAGAGGGGTTTGGCACCTCCCCTGGGGGGGGGGGGTTGACTGGGTTTCCTGCCGGGGGGGGGGGGGTGGGGGGGGGTGGGGGCCGGGGGGGGGGGGGGTGGCGGCAATGGCGGTGGCGGCAGCATCAGCGGGCCGTCTGCGGGTTGGTCGGGCGGCGGCGGCGGCGGCGGCGGCGGCGGCGGCATTGGCGGCGGTGTCGGCGGCGGGAGTGGTGGTGCCGGTGGCGCCCCCGGCGCTATTGGCGGCGGGGGTGGCGGCGGCGGCGGCTCCCCCGTCGTCCTAACGCAGGGCACCCGCGAGCGTACGGGCGATGGCCTCCCGACCATCCCCCTCGCCCCCGTATCGAGCCTCGACGACGTGCGCCTCTCGTACGTACGCTTTGTCTTTACCCGGGCCGGCTCCAAGACGGGCGCGTCGGGCGTGCTCCCGCTCGCCGCCCTCCTCCGCTTTTCTGGCGAAGGCGACCAAGACGAGGCGTGTGGCGGGCTGTTGGCCAGCGGGGGGGAGGCGGCCTTGTCCGACATTGCGTCGCGGCGGCGGCGCGTCCTCGGCGTCCGCCCCGGGATGGTCAAGTTTGAGCTCCCCCTGACCAAGTACGGGACCGCCGGGGCGGTCATGGAGGGCAAAGTCGCCCTCGTGCCGGGGTCGGACGGGTGGGGGGGGGCCTGGACCGACTCGACGGGCGGCGTCGTCAAGGGCGCCGACGGCCGGTCGGGGGGGGGGGGGGTGGGGGGGGGGGGGGGGCGCCGGCGTCGGCGGCCGCTGCACAAGGCCCAAAAAGTGGTCAAGAAGGCCATCCGGCCAGCCGTAGACGCGTTTTGAGTGGAGGGGGGGCGGGGGAGACGGGAGGGTGTGTAGACTGGCAGGGCCAGACGATTTTGGACAAGATGCCCGTATTGATTTTTCTCTGTTCCTTCTCTGCGTTTGCTCCGAGCTTGCGTGCACTCGTGTGCTTCCCTGTTGCTGTGCACTCGCCGCCCTGCAATGCAGGGTGCAATGGGGGTGTTGTGTGGCTCACACCTCGCATGCACCGTCCGCGTCTTTGGTGTCATGCCGTGAACCGTCATGAGAGTGCAGGCTCCCTCTTTCGTCTCCTTCAGCACGAAGTATTAATATGTACTGCTGTTTTCTGAACTGCGTCGAACAGGAACAAGAACAGGATCAGACCGGAACGTGATCTTATTGGTGCACGTCAGTCTTTAGTCGCGCTCATTGGCCGAGGGTGCTGTTTCCGCCGCCGCGGTCGATGTTCCTGTTCGCATCGACCAAAAACCAGCTATCAGCGAAAAGAAGGTTCAAAAGCCCGATCCCGTTAGCCTCTAGATCCATCTATTTACCATCGAAGAACTTTGACGAGAATCAGCGTTTCCTCAATACTGTATTGTGGTCCATGCGACCTGACCATGAGAACAGAGTGGCTTTTTTGCTCACCGTGCATCCGCCCTTGGCGCGAGGCGCCGACGTATCGAGTCGACCTCGCCCCACCATTGTCGACGGCAAGTGCAACGCCACACTGTCCAGACCCACACGCGGCATGCCTTCCCCTCTGCCCCGTACACTCCCCCCCCCCTCTGTGTTTTGTCTGTTCCCTCTCTGCTTCCGGCCGCTTTGTCATCATCCTTCTTTCCACCGCCCCCGGACACCATGTCCCCGACTCCGTCGGCGCCGCCGCCGCGCAAGCAAATCAGCCTGGTGCGGACCGCTCCCCCAATCCGCAGCCGCCTCGGACGCTGTCCGCTATGCAATTTGCTCTTCCCGGCCGGGCGAATGCTCACCACTCACGCCAGCACCTGTGGGAGTAGTGGGGGCGGCGCAGCGGCGGCTGGCAGGCCGGCCGTTGTGGCGGCGGCGGCTCCGATGGCGGCACCGGCGGTGATACCAGCGGGCGCAAGCGCTCCATCATCGCAGTCAACACGGCGTGGGTTGGCCACAATTGCAGTGCCACCTGCCAAGCGGCCGCGTGTGGCGCCACCGCCTGGGCCACCCGGTAGTGGCGCGCCCGTCACGGATGATGTTCGTGTCTCTGCCAGCACCGGTGATGCAACCCATGAGCAGGTTGATATCGGTGATAGCCCTTTTCCCTCTTTGCTCGCGCGTCCGCCGTCTACTTCGAGCCTGCTGCGGCGACACGTCCCGCCCCCCTCGGACCACGGCCTCGGCACCAACACAGCGGTGCCCGGCATGCAGGTCCACCCTGATGCCGTCTCCTCCGCCGCTGCCGCTTCTCTCCTATCCGCCATTGATCGGGACGACGCGCCCTGGGTCAACATCCGCACTCGGTGGATGAAGGGCTACGGCCCACCGTTTGACTTTAGGTCGCGGGTCTTTGGTGGGCCCCTCGGCCCCGACGGCCGCCGCCGCCCACAGCCCGTCGCCGACCGCCCACTGCCGCCCTACGCGGATGCGATGGTGCTGCCCGCACTCCGGTTGGTCGTGCCCAGCCTGGCCGACTGGACGCCCAACCAGCTCTGTGTTAACCGGTACGAGGCCGGCGCCGGCCACACCATTGCCCCCCACAATGACAATGAGGGGGGAGGGCTCCGCACGGCGGTCGTCGGGGTGTGTCTTGGCGCCCCCGCGACGATGACGTTTGTCCGGCCGCCGGGGGTGGACGGTGCGGGGACCCGCAAGCGGGATGTGCACCTGCCGTCCCGATGCGTGTACGTCATGTCGGGGGAGGCGTTTGCAGTTTGGCGGCACGCCATCTTTGCGCCGGCCATTGCGTACGGGGAGGGGGTGGAGGACGCCCGCGTGTCTTTGACGCTGCGGGAGGTGGCCCACCGGGGGCGGAGCGAGGGGGACGCGGGAGTGGAAGGGAATGCGGGTGTCAAGCGAGTGACACGCGGTGGTGGGGGGGGGAGAGGGTTGTCCCAGCCGCCCGCGGGCGGGAGGGGCAAGGGGCGGCGGCTGCCGCGTGGAGGTGGACCGATGGACGCCTTTGCGCGGCCAACGCGGGGTACGGGAGGGAGTTGATGGGACCCTGTGCTCGTGGTTTCTGGGGCATGCGTCTTGTTATTCCCGTGCGGGGAGTGGCCTGCTGTCTTGTGTTCATTTCGTCTGTGTTGTGCCTCGTTGGTTCGCGCTCATGACTTCTTCGTTTGTGTGGTCCTTCCCTGTCAGTGGCGAGGGTACCTGCAGCGTCGGTGGATTCGGTAGGTCTCGTTACGACCTGGTTGGTGTAAGACGGTTGGCTACTACACGAAGCAACCTCTGCTCCGGCCTCACGAACGCTGACGCTACCCTCTGCAACGCGACTCGACTCGAAGCGGATAAATGCATTCCCTTCCCTTGACAGGCACCGGCATCCTGGAGAGGTCTATGGGCAGCGACTCTTGGCGGTCGGCGCTTAGTACTGGTCCGCCCGCGTCTGCTGCCTGGGATCCTCGGAGCCGTATGTCGACTGCACGCCGCCGCTCCCAAAGCGAGACGTCGGCTCCTCGGCGGAGCTGCTGGTGACACCGCCCAGCCCCGACGACTCCTGCTCGGTCGTCCCATACCTGTCCGTCGTGCCAGACGCCCCGTACGCTGCCGAAGCGTCGTCTAGGCGGGGAGTCGGCGCCTCTGCTGACCCATACCCGGTGGTGTCCAGGGACCCAAGGCGGGAGGATGGCGCGTCGGATGTGCCGTAGGTGCCGGCAATGCTGCCCTCAAGGCGGGATGTAGAATGCGATGAGCCGTAGGCGTTCGTGTTGGCATCCAGGTGCAACGACGGCGTCTCGGACGTACCGTAGCCGCCGCCTGCGGGGCTATCAGACGAGGAGAGGTCGAGGCGGGATGTGGGCTCCGACAGACTGGCGCCGTCGTTGTCTGCACCATAACGCAAAGACGGGACCTCGGACGACCCGTACCCGGTTGTGCCCTCGCTCAGACGCAAGGAAGGTACCCCAGAGGACCCGTAGCCCGTAGTGCTCTCACCCAAGCGCGAGGACGGCACCTCGGACGAGCCATAGCCGGTCCTGCCCTCACCTGGATGCGACGACGGCTCCTCGATCGACCCGTAGGCACCCGTCGCGGACGATTCCAAGCCGGACGATGGGGCCAGCCCAGATGCCCCTGACTCGAGGCGGGACGTCGGTTCCAGCGCGTAGTCGGTGCCCTCAAGGCCAGAAGAGGAGTCCAGGCCAGAGCCTGTGGACTCGACGCCGGACAACGGCGCCAGTCCCGAGCTAGACGACTCGAGACGTGAAGGCGCGTCCAGCCCTGACACCGACTCGTCCAGGCGGGACGACGAGTCGGTCCTGTCGTCGTCCTTGTCTTTTCCCAGCAGGGACATGCCAGCGGCAACAAGCTTGTCCGTCGTGGACTGCGGTTCCCCAGTCGAGGTGTCCTTCTCGTCGGAGGAGCCCAGAGCGGCCTTGAGGAGGTCCATGGTAGCAGGGGTGGGTGTGGGTGCGGCAAGGAGCAGTGGACGTGAAGTTTGCGGGAGCAACGGCGAGAAGAGGGGGCTCGCCAATCGTCTGGGTGAGTGCGCGATGGCTGCTCGACTGGGTGTGGTGGGTGCAGTCGATGGCTTGCGACTAGTCGCCCCTTTTTATGTGTGGCGCCTAGTGGCACAGAGACCGCCCCCCCGCGTGAGTACCCCGCACGTTCCGCTCAAAGATCTGCGTCGGCCGCGTGCTTGGACGGCTGCTGTGCTTGGGAACATCGCCCGCTGGTACGAGCAGACAGAAGCTGTCGGTCCTCGCCCGCAAGCGGGGCGGTCGACACGCTCTCCCCCAGCGGGAACCCCCGCGCGAGCTTCACGCCCGCATTGAGTCGCGGATCCACTGGCGGAGCAACCGCGGCAGGCCGTGGGCAGAGCGTGGTCACGACTGGGTACGGGGTGGCGGCAGGTGCTGGTCAGGGCGGCCGTTGCGTGGAGGACAGGCAGGGGTCGTGGCGGGGGGGGGGCGGCAAAGGTAGGGGTGGCTGGCATGGCGACGGGGGGTTGGAAGGAGGGGGAGCGTTCCGGCGCTCGCTCAGGCAATGCCCGCTTCACTATAAGACACAGACGGGCGCCGACGCTCCCAGGTGTGGCGCTGCGGGAGGATTAGCGGGTCTGAGCCGCAGTGGACCCTGCCGGTGGCGTAGTCACTGCTTTGGACGGGGCCTCTGGTGCGTGCACGGCACGCGTCGTTGTCGGTTGAGAGCCCCGCGCGCCGCTTGTCGCGTCGTCAGAGCCGCCGTCGGCGACGGGCGGCGTGCCTGACGAGCAGAAGCGGCTTCGTCGCGGTGGCCAGGTCTCGTCTTGGAGGCCACGTCACTGTATCCTGTCGCGAATCACTGACTGTGCCACAATTGCTGGCGGATCAGACCTGCGTGCCACTTCGTTCCTGTTTTTTCGGCGCAGCACCTGCTGCATCCGAGTTGACGTCGACATTCCGCGTTCCTATCGTCCCGTCCAGTTCGACCCGGGCGGCGGCCACGCCACCATGGTGTCCCGCCTAAACAAGTCGTCTGGCTACCCCGCGGCCCGAAAGTCCTTTGTCGGTCACCTGCTGCCACGGCCGCCAGGTCAGGTCCCCCCCTCGTCGCGCGCGTGGATTCAGGTACGGGACGGGCGGTGGGTTGCGTGCTGCTCCCCGTCTTGCTGCCACCTCTGATGGCGGCCGTGCGGTTCGCTGCGTATGGCTGTGCATTTCTGTGTGCGCGCGGTATCTTCCCTCATTTTCTTTTGCTCTGGTCATCTGCTGTTGCTTCCCGTGGATGGCCTCGCAGTCGCTTAGTCGACAGTTTCACTAACCGCCGATGCATGTCCTGCAGACGTCTGCGCCGTTTCCTGTCACCACTGTCTTTCCGTGGTCGTCCTCTGCGCCTTGTTAGGGGGTGGTTGTTTGGTTTTCCGAAACTGCCATTGCTGTCGACGACGGCACTGGTGTTGCCATTGTTACGCTTACCGACAAGCGATGGCTGCTACCCGACCCCGAGTTCACCCCAGTCTTGGGACTGTATGTGGGCGCGGTCGGGGCTCTCAAGGCGGCACCAGAGGACGGTGGCCACTACCTGCACATGGCAGGTTGGCGCGTGTTGGACCTCCAGTACGTTTTGAGTTTATTTTTGTGTGCTGCGCTGTCTTGTCCTGCGCAGCACGTGCATCATTTCGCAGCTATCGTCGGACGTAGCGACCAGGGTGTGTACTTCCTCCTTTGTCCCCACCAACGGTGGTCTCTGACGCGGCTCGGCTGGTTATGTAGCTGGTTGATTGGTCTTGGACCACGTTGTTGCTGTTGTTGGGTAACCACTGCTGGTGCGCCCACCGCCTATTCGTGATGCTCTCCTCCTGTCTCTGCTTTTGGGTTGCTTTCAGTGACGTGGCACTGGCGGATGAGTTGTGGGTGGCAGAGGTCATCGACATCCATCTCAGCACCCAGTCTGCCAACGGAGCGACATAGACATGAATGTCGCGCAGCGAGGCCAGCGACCGCAAGACGACTCCTGTCGATGCCGTCAGAGTCCTGGGTATCGGAGACGCGCCAAAGAAGCATCCGGCGCTTGCAAGTGCAGCAGCACCTCATCATAAGTTGCTCCGTTGGTTCTGGTCCTCTCTACCGCCCATCATGTTCCACCAGCAGTGCACACGTCAGTCAAGCCAATGTCTGACGCGTGCCTAGACTTCTATTTCAGGCGAGGTCAAAGCTACGCGTGTCTTTACACACCACACGACTCGTCTTGTGGCGGCGAGGAAGGTCTCCTCCCCTTGCCCAGCCCGCTCGTCGAGCCGCCCGCCCCCGCCACCGGGTCTGGCAAGGAGTTGACAAAGCTCGAAAAGTACACGTTCCAAAACAAGGAGCACAGGTTGGCGTAGAGGACGCGGAGGTCAGGCGTGCCCGCCGCGTAGTTGCTGAAGTTGGCGGGCACCCAAAAGACCGCGTTCTTCAGCAGCAACCCCCAAAACTGGGCGCGCAGGCGGGCGCGCACCTCTCCCATCGGTCGCCGCCGCATGGCACCGTCCCAAACCATGTAGCCACCGATGCACAGAGGCTCCAAGGTGATCTGCTCAAAGAGCGCCTTCTGAGCGGCGCCGACGAGGGTGTCGTCCGGCCCGTACAGGTGCATGACAGAATACCAGAGGTAGAGGAAGGGGCCCATAACGATGAGGCCATAGGAAGAGTAGCGGAGGAGCCGCACATAATCAAAGGGGGTAGTGGAGGAGGATAACCGTTGGGCGAGGAAGTCGGCGCTGAGGAATATGACGCCGGCCGATATGGCCCGCGACACCAGTGGCCGCACGTGTAGGATGTGAATGTAGATGAGCAGCAACCGTCGGCAGGTCCGACGGATGGTGGTCGCGTGCAACCGTACAAAGGATGCAAACGTAATCAACTTTGGGTGGTGAATGGGCAAGGGGCAGAAAGCCAAGAGCATCAGTGAAAAACAAGAGCCACGAGCACGTGAACAGTCAGTCAGAGATGGTGAGCAGAGGCCCGAAGACAAGAAGAAGCACAAGACAGGAGGGGAATACGTCAGTCGCCTGAAACGCAGGGACAAACCCGCCGCTCAGTGGGGGGTTGGACTCCAGCGCTGTACCATCCGCAAGACAGGTCCAGCCACGCCATAAAGCAGGCGGCACTGACCCTCCGTGGCGGCCGTGACCAGTCAGAGTACACCACGCATCCCCCTCCCGACGTTCAATCAGGCCCCGACCACTCGGTCAAACGTACAAAGAGAACGATGAGCACGCCAATGAGCAGCCGCCGAAGCACACCTGCCATCCGCCCCCGCTTGGCCGTCACGGCCGACCCGCGCTCGGCCATCACCTGCACGCGGCTGGCCAGGCTTGCCAGAAACCGGGGCGTACCGACCGACGCCTTGGTGTTGCCGACCACGGGGGAAGCGCCACCGCCGGCAACCACTTCGGGCGCCGAGTGGTACACGACGAGCGGGCCCCGCTCGGCCAAAGTGCCCCGCGCCGCCACGGTCTCACGGTGCGACGACGTGGCGTCACCAATGATGGCGGCGGGCGGCCCGCCGCTGAGCGGACCCAACACGGGCGGGGTGACGACAGGGGTGGTCGCGCCGGCGCGCCCGGCGAGCTCCGCCGCGCCGCCCTTCCGCATCGCCCCATCCGTCGGCACCCGCACGTACCCGTGCGGCTCGAGTCGCACGGGCGACGGCCCCACCCGACCGGGGGACGTGGTCGGCGACGGCCGCTGGGCGACGGGCGTGCCGACGGCGCCCCCGCTGACGGCAGACCCCTTGGCCGCCAGACGCCAGGGGGCCTCGCGACCCCCAGTCGCGCCGACAATGCCGAGCGGCGGCGGCCCGGTCTTCCCCACCGCCGCCCCCGCGGCCATGATCGGGCGGGGTGCCAGCGGCAGGGTCGGCAGGGAGCCCGACGCGGGTCCGCAAAGGCGCTCCGACGGCGCCATTAGCGGCGCGGGATCGTCGCCATGGTACCGGGGGGGCATGCCACGCCCGCCCTCCCCGGCACCGTCGTCGTTGTGGGCGTCGTCGCTGTCGCCGCCGCCGCCGCCGTGCTTGCCGCTGCCGCCGCCGCCGCGGCACCGGTGGGCACTCACAATGGAGGTGGGGGAGGGGGACCAGGTGTGGCTCGCGTCCAAGCCCCGTCGCCCGCCGCCGTGCCGCCCGCCGCCGCCGCCACCGCTACCGCCGCCACCGTTGACGGGCGCACCGGCCGCGCCAGCGTGGCCGCCTGAGCGGGGCGAGCTGTGGCGGCCAGTCACCACGGCGGCCACGGTCTCCACGCTCACCGACATGGGGGTACGGGCGGCATGCGCGTCGGTCGGGGACGGCGCCCCGGTCGCCTCGGGCCCCGCCGTCCAAAGCCGCCGCCGCCGCCGTCGTGGGGGGGGATGGCCACCCGTCGGCGCCGCGGGGGACCGTCCGTCACTGGGGACCCACGGCCGTCGTGGTCGGCGGGACGGCCGTCACCACCCCCACCACGAGGCCACACCCGGCGCGTCTGGCGGGCGGGGCGCCGAGGATGGCAAGCCGCGGGTCGGCGCGCGGCGCGTGGGGCCACCCCGCCGTCGCGGCCGCCGAGGGCCGAGCGGTCGGCGGCGCCACGCACCCCGCACGCAGGGGGCGGGGGGCGGGACCGCTGCGCCGAAGCCTGCAGTGGACGCGGGCGGCGGGCGGCGGCATTTTCGAGGGGCCAGGCGCGGCTGCGGCCGCAGTCACGGCTGCCGAGCGGCGGCGCCAGGCACCCCGTCTGGAACGCCTCATCAGGATGCTCGGCTGACAGGCGCCGGCTGCCCCGCACCGGGGTGTCTGGGAGTGGGGTGGCGGCGGCGTTGCACAAACGCAGGGCCGTCTGGGAGCAGACCCGCACCGGACTCGGGCAGCGCTTGGCTGCAGACCGCTCCCGGGCTCGGGGGACAACGTCGGTGTGCGGCCCACCTGCCGCGTCCGCTGGCCGAATGGGAGGGTGCGGACGACCGGCAACGGCTCAGAACAAAATTTCGACCGCGCTGTCAGCCATGATGTTTGCTCCGAGTGAGCTCGGCTGTCTCGACCGTGCACAGAAAAAGGAAAAAGAATAAAACAACGACAATACTTGTTTCCAATTCTTTCATTTCCAAACCTAAATGGGTCCTTGACAACGAGATCTCGGAGAACGGCCTCGACGACGTTTCGCGTGTCGGCCGAGCCCCACCCGCACGCTCGCGAGCCAAGCGGCAAGAGGTCGTGATCCCGGCACCTGACCCCGCATGCGCCACCAGCCCACACGGACCCGGCGCTGCCAACCGCGTAGCGGTCGTTTTCCTCGGCACAGCCCTCCTCCTTCTCGCTCGATCATCCACGCTCCTGCTCCCCTCTGCGTGCTTGGTGGATCGTCACTCCCCCATTCCTCACCATGGCGTTTGTGGGGTCCCCCGCGGGGTTGCCTCGCACCGCTGCCCGTAGCGCGACGGCCGCCACTCCGTCGACATGCACCCGATCCGCCGTCGCCGCCCGCCGGTCGGCCTTTACGCCCGCGGCGGCGGCCCCCCCCCCCCCC
>ENA-ORXR01004532-ORXR01004532.1-marine-metagenome-genome-assembly--contig:-NODE-4532-length-11555-cov-11.327060_pt1 | contig 11555 bp, 13 predicted proteins | sample MGYA00237866_ERZ511479 | MGnify/ENA metagenome assembly ERZ511479 | reverse complement strand
GGGGGGGGGGGGGGGGGGGGGGCCCCCCCCGGGGGGGGGGGGGGGGGGGGGGTCGGACGCCGGTCCGAGGAGGGAGCTCACGTCGCGCACGGGGGGGGCGGCCGCGGCGGTGGCCGCGGCGGCGGCGGCGGCGGCGGCGGCGGCGGCGGCGGTCACGGCCGCGCCGGCGGCGACGCCGCCGGCATCGGCGCCGCCGGCGGCCGCCGCGTCAAAGTCGCGCGTCGCCCCCACGTGGTCGTCGCCCCCCGCGGCGGCGGGCCCGAGTCGCGGCGTCACGAGCGGCGGGTCGGCCGTCACGGCCGCCGCCGCAACGTCGGCGGCGGGTGCCGCCGCCGTCGTGCCCGCCGCCGCTGCCGAGGCGGCGGCGACGGCGGCGGTGGCGGCCGCCGCCGCCGCCGCCGCGTCGGCGTCGGCCGCCTCCCGCGCGTGGCGCTGCTTGCGGCGGCGGCGGCGGCCGAGGACGCGGTCTTTGAGGTGGGAAAGGAAGCCGCCGGCGGGCTCCTCCTCCTCGTCCCCGTCGGCCGGCGGTCGTGCCGCCGCGCCATCCTCCTCCCCCTCCGTGTCCGTCTCGCTGCCGGTGGACGAGGTGGTCGACGTGCGGGGGGCGGCGGCGACGGCAATGGCGGTGGCGGCGGCGGCACCGACGGCGGCGGCACCGGCGACGGGGGTAATCTCATCGTCATTGTCGCCCGCCGCCGCCGTGGCAGCCTCGGCGTCGCTGCGCGGCAAGTTGTCGGCGGCGCGCCGGCTGTCGACCGACGCCGCGTCGGCCCCGCCGCCGGCGTCGTCCCAAACGGCAGCCGCCGGCGGCGGGCCGCCACCCCCCGCGTCGCCGCCCACCGCCTCGGCGGCGGGGCCCACGGGTGCGGTGCCCTCAAAGGCGGCCTCGCGGTCGGCGGCCGCCTCCCCCTCGTCGGCGGCGCTCGCGTCCGACTCGCCCGCCTCGCCCGCCCCCCCCGTCGACGAGGACATGGCCGACAAGGCCGAGTGCACCGTGTAGGAGCTCTCGTTGCGGCTGAGAAAGGCCGAGTCGCTGCTCGTCAAGCCGCCACCCGACGGGCCGCCGCTGTCCATGGCCGCGTCGGGGTCCCGCACGGGCGCGGGCTTTGGCGACGCCTCTTGCGCCGACGCGGTCGGCGGCGGCGGCCGATCCGCGGCGGGCGGCGGCGGCGGCGGCGGCGGCGGCAGCGGCGGCAGCGGCGCCTCGGCGGGCGGCGGCGGGGGCGCCTCGACGGCCGCCGCCGGCGGCTCGACGGCGGGCGCCGCCGACACGGGCCGCGACGCGTACGAGCGCGAGTCGGACGGCGTCACCGCCGCCTCGGCGGCGCGGGTGACGGTCGAGGTTGGCACCGTACCGGCGGGGAGCTCCCGCCCGCCCCCCGCCGTCGCGCGCTGGTGTTGCTCCAGCGCCTCGCGGGAGAGGGCCGAGGGGCCGTCATCCGCCGCCGGCGGTACGACACCCGGGCCAGAGGCCCCGTCCGCCGGCGTCGCGGGCGCCGCAGGCGCCGCCGACCCGCTCGGCGCCGCCCCCGCCCCGTCCTCGTCCCGCCGAAATAGGCCGACGAGGCCCCCGCCGTGGTGCGCAACGTCGCCCCCCGCGTCGGCCTTGTCGCCGCCAGACGCGGAGGAGGTTTTGGACGAGGAGGCGGGCGGCACTGCCGCCGGCGCGCCGCCACCGGTGGGCGACAGCTCGTCACCCGCGTCGCCGTCACGGCGGAAGAGCGACAAGAGGCCGCGGCCACGGTGGGCACCCTCGGCATTGTCGGCCGCCTCGGGTGCGGGTGCGGGTTCCGGGCTTGCCTCCGCGACGGCGTGGGCGGCGGCGGCGGGCATCCCGCGCGTGCCGGAAGCACCCACCACCTGCTCCGCGTCGTCAACGCCACGACGCGCGCCCGCGGCCTCATCGACAGGCGGCACATCGGTCGACGTGCCGGCGCCCGCGGCCGCACCGTCGCCCTCGCGACGGAAGAGGCCGAGGAGGCCCGACCGCCGCTCCTTGGCCGACGCGCCACCCTCCGAGGAGCTGCTGCTCGTGGTGCTGGCGCTGGCGCGGTCCTCCCGGTCGCTGCCCCGGCCGCGAAAGAGGCCCAGCAAGCCCCCCGGCGGGCGCTCGTCCGGTGAGTCGGCGGCACCGGCCGCCGACGGTCCCGCGCCAGCCGTCGACGGGCCTTGTCCCTGCGCTGCGGGCGGCTCGACGGGCTCGTCTGTTGCCGGCTTGGTGACGCCGGCCACGCCGAGGGAACCGCTGCGGCGCTTGCGCGGCGGCGACTCGACGCCTTCGGGCGCCGGGCGGCGCCGGTCGTCGGCCACGTGAACACGCTCAACGGGGGCGGGCACGGCCGAGGCGGGCGGCCCGCCCTCGGCGGCGCCCGTCGACGGCTCTGAGCCGTCGTCCGAGCCGCGCAAGTGCCCCAGAAGGCGGCCGAGGAGGGACGGGTGCGCCGCCGGCTCGGGGGGGGCCGGCGGCTCGCCGGCGGCTGCTCCCGCGTCGGGCGTGCGGGCGTCCACGGTGGCGCTCGCGTCGCCGGCGGCGCCACCGTCGGCCGCCAGGGCGTGGCCGCGCGCGGGCGGCGTCAGCGCCTCATCCGACGACGCCCGGCGGGCGGGCACCGCCGCAGCATCCCCATAGGCGGGCGGCGGCAGCGGCTCGTCTGACGGCACCCGACCGACCGCCGACGGCGGCGACGGCGGCGACGGCGGGCGGTCACCCACGGAGCGCGCCGGCGACTGCGTCGGCGGCGGCGTCTCGCCCACACCACCATCTGGCGACCGCCCGCCCGACGAGGAGCCGGACCGGCTCCGCGACGACGACCGCGGTGACTCGGCGATCGGGCCAAACGCCAGGCCGCCGCGCGTCGTCCCCGCCTCCCCCCCACCCCCGACTGCCCCAGACGCGGAGGGCAGCAGCCCCCCAGGCGGCAGACCCCACTCGGCCGGCAGCGGCAGCGGAGAGCGGAGCAGCCCCGTGGAGCTGTCCCCCCCCGCCAAACTCGAGTCGACGCGCATGAGTGGCCCCGAGTCGGGCACCGACGGGCTCGTGTCGCCGGCGACGCCGGCGACCGGCGGGCGGTCGGCCTCCGCCTGGAACGCGTCGTGCGGCGGCAGGGGGCTGCTCTGCCCAGAAGACATGCTGTCTGACCGCGGGCTCTCCGAGCCAGCGTCACCCTCCTCGTCATAAGGGTCGGTCGAGCTCACGGGCACCCCCTCAGGCGACGTTGTTAGCGTCGTTGTCAGCGTCCGCGACGCCGTGGTCAGCGTCCGTGACGGCGGCTCCACGGAAGGGTGTGCGTCAGACGGGGTCGTCCCCGACTGGGGACCCGACTCCCCCGACGGGCGACTGTCCGAACTCTGCGACGCGCGCGGGGAGCTGCCGCTGCCCCGCTCTGCCACGCGCGCCGCTGCCGCGGCGGCGGCGGCGGCAATGGCATCCGCCGGCCGCGACGGCTCCCGCGCGTAGACGCCCACGGACGAGTGGAGGGACGGCGGCGGCGACGTGATTTGGGGCAAGGCCGCCACTTCCGCGGCGCGACCTTCCGCTTGCAAGCGCTCCGACGCCTCCCGCTGCGCGATCTGTTGCAGCCGCGTTGCCTCCTCAAACTCTTCATACTCTCGCTGCCGCTCCTCGACGCAAGCGATGTATTGGCGGCGTTGGCGGGGGTGCGGGAGTGGCGGGGATGCGGGCGGGAAGCGTTCATAGACAGGAGCAAACTACTGTTACTACTGTAAGAAAATATGCTGCACAGAGCAATCACTGAAGAGCTCTGGTTGAAGAGCCTCGTCGAGAGCGAGGCCCAGAGCTTGTTTTGGCTCTGAGGCAAGATCTTGTCAGCTATATAAAACCGAGTACAGTGCTGCAAGTTCTATATTTTCATTGCGGTGGCCAGACGATTAGAGCTTGAGGCCGAGAGATTGGATCGGATATTCTCATTCGATTCTTGAACTCCTGTGCAAGGTCAGAGACCTCATGCTCCGCCCTCGGCTGCCGTCTCGCCGCACGGCTTGCCCTGGTCCACCGCTTTTTTGCGCATATGAGCGTCCTCGCCATTCGCGGATCCCCGAGCGTGGCGACGAACGTGGCGTTGCCTCTGCCGCCGCCGCCGCCGGCCTTCGTCGGCCGCAAGTGGAGCGGCGTCGCTAGCAACGGTGCTGGGAGCGCCCGATCACGAGAGAAGGGCGCACAGGTGTCGCTGCCGCGTCGCCATCAACCTGCGCTGCTGTTGGCGCCATTCACGTCAGTGCCGCTCTTCTCGTCTCCGTCCTCCGCATAGCAAGTGGATTCACCGGGCGCGTCGCTGGCGAGCATTCTCCCGGTGGGAGACGGGGCACCCAGCGTTGCCGCGGCCGCCGGCCCGAGGTGTTCCAAGGGGCTGCTTGGCACCAATGAAGTGCCACGCATGCACTAGATATTCGTGAACAAGACGTCGGTGTGTGCGGTACAGCATATTTAATCATCCTCTATGTACACGTGCAGGCCGACGATGGGCATAACATCGACGCAGACACAAGTCAGGGGGGTGGCCGCGCCCCGGAGACGCAAGGCCCGCCTCACACTTCTTGGCTCTGCTCGCCCTTCTTGCTCTTTGCCTTGGGCAACAGGTCCTTGTGGATGAAGGGCAGCACACCGCCGGACGCAATCGTCACGTGCCCAAGCAGCTTGTTCAGTTCATCGTCATTGCGCACCGCCAGCTGGATGTGCCGCGGCACGATGCGGGTCTTCTTGTTGTCGCGGGCGGCGTTGCCTGCCAACTCGAGCACCTCCGCGGTCAGGTACTCCATCACCGCCGCGACGTAGACGGGCGCGCCGGCGCCGATGCGGTCCGAGTAGCCACCCGACTTGAGAAAGCGATGGATGCGGCCAACGGGGAACTGCAGGCCCGCCTTGGCAGAGCGAGTCTGAGGCTTGGCCTTGCCGGCGGCGGCACCAGGCTTGGGCGACATGATCCCCGAATCTCGGAGACGGGGCGAGGGGAGGGTCGGGGGAGAACGTGGGTTGCAAGAAACTGGAAGGCCAGGAGGGGCCGAAGGCGTGAGGACGGTGGATGTCAAGAAGACAGTATGGCGGTGGGTTGAGGGAGCAAGCCGCTCAGCATGAACGAGTGCCCCCTCCCGAGTTTTAAGGCGCCAGCCCGTGCACCGCACTGACACGGTGGCGCCCAATGGACTCAATCTGGCATGCAGCCCCTCGATGTGGATCAGCCAATGGAAAGGTAGAACGAAGATGCGTCGCATGCTATCCCCGAACAATCTCTTGCGACAATTGAAGATCAACCAATAGGAAGTACTCTTTGCGATCCGTCACCAAGCCAAACGGCGACGCCACTGGCTCTTGGTGACCCCTCCATGTGAACCACGCTTCCACTTCAACGGCCAGCGCTGCGGTCCCGAGCCCACCGATATCGCTCACCCACGCCACCCACCCACACCACCTATCTCCACCGCTACTGCCGCCCTCCATCCCCACGACCTGGCTCCTCCCATTCTCCCCGCATCCTCGTTCCTCCCCGCCTTCCCCACCACGACCCCCCCTCGTTCCCCCCCCGGCTCCCCTTCACCTCCCTCCCACGTCGCCACCGCCGCTCCCTGCCAACACCCCCCGTCACTATGACGCCCAAGGGAAAGTCCGTCCCCATGGCGGAGAAGAAGGTCGCCAAGAAAGGTGTCGCCTCTGCCGACAAGGACGGAAAGGACAAAAAGCGCACCAAGAAGCGCTCCGAGTCGTACTCCATCTACATCTACAAGGTGCTCAAGCAAGTGCACCCCGACACAGGCATTTCTTCCAAGGCGATGAGCATCATGAACTCGTTTGTGAACGACCTGTTTGAGCGCATTGCCGCTGAGGCGGCCAAGCTCAGCTCCTACAACAAGAGCAAGACGCTGACAAGTCGGGAGATTCAAACGGCCGTGCGGCTGCTGCTGCCGGGTGAGCTCGCCAAGCACGCCGTGTCAGAGGGCACCAAGGCGGTCACTAAGTACTCATCGAGCGCATAGGCCGTGTTGTGTTTGTGGATTTTATTGGTGACTGCCGTCTTTGGGGCGTGATGTTCATGTACATAAGGCCCGTCTCTTGAAACTCCCTTTTATTTTAGTTATTGACGTGTACGTGTCGCACATCGTCCAGCGGTCCGTGTTTAGCGTTTGTTGGACCGTGTGACTGTGGACGCTGGTGGTCTTGGCGTTCCAAGCGTAGCACTTGCCGACGCTGTCCATCTTAGCGGTTTCCCGTCGACACGGAAACGCTTGAGACGACAGCAAACGGTGGTGGCACCGCAGTGACATTGTGCACAACGAGGGAGTGGCGGTTGGGGACTGCCTGCGGAGCGGGGAGACGTGGGTCTGCCGAGGTTGGGGTGTTCTCTTTTGCTGAGCTGCTGCTGGTCTTCCAAGAGTATGGGTTTGGTCGCGCCGGCTGCCGCACGGCCGTCGAGGCAGCCGGCGGCGACGTGGTCGACTCTTGTCATACCGCCACCACCAAGTAGGCCAACAGCAGCAACTAGCTGAAAGCGAGCAATCCCCGACGGGTGGCGTTCAAGGTGGACAAGTTCACTCTATCGGCCATTTCCACGCGGAATTGTCGAGGGCACGGCGAATCTATGACTCGGCCTCGGCTCAGAGCAAGCCCAGCGGTTCGGTTTACGGCGGAGAATCTCCGCTAACGCCAAATTATAGCGGAAAAAGGTGCCCAGCGGTGAGATTTATGGCGCGGAATCCGCGCCAAACGTTGGGATGACGGAGATCCGACGCCATAATCCGGTGGGATGTCGTGAAGATCTACGCCATCCCAACGTTTGGCGGAGCCGTATGGCGGAAACATGCCGCAGGAAATCGGAAGGTCATCTCGAATATGACGATAAGTGACACTTCAATGTGGCCAGGTGGTAGCTTTCCATCACCCGACCAGACCACGAGACACGTCCATGTACAACGTCGCTTTCGAAGCCAGCGACCATGCATTCCCGCCTCCCAAAAGCACTACGCAGCCGGGAGGATTCAAATGCTGCCGTTCTTTTGCCAATCACCGCCACTGTGCTCGACATCGAGAGGGAAGCGATGTGATGCGTCTGTTTTTTCGTCGTCAACTTCAGCTCGTTTCAGCTGGCCGAGGGTCGGGGGAGGCGGAGGGGGGTGGCGCTGAACTCATGCGTTTTACCTGGAGGGTGTGATGGCCAGGGCCCCCAAAACGCCCTTCAGCTCCTTGGGGGGGCGGCAGGGCGGGGGGAGGATCTATGGATGGGAGGGGGTGGGGCACTGAAGGGGACACAGCTGCAGCGGGTGCACCGCCGCATGGGATTGGTTTGCAGCTGAGATGGTGCCGGCCGGGCTCCTCCTCCGCTTTCTGGCATACTCTGTGTGCGACCCGCTGGAGTGCACCGACCATCAGCCGCTCCATAATTTGGGGGAGCCACTCACAAGGCGCGACAAGAATTCAGTAGAAAACGCCATGCGGGCATGCTCTCACACACCACCGCTTTGCGTCCGAGGCCGGCCCTGACCGTTGGCAGTCCTGCATAATTATCCAGCAGCTGTGGATACTTGTGACCCATTTCATCCAATATCGAGCGTTTTGTCTGTTTCTGCCTTACGAAGACAAAGTAGGCGGAAGAAGACGCGAAGTCGTCTGCCCACCGTCCGTTTCCAAGAGGTGCGGTGGCTGTTGGTCAAAGGGCGGTGGCAACGGCCGGCCCGTGGACTCCCCCACCACCCCCGCACGTTGCACCGTTCGTAAACGTCAAGCTGGCGCGCACCACCCGGCGTCCTGATGGTGAGTACGCCTGGATACGCCTGGTAACCGCCGCGGTCTGGCCGAGCACCGCACTGCGGCCGGCGAAGGACTGCTGCCTGTGGCCAGTTTGATGCCGGCTGTTTGTTGCTCTGCATGCTGCTGTTGTGGCCATACTGAGCGCTGACGCCTTTTCCGCCATGTTCTGTTTCCCACTGTTGCCATGCTCGTCGTTTTTTTTTACATTGTCTTCCCGCTTGTTGCTGACGGCATCATTTTCCCCCATCCCCTGCTCCCCTCTCTCGCGTGTAGGGCGCCAACACATCCGCGCTCCTCGCGGATGAGATTGAGGACATATCCCGAGACTGCAACCTGACCCCCGCCGAAGTGCGCCGCCTGTACAAGCGCTTCCAGCAGCTCGACCGCAACCGGTCGGGCAACCTCCAAGCAGAAGAGCTGCGGATGATCCCCGAGCTCGCCATGAACCCTCTCATGCCCCGCATCATTGCGCTGTGCGACAATGCCAACTTTAGCCAGTTTGTGCGCACGATTGCGGTGTTTGGGCCCAACAGCACCAAGGAGGCCAAGACGGACTTTGCGTTTCGGGTGTACGACGTGGACGGGGACGGCTTCATCTCGGCGGCCGACCTGACGCAGGTGCTCCACATGATGGTGGGGGAGGACAACTTGGACGAGGCGACGACGACGCGAATTGTACAAAAGGTCATTGATGATGCGGATACGGATGGGGATGACCGCATCAGCCGAGACGAGTTCACCTTGGTACGTTGGCTTTCCTGTTATTGTCTAGAGCACCGACCGCTGCTCGAGGAGGAGCTGCGCGCCCGTGCTTGAGCTCTGGTGGACGGCTTCGCTGAGCGCCGCGCGCCTGTCTCCAATGCGCGACTCGTGGTGTCGACCTCTCACACCGTCGTGTTTCTCTGAAGACCTTTGCTTTGCATCTGTGCTGTCGGTAAACGCAGGCGCTTGACCTTGTAGATATTGCAGCCAGGATGACCGTGGCATTGTGACGGGGCCCTGGGAGCCGGGCATGGTTCAATCTGGTTCTTTCTACTATCTGTTGTATTTTTCTTCTTTCCCTTCTCTTCCCTGACCGCGTATGGACGAGCTGCTTTCGAGCTAGACCTGTAACAGCCGGCACTTCTTTTTAGTAGCATGGTGTATCCGCTCCTCCAGCATTGGTGCGTCTGGCTGGATTCAGACACACGCCGTTTCTGAGTTGGGTCCTTGTCCCGAGTGCTGCAGTGTTGGACATCAGGGCGAGGTGCACAGCACTATCTTGGTCTTCACAATTGGCGTACAAGCGCACTGCAGGAATGCACTGATTGACACCGGTACCTACGAAGCACCCAGCGCTGTGCATGTGCTTTACAGACGACACGGCCGGCGGTTGGCGCTTACCGCATGCGACGGACTCCCCGCCCACCCCTGTTCATCATCCCCCCCATACCCCCCCCGCGGCCGCCGCCGCCCGGTGGTCCAGGCGCCCCTGGCTGCTCGTTCTTGGGGTTCTTAATCGTCTCGTCGACGGCCAAGATTTGGCACGCCGCCTCCGTGGCCGCGGCCAGGGCGTTGAGCTTGACCACCGCCGGCTCCCACACGGCCTTAGCCCAAGTGTCGACGACCGATGCCGAGTCAAGGTCGACCCCGTAGCAGTGGTTCCCGTCGGCCGACGCGTGCGCCGCACGGAGCTTGTTGAGCACCTCGGTCGAGTCAAAGCCCGCATTGTCGCACAGGGTGCGGGGGATGACCTCCAAGGCGCGCGCGTAGGCCGACATGATGAGCTGGTCCTTGCCTTCAATCTTGACTGCCGCCGCCCGGATGTGGCGGGACAGGTCCATCTCAATGGCCCCGCCGCCGGGCACCGCCGTCGGGTGCTTGATGGCGCGGCGGACGATCATGATGGCGTCGTGGAGGGACCGCTCCGACTCCTCAAGGAACTGGTCCGAGCCGCCCCGCACGATGATAGTAGCAGACTTGGCCTTCGGACAGCCCGTGAAGACATTGTACCGCTCTTTGCCGAGCTGACGCTCCTCAAAGCGCCCACACTCGCCCAGGATGTCCGCGCCCCCGTCCTTGAGGTGGTTTACGGTCGTCTGCACAGAACCGCCGACCGCGCGTTGCACCCGCCGCATGTCCTCCTCGGCGACGCGGCCCGCACAAAAGATGTCGCGGTCCGCAAAGTACTGTGTCGCAACGTCGCCAATGGCCAGGCGAGAGAGTACCACCTTGGCGCCCGTGTTGACGCACGCCGCCAGTTTGGCGTAGATGATACCCCACTCCGCGTCGACAATCGCCTGATAGTCGGCGGTGGAGTTCACGCGAACCTCAGCATTGTCCTTCTCCGCCTTGAGCTCCAACTCGAGGTTGAGCAGCATGACCTTGGGGTTGTCAAAGCTCTTGGGCTGCTGCTCAAAGCCGGCGTACGAAAATGTCTTCTTGAACGCCACCCCCGTCACAAGTTGTGAGTCGGTTGTCGAGCCGCCGTGCACCTTCTTAATGCCCACCATGGAGACGTCCAGGGAGTCGGCGTCAAGCGTCAAAACCGCGTCCGTGACAATGCCCGCAAAGAACTCCCTTTGGTGGGAGACGAGCTTGGAGTTGAGAGATGTGCCCGCGCAGCGCATTAGCATCTCCCGCCGCTCGGTTGGATTCGTACCCATGATGTCCCGCGCGACCTCCCGGATGCGAGCGTCGGCAAGCTGGCCTGCCTTACGGAACGCCCGAATGAGAACCTGCGAGTGTACGCCGTCCTCAATAAACTGCCCGCAGCAAAAGATTCAGAGGCAGACCCGCCGCAGGCGCGTACGATGCCAGTAAACAACGTTGTCCCAGACACAGTAGTGCATCGAAGATTCAGGTCAGAGTCTGTTCTGCGAAAGTCACCAAACCACCACTCGCCGCGCACAACAGGGACCACTTGGATTCCCAGACCACCTAGCCTTCCACAGAGACTGCACCATCCGCGTACCTCTTTGCACTTGTTCATCATCTCCCCAGCAAGCAGGATCACCGAGGTGGTGCCGTCGCCAACCTCCGCGTCTTGGCTCATGGAGATGTCCACAAGCGTCTTGGCGGCTGGGTGCACGATTTGCAACAGCTGCACGATAGTCGCTCCATCGTTGGTGATGGTTACCTTCCCACGGCCCTCGTGGATGAGCTTATCCAGGCCGCGGGGGCCGAGCGTCGTCCGCACCAAGTCGACGACTGCATTGCAGGCGTTGATGTTGGAAATCAGGTGCCCTTTGCCCTGCGAGGTGTCGGTCCCATGCTTGAGCAGCACGATCTGGGGCGCCTGCGCTATGGAGAAGACAAGTGCATAGCGTACCAGCAGAGCGGATGACAAAGAAAGAAACCGATACGTCAACTAGACGAGTAGGAATCGGCGGCGTGAGAAGGCTGTACCAAGGTGGCACTGAGCGGCGCCTGGCATCGCTGGCTCCGTCGACGGCCAAACAAGGCGGAAACAACCGCAGAGAGCAGGATCCCGAAAGACCAAAGCAACAGAAACGTACCAAAAACTGAGACATGATGACAACCACGTCGCGCTCGACGTCGGCTCCCGGATCCCGACGATGGCGGTTGGCAGCGACGAAGTCGACGCGCAGTGCACGGCGTTGGGCGCGGTCGCCAAGATCAAAGTGTCACGCCCAGTTAAGACACCCCGTTTTCGGACATTGGGATTACCGGCCATTCATTGGCCAGATTGGTAGGTGTCAGACACTTTTCACTTGTCCAGCGGTTGGAACCAGCTTTCTGAAGACGTGTCCCAACCGTAGCTTGCAGCAGGCGCATCAGGGCGTCTCAGGAGCATTCA
>ENA-ORXR01004531-ORXR01004531.1-marine-metagenome-genome-assembly--contig:-NODE-4531-length-11556-cov-3.504574_pt1 | contig 11556 bp, 7 predicted proteins | sample MGYA00237866_ERZ511479 | MGnify/ENA metagenome assembly ERZ511479 | reverse complement strand
CTTACGCGCCTCAAACAGGTCAGCAACCCGTGGCAGACCACCGGTAATATCACGCGTCTTCGAGGATTCCTGAGGCAAACGTGCGATTACATCACCAACCTGTACCATGTCGCCATTAGCCAAACCAATGATTGCGCCACTGGCCATCGGGTACTGTACTGGTATCCGTGTATTATCGAAGAACATGCTATCGCCATTCTCATCCAATAGACGCAGCATCGGGTTAAGGTCTTTGGCACCTGCTCCACGACTTGCCGGATCAGTAACAACCGTCGAACTCAAACCGGTCATTTCATCGATTTGCGTATTGATAGTCGCACCATCAAGGAAATCAACGAAGTCTAGCTTACCCGTTACTTCCGATACGATCGGATAAGTATGTGGATCCCAGTTTGCGACGATTTGACCACGAGTCACCTCATCACCTTCAGCAACGGTAATTACCGCACCGTAAACAACCTTATAGCGCTCACGCTCACGACCGTGCTCATCCTCGACACTCAGCTCACCAGAACGCGATACAGCAACCAGATTATTGTCCTTGTTGACTACGGTTTTCACGTTGGTTAAACGAATCTTACCGGATGTCTTAACCATGATATTACTATCAGCAGCTGATCGACTTGCCGCACCACCGATGTGGAAGGTACGCATCGTCAACTGTGTGCCTGGCTCACCAATTGACTGAGCAGCGACTACACCGACTGCCTCACCTTGATTAACCAAGTGACCACGACCTAAGTCACGGCCATAACAGTGAGCACATACGCCGTGATCTGCCTCACAGGTAATCGCTGAACGAACGATAACCTCATCAACACCTAAATCTTCGAGGCGATTAGTCCATTCCTCACCCATCAAAGTGTTAGCTGGAATAACCACTTCGTCTTTAGCATTAATAACGTCAATCGCCGTCACACGACCCAGCACACGCTGACTCAATGGCTCAACCACATCACCACCGTCAATGATAGGCTTCATTGTCAGGCCTTGCTCAGTGCCACAGTCAATACTCGTAACAACCATATCCTGAGCAACATCAACAAGGCGACGCGTTAGGTATCCAGAGTTAGCTGTTTTAAGTGCAGTATCAGCAAGTCCCTTACGCGCTCCGTGAGTTGAAATAAAGTACTGAAGTACGTTAAGCCCTTCACGGAAATTAGAGGTAATCGGTGTTTCGATGATCGAACCATCCGGCTTTGCCATCAAACCACGCATACCCGCAAGCTGACGTATTTGAGCGGCAGAACCACGAGCACCTGAGTCGGCCATCATGTAAACAGAGTTAAATGAATCCTGCTCTTCCTGCTCACCTTTAGCATTAGTGACCGTTTCTTTACCCAAGCCATCCATCATCGCCTTGGCGACTTTGTCGTTGGTACGCGCCCAGATATCAACTACCTTGTTGTAGCGTTCACCCTGCGTTACCAAACCTGAGGCATATTGATCCTGAATCTCTTTAACATCTTCCTCGGCACGGTCAAGAATCGTCTTCTTCTCTTCGGGGATCGCCATATCGTTAGCGCAGAAAGACATACCCGCGATGGTTGCATAACGGTAACCCGTATACATCAACTGATCTGCGAAGATAACCGTCTCTTTCAATCCGACTGAGCGATAAGCTTCGTTGATAAGATTTGAAATAGACTTCTTCTTGAGCACTCGATTCAACAGGTCAAACGGCATACCTGCCGGCAGAATCGAACTTAAAATTGCACGACCAATCGTAGTCTCAAGCACACGTGTTTCACGAACGATTTCACCCTCTTCATCCATCGAGGTGTCATTGATTCTGACTTTCACACGCGCATGCAATGAAGCAGCGCCCGTCTCATAAGCTCGCAGTGCTTCATCGGTCGAGGCTAATACCATGCCCTCACCCTTGGCATTAACATTCTCACGACTCATGTAGTACAAGCCCAGAACGATATCTTGCGAAGGTACAATGATCGGCTCACCGTTTGCTGGAGACAATACATTATTTGTTGCCATCATCAAGACACGCGCTTCCATCTGCGCTTCGATAGATAATGGCACGTGCACCGCCATTTGGTCACCGTCAAAGTCAGCGTTGAATGCTGTACATACTAACGGGTGCAACTGAATCGCCTTGCCTTCAATGAGTACCGGCTCAAATGCCTGAATACCCAATCGGTGAAGTGTCGGTGCACGATTAAGCATGACCGGATGCTCACGGATAATATCCGCCAGAATATCCCAAACCTCAGAGGTCTCACGCTCAACTAATTTCTTAGCTGCTTTTACCGTTGTTGCTAAGCCAAGACGCTGCAACTTACCAAAAATGAATGGCTTGAATAACTCAAGCGCCATTTTCTTAGGCAGACCACACTGGTGCAAACGCAATGTAGGACCAACAACAATAACCGAACGACCCGAGTAATCGACACGCTTACCCAACAAGTTCTGACGGAAACGACCCTGCTTACCTTTGATCATGTCAGCCAACGATTTCAATGGGCGACGATTTGATCCGGTAATCGCACGACCACGACGGCCGTTATCTAACAACGCATCCACAGACTCTTGCAACATACGCTTTTCGTTGCGCACGATGATGTCTGGAGCATTTAGATCCAGCAGACGACGCAATCTGTTATTACGGTTAATAACACGACGATACAGATCATTCAGATCAGACGTTGCAAAACGACCACCATCTAGTGGCACTAGAGGACGCAGATCTGGCGGCAGAACCGGAAGGATTGTAAGGATCATCCATTCCGGCTTATTATTCGACTCAATGAATGCTTCCATCAACTTCAAACGCTTACCGATGCGCTTCAGCTTAGTCTCAGAATTTGTTCCCGCCGCTTCTTCACGCATCTTGGTGATTTCATCTTCAAGCACAACAGAACGTAACATAGACAGTACTGCCTCTGCGCCCATCCCTGCCTCAAACTCTTCACCGAACTCTTCCACTGCTTCAAGATAAGCTTCATCACTTAACAGAGAGCTTTTCTCTAACGTGGTCATACCCGGATCAATAACAACGAATGCTTCAAAGTAAAGCACACGCTCGATATCACGCAGCGTCATATCAAGGAACAAGCCAATACGCGAAGGCAATGACTTCAGAAACCAGATATGCGCAACCGGACAGGCTAGATCAATATGACCCATGCGATCACGACGCACTTTAGTCTGGGTTACCTCAACACCACACTTCTCACAAACCACACCGCGATGTTTCAGACGCTTGTACTTACCACAAAGGCACTCATAATCTTTAACCGGGCCAAAAATCTTGGCACAGAACAGACCATCACGCTCAGGCTTAAACGTACGATAGTTAATTGTTTCTGGTTTTTTTACTTCACCATATGACCAAGAGCGGATAATTTGCGGAGAAGCCAGACCAATTCGAATCTTGTCGAACTCTTCTGTTTCTGTCTGCTGCTTAAAGATATTTAATAGATCTTTCATATTAATCGCCTTAAATTCTGCTACTACACTGTGCTACACACCAAAGCATAGGCGAAAAGGCATAGGCCATTTTCGCCATAAACGGTGCTCTCTTAGTCACTCTCAAGCTCGATATGAATACCAAGCGAGCGAATCTCCTTCATCAATACATTGAAGGATTCCGGCATTCCTGCTTCCATATTCAGGTTGCCGTCAACGATGTTTTTATACATCCGGTTACGACCCTGAACATCATCCGACTTTACTGTCAGCATTTCCTGCAAGGTGTACGCTGCACCATAAGCTTCCAGTGCCCACACTTCCATTTCTCCGAAGCGCTGACCACCAAACATGGCTTTACCACCCAGCGGCTGCTGCGTAACCAAGCTGTATGGCCCCGTCGAACGGGCATGCATCTTGTCATCAACCAAGTGATTCAATTTCAGCATGTGCATGTAACCCACGGTTACTTCACGCTCAAACTGATCACCACTACGGCCGTCATACAGTGCAATCTGTCCCGACTCAGGCAAATCTGCCAGCTTCAGCATGGCATGGATCTCTTTCTCAGCAGCACCGTCAAATACCTGTGTCGCCATCGGCACACCACGACGAAGATTCTTTGCCATTTCCAGCACTTCTTCATCGTTCATTTCTGCTATGTCACCAGCACCCTGATTTGGATTCCCGCCAGTCGCATAGATTTCCGTCAAGAACGCACGAATTTCATCAACTTTCGCTTTCGCCTCAACCATGCGGCCAATCTTTTCACCCAGACCTTTCGCTGCCCAACCTAAATGCGTCTCCAAAACCTGGCCAACATTCATTCGAGACGGCACACCTAGCGGGTTTAGTACGATATCAATCGGCTCGCCGCTTGACATGTAAGGCATGTCTTCAACCGGAACAATGCGTGAAACCACACCCTTGTTACCGTGACGACCCGCCATTTTGTCACCTGGCTGCATACGACGCTTAACTGCAACGTATACCTTGATCATCTTCAATACACCCGGCGCCAGATCATCACCAGCTGTCAGCTTCTCTTTCTGCTTTTGCAGACGCTCTTCGTAGAATTTCTTCTGCTCCAGCAATAGCTGATGCATGGTTTCAAGCTGCTCATTGACTTCTTCATTGCGCATGCGCAATGCAAACCAATCTTTACGCTCGATCTCATCCAGATAGTTACGAGTTACCTTACCACCTGCTTTGATATCACCTGTTCCGCCATCGGCTACTTTATTTAGCACCAACTTGGAAACACGATCAAACAGATCCTCTTCAAACACACGAAGCTCATCACGCAGGTCGTTTCGAACCTTAGACAACTCAGTTTCGTTGATTGACTTAGCACGCTCGTCTTTCTCAACACCGTCACGGGTAAAGACACGAACATCGATAACCGTACCGAACATGCTTGACGTCACACGTGAGGAAGTATCCTTAACATCTGACGCTTTCTCACCGAAGATTGCACGCAGCAGCTTTTCCTCTGGTGTTAACTGGGTTTCACCTTTAGGCGTGACCTTACCGACCAGAATATCGCCTGGCTTTACTTCAGCACCGACGTGGACGATTCCCGACTCATCCAACTTAGAAAGCAAACCTTCACTCACATTTGGAATATCTGCCGTAATCTCTTCAGGCCCAAGCTTAGTATCACGTGCTAAACAAGTGATCTCTTCGATATGGATTGAAGTGAAGCGATCCTCGATAACCACACGCTCTGATATAAGGATAGAGTCTTCGTAGTTGTAACCGTTCCATGGCATGAAGGCGATCTTCATATTCTGGCCTAGCGCCAACTCACCTAAATCAGTCGAAGAACCATCTGCAAGCACATCTCCACGTGCCACAACATCACCAATCTTAACGATAGGACGCTGATTCAAACAGGTGTTTTGATTAGAGCGCGTGTATTTGATGAGATTGTAAATATCAACACCACCACCCTGCGCCTCGTCATCATTAACTCGCACAACAATACGTGCAGCGTCAACACCATCAACAACACCACCACGATTGGCAGTAACTGTTGAGCCGGAGTCTACTGCTACCACTCGCTCCATACCGGTGCCTGAAACTGGCGTTTCAGCACGCAAACAAGGCACTGCCTGACGCTGCATGTTTGAACCCATCAACGCACGGTTAGCGTCGTCGTGCTCAAGGAATGGAATCAGTGAGGCTGCAACCGAAACAATCTGCTTCGGCGAGACATCCATGTATTCAACATCTGCCGCTGCGGACAAAGTGAATTCATTTTGGTATCGCGTCGAGATCAAGTCCTTCACAAACTTACTCTTGTCATCCAACTCAGCATTTGCCTGAGCGATAACAAATCGCGACTCTTCAATCGCAGATAGATAATCGATCTTATCTGTAGCAACACCGTCTTTTACTTTACGGTAAGGTGTTTCGAGGAAACCATAATCATTAGTCTTAGCGAATACAGCCAATGAGTTGATCAGACCGATGTTTGGCCCCTCAGGTGTTTCGATAGGACAAACACGACCGTAGTGTGTTGGATGTACGTCACGCACTTCAAAACCAGCACGTTCGCGCGTCAGACCACCAGGCCCTAGTGCCGAAATACGACGCTTATGCGTTACTTCAGATAATGGATTGTTTTGATCCATGAACTGAGACAGCTGGCTTGAACCGAAGAATTCTTTAACCGCAGCAGAAACAGGCTTGGCGTTAACCATATCCTGTGGCATCAAACCTTCGCTTTCTGCAACCGTTAGACGCTCTTTGACCGCACGTTCAACACGAACCAAACCGATGCGGAAAGCATTCTCTGCCATCTCACCAACACTACGTACGCGACGATTACCTAAGTGATCGATATCATCAATCACGCCGTGTCCGTTGCGGATGTCAATCAAGCACTTAAGTACGTTGACGATATCTGAATCACACTTCCCATCAGATTTCAGCTTATCGTACTGATCACCAAATCGTTCAATCAGAGACTTTGACAGCGCATCGGAGCGCGAGCTCAGGTAGCGCTTATCAAATAAGATTGAAGGTCCAACCTCTTCAGAATACTCGAGACGACGATTGAACTTCATGCGTCCAACGTCTGACAGGTCATAACGCTCTTCGGTAAAGAACAAATTGTGGAACAGGTTCTCAGCCGACTCTTTGGTCGGTGGCTCACCCGGACGCATCATTCGATAGATTTCTACCTGTGCTTCCAGCTGTGACTGAGTCTGATCTACATTCAGCGTATTAGAGATAAATGCACCGCAATCCAGCTCATTGGTGTAAATAATTTCAAACTTCTTAATACTGTTATCGCGAAGCGTTTCCAACACGGCATCAGTAATTTCCGCATTGGCAGCGACAATCAGCTCGCCCGTCGACTTATCGATGATGTTGTGAGCAATAACCTTACCCACCATGTACTCATCCGGAACGTCAAGCGTCTTAACACCAGACTTTTCCAATAAGCGAATATGCTTGGCCGTTACACGGCGACCTTTTTCTACGATGACTTCGTCATTGATCTCAATATCAAACGTTGCAAGATCGCCACGCAGACGCTGCGGATCTAAAGCAATACTGATTTTAGTTTTAGCGAGATTAACAACAACATTGTCGAAAAAGAATTCAAGAATCTCTTCCGTTTCCATGCCTAATGCACGCAACAATACAGTCGCAGGCAGCTTGCGGCGGCGATCGATGCGTACGAATACAGAATCTTTTGGATCAAACTCAAAGTCTAACCAAGAACCACGATAAGGGATAACGCGGGCATTATGCAGCAGCTTACCGGAGGTATTTGTCTTGCCCTTGTCGTGATCAAAGAAAACACCCGGTGAACGATGCAACTGAGAAACAATAACACGCTCAGTACCATTGATAACAAAGGTACCCTTTTCTGTCATCAGCGGCATTTCACCAAGATAGACTTCTTGTTCTTTTATATCTTTGACGACTCGAGTGTTCTTTGGCGCTTCCTTATCATAAATGACCAGACGCAGCAGAACACGTAGAGATGCAGCATAGGTCAGACCACGCAGTTGGCATTCGCGAACGTCAAAAACCGTTTCACTGAGACGATAGTCCACGTACTCAAGCGTAACAAAACCAGAGTAGCTATTAATTGGAAACACCGAGCTGAACGCACCATGCAGACCGATATCTTTTCGATCCTCAGGCTTTGTGCCAGGCTGTAAATACTGTCTAAACGAGCTTAATTGAATCGCCAGAAGGGATGGAATGTCCATTACCTGCGGACGTTTACCAAAATCCTTACGGATGCGTTTCTTCTCAGAGAAGGTCAAAGCCATCGTGTTTCCTCATCTAGTAACGGGCGGGAGCACTTTAAAGCGACAAAAGGCCGGCAGCTATTTTAGCTACCAGCCCATCGTTTTTGAAAGCAGAAAACTGCTTTCAGGGTCGGTACAACTTACTTCAGCTCGACAGTAGCGCCGGCTTCTTCCAGTTGCTTTTTAGCATCTTCAGCATCAGCTGTAGCAGCAGCTTCTTTAACAGTCGCTGGCACACCTTCAACCATGCCTTTAGCTTCTTTCAAGCCAAGACCTGTTAGTGCACGTACCGCTTTGATTACGCCGATTTTGTTATCGCCGAAGCTAGTCATAACAACATCAAACTCATCTTTAGCTTCAGCAGCTTCACCGCCAGCATCAGCAGCCGCTACAGGTGCAGCAGCAACCGCAGAAGCTGCCGTAACACCGAATTTTTCTTCCATTGCAGAGATCAAATCAACGACCTCCATCACACTTAAGTTAGCAATGCCTTCCAGGATGTCTTCTTTAGAAACAGCCATTGTATTTCTCCTAGTAACTTTTAAGTCAGTATCAGTAAATCAGTAAAATAATATAAGAAAACTAACTGCAATTAAGCAGCCGTCTCTTTTTGATCACGCACAGCAGCAACAGTACGTACAAGCTTTCCAGGCACTTCGTTCATAGTACGTGCCAACTTATCCAGCGGAGCTCTCAGAGTACCAGCCAACATGGCTAGCGCTTCATCGCGAGTCGGCAACTTGGATAAACGTTTCAGCTCAGAGGCAGGATACATTTCCCCACCAACAGCCAACGATCTAACAACAAGCTTGTCGTTATCTTTTGCAAAAGCTTCAACTAAACGTGCAGCAGAACCGGGATCTTCCTGAGAAAATGCCAACACCAAAGGGCCAGAAAAACTGTCAGCCATACAGGCAAAATCTGTATCAGCAACAGCCAACTTAGCTAGGTTATTCTTTACTACACGCAGATAAACGCCAGACTCACGTGCTTTTACACGCATATCTGTCATTTCTCCTACGGTAAGGCCGCGATATTCAGCAGCTACCGCAGAATGAGCTTCTGCTGCCACCGTAGCGACCTCAGAGACAATTTTCTTTTTGTCTTCTAAAGTTAATGCCACAGCATCTTCCTCTCTGTTCGGTGCACAAACCACCGTTAAACAAACACCTCAAAATCGAGATGATCATAGTGACGTGCCCCAAACCATTTCTGACTTGGCTTACGTCATCTGCGCAGGCAACAATGGAGCTTTTAAGTCACAGATTTTGTGACACCTACGGTCTTCGACGACATACTAAAAAGTACATCTTGCCTTTTCAGGCAAACCCCGGAGGGCATTTAAGCGCTACCACAACCACTGCGGTAGCGCCTGAATTTTATTTAAACCTTAATAGTCGTGTGATCAACAACCACACCAGGCCCCATCGTAGTTGAAACAGATACTTTTTTAAGGAAAGTTCCCTTTGCAGTTGATGGCTTACCTTTATTCAAGGCAATTAGTAATGACTCAAGGTTCTCTTCCAGCTTTGCAGAATCAAACTCAACGCTACCGATACGACAGTGAATGATCCCGGCACGATCTGTACGAAAACGCACTTGACCAGACTTAGCATTCTTAACTGCTTCAGCAACATTTGGCGTAACCGTTCCAACTTTAGGGTTAGGCATCAGGCCGCGCGGACCTAAAATCTGACCCAGCTGACCCACGATACGCATAGCATCCGGACTTGCGATAACCACATCGAAATCCATATTGCCTTTCTTAACTTCTTCAGCAAGGTCTTCAAAACCAACAATATCTGCACCGGCATCTTGAGCAGCCTGAACATTGTCGCCTTGCGTAAACACAGCTACGCGTACAGTTTTACCCGTACCATTTGGTAGTACAGTCGCACCACGAACAACCTGATCGGATTTACGAGCATCAACACCCAGATTTACGCTGACATCTACGCTTTCAACAAACTTAGACTGTGGCAGGCTCTTGATTAAATCAAAACCTTCAGTAATTGAGTAAATCGCGTCTGCGTCGATTTTTTCTGCAATCAATTTTTGACGTTTAGTTAGCTTAGCCATTTACACACCCTCCGTTTCAATTCCCATACTGCGAGCAGTACCGGCAATCGTGCGAACCGCAGCATCCATATCAGCCGCGGTAAGATCAGGATCTTTAACTTTCACGATCTCTTCTAGTTGTTCACGACTCATTTTGCCAACTTTTTTACTGTTTGGCGTCGGGCTACCACTCTTCAGACCTAATGCCTTAAGAATTAAAACAGCCGCAGGTGGTGTCTTGGTAATAAAGGTGAAGCTACGGTCACTGTATACGGTAATTACAACCGGGATCGGCAATCCTGCCTCTACACTCTGCGTTGCCGCATTGAATGCCTTACAGAACTCCATGATTTGCACACCGTGCTGACCCAAAGCCGGACCAACCGGTGGACTTGGATTAGCCTGACCCGCAGGAACCTGTAACTTAATATACGCCTGTACTTTCTTAGCCATTATCTCTCCAGTGGGTGCATGCGTCTCTCGACTCCCCAGTAGATATTAGAATCAGGTTTTCTCTACCTGAAAGAATTCGAGTTCAACGGGCGTTGAACGTCCAAAAATTTGCACTGAAACCAATAACTTACTTTTCTCGTAATTGGCTTCTTCGACAACACCGTTAAAGTCATTAAACGGCCCATCTTTAACTCGCACAACCTCACCAACCTCAAACAGAACTTTTGGCCGAGGGGCGTCAACACCCTCCTCCATACGATGCATAATCGCATTCGCTTCTTTTTCAGAGATCGGCGCTGGCTTATCGCTGGTACCACCGATAAAACCTAAAACCTTGGGGGTATCTTTAATCAAATGCCATGAATCATCATTCATATCCATTTCGACCAACACATAACCCGGGAAAAACTTACGAGTGCTTCTGCGCTTTTGACCATCTCGCATCTCTACCACATCTTCGGTAGGCACTAAGATCTGACCAAAAAGTTCTTGCAGCTCGAAACGCTCTATTCTTTCCTGAATAGATTCTTTTACGCGCGCTTCAAAATTTGAATATGCATGAACGACATACCATCGCATCGCCATTTACATTCCACCCCCGCCGTGACTACCAGGATAGGTTCCTGGACCACCAGTAGAAAGTAATTCTTTTATGCCCCAACCAAGCAGCATATCTACAAACCAAAGGAAAATTGACAATATAACAACGATAATAAAAACCATCAGCGTGGTTTGCATCGTTTCTTGTCGAGAAGGCCAGACAATTTTACGAACCTCAGTTCTGGCCGCACCCATAAATGACAGCAGGCCTTTACCCTGAGTTGTCGTTGCGGCAACACCAACACCAACACCAGCAACCGCCAACAGGCCGAGCACTCCAAACAATACAGAGTCTTCGAACTGGTAAAAAACAACAATAGAAGCGACCAACAAAGCTAATGCTATCAGCAGTTTGATGATATCGATTGTGGAGCTATTAGACTCAGCACTAGTTGCCATGAATTCTTACCTGTTCAATTAATACATTGTGTTTCAGATGGCAGGCCAGGAGGGAATCGAACCCCCAACCTACGGTTTTGGAGACCGTCGCTCTGCCAATTGAGCTACTGGCCTAATTTATTAAAAATTAGCTGAAACAACAAAAACGAGGGAAGTAAACTACAACCCTCGCCTCTTTCAAATGGGACGCGATTATAACAGGAAGTTACTATTATTCAATAACCTTTGCTACAACGCCCGCACCTACCGTGCGACCACCTTCACGAATCGCGAAACGCAATCCATCATCCATTGCAATCGGGTTAATTAAGGTAACAACCATTTTAATGTTGTCGCCCGGCATAACCAT
>ENA-ORXR01004530-ORXR01004530.1-marine-metagenome-genome-assembly--contig:-NODE-4530-length-11557-cov-12.650523_pt1 | contig 11557 bp, 18 predicted proteins | sample MGYA00237866_ERZ511479 | MGnify/ENA metagenome assembly ERZ511479 | reverse complement strand
ATTACCGTACCGAATCATACCGACGTGTGAGCATGTGGAAAATACCGTTTACCGATCGGGATACCGACCGTTACCGACTTCGTGTACCGACCGAATTTACCGATCTGCCAACCTTACTCAGAGCACGTCTATCCGTGCGCCAAATCGCCAAATTATAGCTACGGGCATGTCTATCGGGAACCCATTGAGCCATATCGGGGGGAATTGAGCCATAGCCATCGCCATATTTGCACGGGATGGCTTTCTGTTTGGCGATCGCCAAAGCGATAGCCATATGCGAGAGCCAATCATATGCCTTCGACCTCGCGAGATACGAGGAGTTCTCATGCGATCGGGTCGGACTTGTCAGGCAGCGTTGACTGGGAGGGCGCAGACGCCGCAGTCGAGCCTACCGCACGGCGCTGAAAGACCCACCACGCGCGTCCCAAGCCATACATTCCACAGAGACCAAGTGCGCAGCACGATACTCCCTACCCCCCCCGGTAGTCTCGTTCGTTGGGCGCATGCAGCGGCGGGCCATGCATTGGTGGCGACCCAGTGCCAGATGTAGTGCAGCACCAGTCCCTGATCACCTCGTGGGAGGTGGTGGCTGCAGCGCACCGTGCCACCCTGCAGCAATGAGCGTGTTGGGTGCTCTCTCGCATTCAAAAACAAGTGGCACCGGCGGCCAATGGAACCGGCTGATGGAACGGACGCGCTGTCCTGCTGCGTGATTTGGAGGACTGCGAGGATGAAGTTCGCCATGGATAGGAATTGACCGATAGGCATGCGCATGAGCGATAGCCAAAATATATGGCGATAACACGATCGCATTTGGCGCACATGATGTCTGACCCGTCTCCGGGAATTGGGCCAGTTCTTGCTGCAGTTCGCCGTGGAGGACGAGGATTTGGCCGTTGCCCTGCCAGCGGCAGCGGTGGTGGACGTCGTTGGGCGACGCTGCGCATGAGCCGGACTCCCCTGGTGCGTTGTTCATGCTGCGCTGGCTGGAGGAGGAGCTTACCATGATGGAGCTCTTCATCATGCGGCTACGTACGTGCCCGAGTTGGAGTTGTGGGCATGAACAGATGGGGTCATGCTGCGGGACATTGCACTGGCGGCCGAGCGACTCCGTCACACTCTCCTACTCAAGATAGTTGCCCTCGGTGTGGATGAGGATGAATACCATGGTTACGTCACAGCCTGACATTGTTCTCCGCGTGGACGTGCATGTGTACGTGCGATGGTCCAGCTTGAGGGGATGTCCATTGAGCTCAGTGGCACTTTTTTCTTGCCTGTGCGGCTTCTGAGCGTCTCTGTTGGTGGATTGCACTGGGAATGTTTTTCTGGCTGGCGTGTCAATGGAAGTAACGGAGATGCTCCTGTGCCTTCGACGCGGTGGTCGCGTTCAGCAGTTGGGTCACTCGTCCTCTGCTACTGCTATGCTGACTGTGGGGAGATTTTCCCGCAGAATGCGTAGTACGCCGCGCAGTGTATCACATCAGGCCGCAGACGGTGCCACATCGGGACCATAGCATTATGGCGGCATTCGCCCTTTTTACTCATTCCGCTGTGAAGCGCTGTTGGGCTCATCATTGGCATGCGGACACCGTGTATAGTGCTTTTCTATAAGTTGGCCGCGCTGCGGGGGGGGGTAGTTTTCCCAAACCATGACACGGCACCCTCCCCCCCCCTGCCAATGCATCTCAGTAGCCGGTGTCGAGTGCGTTTGGGAAGCCAGCACCTCTATCATACATGCCTCTGACAGTGCCCCCGGCTTTCTGACGAGATATATGTGACCCGGTCCCGCAGGACCAGCTCTCTGGTGGCCCCTGCAGAAGGGACGTGGACCGATGACTCTTGGAGTCGGCACGGGCGGGGAAACCATGACGACTCCGGCAATGGTTTCTAATGAGAACCGCTAACAGGGGCTCTCAGGGGGGGTGTAGTTCTTAATGGGAGCTCCCATGTTTCCTCTGAGCCTCCACAGGAAGGCAAAGCATTCCGCTCCCAACCGAACATGTCAGCATGACTGCGGCGGCGAATCACGTTCATTGGTCGGATCACACCCCTGACTTGTGGCATTGTGGGCTGGCCCACCAAGGACCAATTCGGCTTGCCAGCTGCCAGGCAGTGGACCGAATCTGAAGTTCGTCTGACTGCGTCGTTTGGGACTGGGCCACATCGGAATACTGCTGTCCCGATGCAAATCGCAGTTGTGGATGCAATGGTCGGCGCCAATCGAATGGGTCTCGTCCTTTATCCCCGCAATATGAGTAGCCGCGATCACAGCAGACACTGCCACGGGAGAACCTTTCGCTGCTGGCTGTGCGATCGACTGCTTTAGGGCAATGCTGTGCAAGCGCTTTCCCGCGCGACCCCTCGCTATCCCGGGGGCCCCCCCGTGCGTGCTTACTGCGAGGTGGCGGCCGACCTCCGGCAGGTGGCGCTGGGCCGGCTTGGTCCAGGACTCCCTCTTCGCTTCGACCCGCACCAGCTTTGTTGTCGCTGTCGTCCGCTGGTGGGCGTCGTCGTCGTCCTCCCGTGGGTGAGTCCTCGTTGGTGCCCTCTTGGCACTCCTCTCTGATAAGTGAACGGATTGATAGCCTGCACGCGCTCGTGGTCGCCTCTTTGGTCCCTGTGTGGCGTTCGCGCGCCCGTGACGTCGACGCGGTCTTGCCCTCCCGCGTCGACTGCGGAGCGCGCGTGCTCTCCCCCCCGCCACCACTTCGGCGCGCTTGTGGTCCCTGTGTGGCGCTCGCGCGCCCGTGACGTCGCCGCGGTGTTTCCCTCCGGCGTCGACTGCGGAGCGCGCGTGCTCTCCCCCCCGCCACCACCTCGGCGCGCTTGTGGTCCCTGTGTGGCGTTCGCGCGCCCGTGACGTCGCCGCGGTCTTGCCCTTCCGCGTCGACTGCGGAGCACGCGTGCTCTCCCCCCCGCCTGTACCTCTGCGCGCTTGTGGTCGCTGCGTGGCGTTCGTGCGCCCGTCGCGCGCCCGTGACGTCGCCGCGGTCGTGCCGTCCCGCGTCGACCGCGCAGCGCGCGTGCTCTCCCCCCCGCCTCTACCTCGGCGCGCTTGTGGTCGCTGCGTGGCGTTCGTGCGCCCGTCGCGCGCCCGTGACGTCGCCGCGGTCTTGCTCTCCCACGTCGACCGCGCAGCGCGCGTGCTCTCCCCCCCGCCTCCACCTCGGCGCGCTTGTGGTCGCTGTGTGGCGTTCGTGCGCCCGTCGCGCGCCCGTGACGTCGCCGCGGTCTTGCTCTCCCGCGTCGACCGCGCAGCGCGCGTGCTCTCCCCCCCGCCTCCACCTCGGCGCGCTTGTGGTCCCTGTGTGGCGTTCGTGCGCCCGTCGCGCGCCCGTCGCGTTCCCGCCGTTCGTCGCGTCGCCGGGTTAGTGCTCTGTCCCCCCTCGTCGTCGACGCGTGCGTGCTCTACCACCCCCTCCGCATCGACGCGCTCGTCTTGTTTGTTTGGCGCTCAAACGCCCCTGGCTTGTCCGCCCTCCATTGGATTGCCGCCGTCCTCCTCTACGCGCTCATCCTCAGCTGCTGCCCTCCTCTACGCGCTCATCCTCACCCGCTGGCATACTCTACGCGCTCATCCTCACCCGCTGGCCTACTCTACGCGCTCATCCTCACTCACTGGCCTGCTCTACGCGATCTTGCTCCCTGTTTGGTGCAGGGTCACTTCGCCTCTACGCGCTCCGCCTCTACGCGCTCCGTCTCGTCGCTCTGAGTTTCGGCTGGCTGACTTCCTTCCCGCTTCTTGGTGATCTATACTGCCCACGACTCCGCCCCACTACGGGAGAAGACCGTGTGCACGGACATGGCGCGCACCACGTTTCGTGCGGCCATCGCCTCGTTGCCTTCCTCGGAGTTGTTGGACTCGGCATTCTCAACGACCACGACGGCGGCCGAGCGGCGTCTGCAGACTGACGCATCCGACAGTTCATCCACGTCCGAGTCTTCCAACTCAACGCGCATCGACATCAGCGCGTCTGACGATTCCACGGCCGAGGACGCCGTCGACGGTGCGGCGTCGCCGGCCGTGACCATGTTCTCTGAGGACACACGGCAGCACGTGCTCGGGTTGTTGGAGGAAGGATACCCCGTCTCGGACGTGGCAGAGATCATCGGGTGTTCGATGCGATCCATGCGTCGTTGGTCGCGACATTTTCTGGACAACGGGACGGTGTGGTGCGACCCGCGCTTGCACAACCTCCATGGAGACGCCGCCATCCGCAACCCGCACCTGACACGCGCCATCCTCACGCTCGTAGAGAGCGAGCCGGCGGCGTTTCTGCGCGACCACGTGAACCTGCTCGTGGCGCTCAGTCTGGACCACCCCACGAGTGACCACCGGTACGTCAGCGCCGCGACGGTCTACCGCGTCTTGCGATACCACGACTACACCCGGAAGAGGATTGAGCGCCTGTACCTCGAGAGCTCCCTCCAAGCGCAACGTGCATTTGCGGTGCTGATCGATGAGATACCGCTCAGGTGCCTTGTCTCCTGTGATGAGACGCACACAGCCGGCAGCGACCTGCTCCGTCGGTACGGGCGGTCGCGGCGGAACATCCCGTGCGTGCTGCGCGACCGGGACACGCGCCCCCTCAAGCGGACGAGCACGATGATGGCCGTCACCTTGACACACGGCGTTCTGTGGTCTCAGAAGGTCGTGGTGGGCAGCGCGCAGACGTCGGACGATTGGCGGCTTTTTCTACAATATCTTCATTCTCGGATGAACACGTACATCCCTGGGCTGGCGTGGGAGATGCAACCGGACGCCTGCGTCGTCCTATACGACAACGCCAGCATCCACGACCACTGGGGCGACGAGTACATGCAGGCCAACGGCATTCACTACATTCGGCTGCCGCCGTACTCCCCCAACCTTCAGCCGATCGAAGGTGTATTTGCGGAGCTGAAAAAGCACGTGCAGGCGCTTGTGTACGAGGACTGCCGGTACATGGACAAGCCGTTCCATTTAATGGCGGCCGCGGTGGGCATGGTCACCACCGCCCAGGTAGCGGGGCAGTTCTCCCGTGTGTCTCACGAGATTTCAAGGCTGCTGGCGGGCGCTGGCCTTGTTTAAGTCTTGTTGCCTCGTGCGGCTCTCTGTTATTGCTCTTTTCTTGCATTAGCTTTTTGTCTGTGTGCGCGTGCGCGCTGGGCAGCAACACGTCATTTGCTTCAGACGACTGTCCTGTTCATCTGCAACCTGTCTCTTAAAGGCAGCTCACAGTGCGCTCACGATGTCATCCGTGCCCCCCCCACCTGGCCCACCCCCCCAGCGCTTACCCGCATCCCCGAGAGCCGGCTGCTGGGGCAGCTGCTGCGGCTGCCCCGTCAACAGATGGAACAGTACAGCGCGATCCCGCTGACGCCGACCAGACGTCGACAGCACGGCGGTGCCTGAGGCGGCGGCGGCAGCCAACCCCACCGAGACGACTGCGCCGCGCCCGCACCCCCCCCCACCCCCCGATCCCATTGCTCCGCCTCCCCGACGACCCCGTTCCCATCTGCCCCCTCCTTGGAGGCGCTGTGGTCTGCCTCGTCTGCCTCGTGGCCGCCCTCTCGTGGAGCGGCGGGACCTCGCACCCCTCACCTTCGGCTCGTGCGCGGCGCCGCGCGCACACCGGGCGTGTCTCGGCGGCCGGTGGCCACTCCCCGTCGTTCTCGGCGGCACCGGCACCGAAAAGAGTGACGGCGGCGGCATGAGCGGCGCCCGCATTCGCGGCGTCCGCACTCCGCCCCGCTGTGCGCCCGTTGCGCGGACGCCCCCCGCCTCCCGCCGGTTGCTCCCAGCTAGACCGCACGGCGGCTGGCTGTCCCCCGCTTTTCCTTACGCCGGCCTTCTGCCCCCGGCTCGGCCTTATTCCCACCGTCCCCTCCTCGACCGGCCTTACTCTTGCTGTGTCTCGACAGGCTCGGTTGCCCCGCCCCTGCCCTCTCCCACGGCCGCCACGGTACACTTTATGGCCGCCCCCGGCCACAGTTGCGTTTCCGTCGGAATGCGTCCGGCTGTCGCTACCAGTTGGGCGGGCGGATGCCCACCGTCCCCGCGATAAAGAAAATGATCATCTTGCCCCAGGCACTGGCCACCTTTACGAAGCTGTTGTGGACCGCAATGTCTCTGACGGAAGAAGCCGCACCAGGAACAAAGACCTCAATCGAAGATCATCTTGGTCAGTGGTTTCGCCTTACAGACAATAAGTAGCCTGTATCGAAAGTGTGGAATATCTCGGGACAGTCATCAACGAGAGTTGAGGATGCGCTCGATGCTTGAGGAAGGCAAATACAGGAGGTTGTCGTCTGACATGGTCCATGGTGTCCTGCATCGACACCACGGTGCGGGGGCTACCACGAAGCGGGACGGTACTTCGTCATTCTTTGACGTTTCAGGGTGGTTCGTCCTCCAATCGTGCTTCAATATACTTGTGCTTCTCATAATATGGCTTTCGAAATCTGTGGATCTGCGAGATCGCTTGCAACACCCGTTGGATGCATGACCAGCGGTCCCCACTGTTGGCGCAGGCAGAGGAAAGCGTTGCTGTCCCGATTATCGCGCGCCGCTCGCAACCGTGTCCTCGTCCTGTCGCTGTCGTCGCTGTCGTCGCTGTCGTCGCTGTCGCCGCTGTCGTGGCTGGTGTTCCGGCCTCGTCGTCCTTGTCGCACAGATTGTGTCTCGGCACCGTGTGTACGTCATGGTAGGCAGCCGTCGTGCAATGTTTTCACCCCGGACTCTATGTGTGGGCGCTCTATCATGGTGAGTTTTGTTTCATTATCCACGACAGCTGTGTTCAGTTCTTTTTTCCGGAGTGCCCTTGTTTATTTTTTTGACCGCCGAGCAGCCGCTGCAGTATGCTCCCCGCCGACTCACGCTCTGCTTCGAGCCCTTTATGTATTTTTTTTTACGGTTGCATCGGACGTTACCATCCCCCGGAGGCCGAACTCCCGCGTCGCCCGTCACCGCCGCCGTGTCGGACAAGGTAGGGTGCGGCGTCTAAGACGCCGCGTTGGACAGAAAGCAGATCTTTGGCACCGTGATACGGTGGCCCTTCTCCGGCGACGTGTCGGTCGCGCCCGCCGCTACCGTCGTGTCAGACGAGGACGTCAGTGGCGTCAAGGGCACCGAATTGGTGACTGTGCCCATGGTCGCCGCCCTGTGGACGTGCGCGGCCGCCTCCACCACGATGGAAGAGAGCGTCGGCGGCGTCAAGGACGCAGCAAAGGTGACGGCGCCCGAGATCGCCGCCCTGCCGGCGTGCGCCGCCGCCGCCACCTAGACGGACAAGGACGTCTGCGGCGTCGAGGGCGCCGCAAAGGTGACGGTGCCCATGGTCGCCACCCTGCCGACGTGCGCCGCCACCTCCACTGCGACGGACAAGGACGACGGCGGCGTCAAGGGCGCCGCAAAAATGACTGTTCCCGAGATCGCCGTTTCGCCAGCGTGCGCCACAGCCGCCACAACGACGGACAAGGACGTCGGAGGCATCCACAGCGCCGCAATGGTGATGGTGCCCGAGATCGCCACCCTGCGGGCGTGCGCCGTCGCCGCCTCAGTGTGCGCCGCCGAGTTAAAGGCTTTTTGAAGGCTCTGTGCGTTCATGTGGAAGGAGTGTGAGGCGTGGGTTGTGTGGTATGTAGGTATTGTTGACCACCAGAGTGGTGATAGTGGCATCCTGATTTTCAGAGTGTTCTGTCAAGCCGCAAGCAAAGCACGTACTAAAGAGATGCAGCTCCCTCATGAACACCCTGTTGCAAAGAAGCTCGGAAGCACAACACCCCTCTTGAGAGATGGCCGCCCCCTCACCACGCCACATATTGCGCTTTAGTCGGTGCGCCCGTTGCCACTCACGGTGCCAGTAACGTCCTTGTCCTTGCCATGGACCCCTCCGACGTCGCCTCCGATGCCACTGCTACCCTCGCCACTCAGGCCGCTAGTCCCGCCCGTGTTGACACAAGCTGGTCCAGCAGGTCGGCGACGCCCCACCGACGCGGTCTCGGCCTCTCTGGGCGGATCCGTCGGGCCGCTGCCGCGGCTTTCCGTAACCCGAGCGGGCGGCTCCACCGTTACAATGCAGTGGCCGCTGCCGTTGTCCTCCACGACGACGACCTCGGGTAACAGTAAGGCCGCACCCGCGGGGAGACGACGAAAAGGCGAGGGGGAAATCGTCATGCCCTGAACGCGCAGACCAACAGCATCCGCCTCACGGATGAACTGGTTGATGCAGTCCAGCATTTCCTGTTTCTGCGCCGTCGTCCGTTGGACTCCCCCGGTAGGCGAAGGGAAGCTGCCGGTGTCAGAAGTGCTCTGCGACGAGCAGCCGTCGACGCCTGGTGCGGAGCGACGCGCACACATGGCTTCACGTGGTTGAAAAAGGAAAAAATGGATGACCGTCGCGGAGTGGGAAGTGTGTACAGAAGGGAGGGTGGGGACAGGGGGCCAGTTCGATCGAGCACGGAAGAACTGCGTAGGAAACGAGGTAGAGCAATGAAGCCACCGCGACACAGCAGGACCGACATGCAGCGATCCCGACACTGAGGATGGCGAGCACGCACCTGGTACTGGCCTAGATCCCACGAGTCGGACGAGTGGCCACCATGTGAACGAGCCACGGCAATGGCCTCGCAGCTTTTGATCCAATCTAATCGTTTTGGGGAAACCCCCAGGACCTCATGGCGACATGCACGTGCCGCTAAGCTCGGATCCGATACTGATCAAAGCAAGAAAAAGGGTCGGGACATAAGGTCGCCATCTACTTATCCGAAGACATCTCATGCACGCGCGCCACGAGGTCCAGGGCATCTTTGTCGCTCATCCCGGCGCACACGAAATCCTTTCCAGCAAGCACAGCGGGTCGCGCCACGCTGACGACTGAATCGCCGTTGTGAGACAGCTTCCAGCGGGCGGCGTGCAGCTTAAGTGTGACTCGCGTGTGCCCAATCAAGCCGCACAGTGAGCAATGTTGAAGATTGTTGCAGCACTCATTCGGACAACACCCGGGGCGCGACAGTGGGTTGTCGGCAGGGAGGCCATGTCGGCACTCCAGAACCCACAAGGGGCACGTGCGCACAGTATGGCCCTTGTATCCCTGCAGAGCCTGGAATCCACATAGCGTACACATCAGCATCGCGGATTGCGCTGCTGCATACCGGAAAAGGAAGAAACGGTAAATCACACGCGACAGTCGGAGCCGAGGGGACGGAGCGGAGGCAGTTTTGTAGCGGGTGCGTCAGTTCGGAGTGGGCGCGTGAGTTGTATGCCCAATACAAGATTCGGGATGAACCATGCCACATCCACGCTTGCCATAAAAACGTCGTCAGGGGGGCACGTACATGGGATGACGTCTCCACTTCGCGCGCCGTTGTTGGCACAGATCGCTCCGGACGGTGAGGGACAGTGGGAAGGAGAGCGTTGCACGGTGGGGAGCAAGGGGACAGCTCAGTCGATCCGGGTTGCAAACGGCTACCGCGGACGACGGTGACAGGCCCCGTGGATCATTTGGTGTAGGTGACGGTGGGCAAGTGTCCTTTCGACACGACCCCGAGACCAGAGAGGCTCTTGAGATGGCTGGATATCCCTCTGGGACCTGTCAAATCGCTTGCATGTTGCTGTCGGGGTGACGGAAGATCGCGGCGCCAGCCTGCCACATCAATTTCGGCGTCCTGAATGCGCGTTCAGTGACGACATTGGCACTTGATGGATGCCTATTCATCATGTGGCCTCCCCGTCGAGATGATTTTGCTGCATGACAAGAACGAATCTTCACACCCAACTTCATAGACGACGGATCCAGTGCTTCTTGGTCACCGATAAATGGAATTGGCGAACAGCGGGGGCCTCTTCCCTCAGAGGAACCTGAAGTTTCCTCTCCCAAAACGGAAGTCATCTCATTGGCCTTTCCGGTTCTGTCAGTAAGAGCTAAACGGACGGCAGAATTGCCGTCCTTCACTCGTACGCCTAGAAATGTAACGCGGTTGCCCATGTGACATCAGCGTGCTCGTCTCTCTCTTCACGATAGGAGCGAGGGGTGTGCCACTCTTCCACCCGGCAAAAAGGGGCCCCACCAACACCGAGCATGTATGACGGCGAGAGCTGGTTGTCGTGCGGAGGCGCCGCGGGGGTGCGTTGGAGGCTTCACTTGGCCGCACCCGCACATCTGCTCAGTGCGTGTTGGAATTCTATTGCTGGTGTGGTGCCGGCGCCACGTCGTCGCGGCCGGATGGTTCTGCGCCGCCCCGTTGGGTGAGGGCGGCGTCTCCCGCGTGCGCAGCTGTCGCCCTGCAGTACGCCATGGGCACCACCGCTTGCTTTGCCATTGTTCGGGCACAGCCGGTCGACTCCCTTGGTCTTCAAGCCGGACGAAAAGCGGCGCGGCGGCATAAGCCACTGACTGCGGTACACAGAGGTTTCTATTTATTTGTTCACATCTTGCGTGCGTCCGCATCGCGCCGTGGGCCGAATGAGCTCCGTCATCCCAAGCCCCGGGCCGCCAGATATCGCACTGCCGCGAGCGCGTGGCCACCCGGTACCACAGTACCCCCGCCGCCGCCACCTCGCGCGTCGTCTGCCTGTAGTCCCCGCCCCTCCCAAGCCCCCTGCGTCAACCCCGCAACAGGCGCGCAATGTCTACCGTGAAGCCATGAGCCGTCGAGGCCGTCGTCCCCCGGTCCGGCCACCACCCCTCCTCGAAACTCCTACAGGCCCTTTGCGTCCCTTCCAGCGTCATAGGTGGCGCCCAGGCGAGTCTCTCCACTGCCAGTTCACTTCTTTGTCTCGCTCCCATCGCGCACAGGTGTGGGCACACGAAAGGGTCGCGGAAAAGCTCCAAAAAGCCGCACAGACGCTGGCTCTGCATCCTCTATGGAAGGCGCTCCGGCCGGACCACCGTTGTCAATCCTTGCAGGGTGAGAACTGGGACGCACGAGGCGCGAAAACTCTGCCACGACCTCGGTCTGCAGGAACGACGGCGGAACTGCAGGGAGCGACCTCCGCACATCCACTGCATGCACGGAGCGCACGTTTCGGAGCAGAAACACTGGCGACCGCCGGGGAGGGGTTCCGGTTTCGTCAGCGGCAGCAGCCGTACCTGGCCGCAACGGCTTTGTCCTTGCGGGCGCCGCATCCTCACCTGCACTTGAGTTAGTGCCTGCACTGCCGCCATGTGCACCAGCTGCCGCAACACCCAGCCCGTGGCTCACAGCTGGCCGAAGCGCAACAGCGACAGCGGAGTGCGGCAAGCGGCGCGGAAGCTGGCGGGCGACAGCAGCCTCTCCGCGCCGAAGCAGCCGCCGGAAGGGGCGGGTGACAATGGTCACGCGCGATCTGTCCACAGGCACAGCCGACACTTTCCACACTCGGCAAAAAATGGTCTCCGTCTCGTTTCTTCGAATGCCCGTGACGCCGTAGCCGGGGCAGTTCATCCCTTCCTCGGGGTTGCCGCCGAGCGCGGCGCTCACCGCCGCGGCGCGGTCTGACAAAAACGTCGAGACCGCCGCATCGTCGGCGGTCGTGCCATAGGAGATTTTTTGGTTCCTTCTTGGCGACACATTGGCGACACACAGCGGTCGAGTG
>ENA-ORXR01004529-ORXR01004529.1-marine-metagenome-genome-assembly--contig:-NODE-4529-length-11559-cov-3.012541_pt1 | contig 11559 bp, 10 predicted proteins | sample MGYA00237866_ERZ511479 | MGnify/ENA metagenome assembly ERZ511479 | reverse complement strand
CGGGATGATGTGAGCAACGGCACTCTTTTGCTGAACGGCGCTCCCATTGACCAGACCGCGTTCAGCTTTCAACAGGTTGCAGGAACATCCTTCGTTTGCGCCAAGGGAGAACTCGCTTCACCAACCAATCTATCACTCACCAGCACGCGTCCCAGCCAAGCCTTCCTCTACGGGCTCGGTGATTCGGATTCGTACGGATTTTAAGCAATCCCACCTACTTATCTTCGGAGAAAAATGAAACGTTTCGAATTACTTAAAAAGCTCCGGCACTTCATGGCGTGCCTTCTCTCGCATAAGGCGCTGACCTTTCCGCTACTGTTTCTTTTCCTTTGCTTTAGTCCCGCAAATGGACACGAAGACTGTTTCGTATTCATGGAAGGTCGCGCCCCGGCAAGTGTGAAAGCTGGAACCGTCTCTGGGAAAACCACGGGAGTAGATGCCAAGCTCCTTGCGGTATTGGAGAAAGTCGCCAAAAAACACAAAATTGGCATTTATGTGACCAGTGGAAAGCGAACTGCTGATCAACAAGCCTCTGCGATGTGGAACAATTGGGTGAAATTAAAGAGAGGGGATGTCTACAAGGCCTCAGTGTTATCTGCTGAGACGAAAAAGAAGTTAGACGGACATTTCAATCAGGCGAAAAAGAAAGAGTTCCTTAACCTTGTGAAGGACAAGTTTGGCTGCAAATCGCGCCACTGTACCGGCAAGGCGGTAGATATCCGGAAATCCGGAATTACAGACGCGGCTTACAAAGACATTCTAAAGGAACTCAAGGAAGTGGATGAGAAACGTAAAGACATCTACCATTTTGAATTGAAGTAAAACCAACCCTGAGGAGGGAAACATGAAGCATATATTACTCGCGCTTTTTCCACTATTTTTTGCCCTCTCTGCCTTTGGGCAAGAGGAAATGAAGGGGCTTTTGGAGAGGGTTTCAGAACTTGAGCAACAAGTTGCTGTCCTCACGGGCCAAATGGAAAGGGTTCACTCTTCTGCGGAGGAAGCCATTAAAAACCCGGAAAGAGGCATTCTATTTGGAGTCCTTGAGTATACGAACCCGAGCAGAGACGCCAGATATTCGTTCACGAACATCTTCTCTGGGACCGCAATTTATGGGTCTTCTCAAAGGTTGAAAAAACGCAGCCCAAATTTTTCCCCCAGTGTTGTGGGTTCAGGTCCTCACGTGGATACAAAAATTTCTTGGATGCACCAAGGTGGAGAACTAAAAGCAGATGACCCGGGTTTGCGAGATGCAACCTTCCGGGTGATGATATTTTCTGGCTACCGTGGGACCGTTAATTTTGAGAAAAGTCACGGGCATTTAAATGCAAGAGTGCTGGGGGAAAAGATTCCGTTCTCCAAAAACTTCAAAGTGGATATAGGGCATCTTGGGCATTCAAGCAGTGCGGGCACTATAGCTTATGCAAGCTACAGCGCATTTTTAGTGGCCATTCGAAACGACGAATCAAAGGTTCATATAAAGGAGCTGAAATGAGAATACAAACAATTGCACCAGCCATCTTCATGCTACTGATTATCCATTCGTGGAGCCAAGATGGACTTGTTGATAAGGTTGATAAGCTAAAGGATGTGCCGAAAAGAGTTTCGAAGCTTGAGGCCCTTTCTGTGTCGGACAAGTCGGGCAGGAGGCTCTCAATTTTCACCGGTATTGTGACCAACAGAATCCCCGAGGAAGCTAAGCCTGACATCGGCCCATATTCGAAAATGCCTGTGAACCCTGCGTTGAATACTTGGTACTACTACCAGAAGGATACAAAGAACAATGCGATGGCTCGTATTGATACCTCTGATGCAGGTTTCACCGAAGCCCCCACCTACTTTTTTTCAACAACTAAAGGAGCCTCTTGGTTGATATTAGGGGTTGGGTCCATTTACAATGCGAAGCCCGACTCATTTGATATCTACCTAAGCCTGAAGGCCGCAGGGGCAGACTATGATATTCTACATCCAAAAATCATGGGCGGAGAAAACGTGGAGATCCATTGGATGGGTGTTGGTGTGAGAGAATTTGAGTAACTCTTATAAAGGAGGAATGATTGTGAAATATCTACCAAACGTACTAAAAGTTCCAGTCATTGGCTTGCTCGTACTTGGATGCTTTGGCCTGGCCGATGCCATTGGCCAAGAATTAAACCCAGAGAAGAAACGTGAATACGCAAGTCACATGGCTTCTTTTGTTCTATCCAGTAATGTCGATGTCAGGCGAAAAAGCGCCCTTGCCCTAAGCATAAAATTCCCTGAAATATTTACGGCGGATCTCGGTTTCCTGAAAGGGGAGGTTCCATTGCATTGGCGTGATTTAAAAGCACTGGAAAATCTCGAGCCGGGTGAGGGGCTTGCCGAGGAAATCCTGTTTTTGGCACGAAAAGCATCACTTCAAAGAATGCCAAAAGAGGTTGAAGGTCAGATTGTCATGCCAGGCGCGGTGAAATCTGAAGCCTTAAAGTTCCTCTTTCCGCCGGAAACCGACACTCTTCCTGAAAGGCCACTGCTGCCATTTGATCCCGGTTCGAAACTTGGTCAGGGAAATCCAATTCTGTGGAAAGCTCTCGCTCTCGAGTCAGAAAGGAAGGCTCCGGAAAAAGCCGTGTTGTTAGGTGTCACCGACGCTTTGGACACTATTGCAAGACCCCTTGGCAAAGCCCTGTCCCTTGAGATTCTTGACACGGTTCTGGAAGGCCAAATGAAACTAAGGCCAAATGAATATGCCTTGGTCATGTTGAATCTTCGGCAGAATATTGAGGATGGCATAGCGGATCTTGGCGCTCTCAGTTCTCTGGAAAATGGAACCATCTCATACACCAGCAAAAAGGATCTCCAGACCGCTAGAGTGGACCTACTTGAGCTGGCCTTTGAAAAATCAGGTGCGGACGCGGAACACGCTCTTGAGGTTTTCTATGGTGAGATTGTTGACTTTACACAGGATCACCGGCGCACGGAGAAACGTTATTCTGCGATCGATCTCTATCTTGAGGCGTTCGAGGGGGAACAGCCAGTGGAGCATCTTATTTTTGCATCGAGACGAGAACAGAAACAGAAGATCGCTTCTTTGTCTCTCGAAGCGTTTTCCTACGTGGTGGGACCTTGGCTCAGACAGCAGGAAAACAAGTCGATCTCATTCGATGGTCAGCCAGCAGTAGCACCTGTTACTAATATCAAGAGCATCATCCGACCGGCAGTTTCCACCTCGGAGAAAGTCTTTAACGAGGTTGTCGAAGTCCTGAAGTATTACAGAGCCCTTGAAGACGGGAAGATGGCGCTGTCGGATTATCCTGAGGTCCGCAATGACCTCAGGACGATTCTTTTCGCGGAATGCAAAAGGATGGTTGATGAGGAACGGCACATATCCCTGACTGAGTGCCTCGCCATGAGTGATGAGGATTGGGGCAATCTATTTGGCTATTTGCGTTGGTCCCCCAAATTCTGGAGCCCCGACTTTTGGGACGATAATGAAGCCAGCATACAGCGGTTCGGAAGCATTCAACCCGATCTCGTTGACTACCATCGAACGCAGGTCTGGGCTATTCAATCGATCCTCAATAGATTGGCGGGAGCAGACCCATTGGAGAAGGCGGGATTGGTGGCGGTGGATGTAGATCGTCTGCACCACGTTTCTAAGAAGTTGCGGGAGAAGGACCAGGATAATGCAACGGTCATAGGAAGGGTGTACGCGCCTCTATTAGCTTCGATGACTAGGACTGAATTTCAGGTGAAAAACACAGATGACGGCTTCGTCCTAGACGGGGGGGCAGTCGAAGCGCTGTCGACAAACGCGGTCCTAGCTTTTCTACGTGAGGGAGAAATCCTGCCCGCGGTGGAAGCGTCCTTGTCTGCTAGTCTCACTAATCGGTTCGTTAGACAGAAGCTTGAAAATGATCTCGCATATCAAATCATTGACGATTTTCGCAATGAAGCGAATGACATCAATGTGAGGGAGAACATAAAAAAATCTGTCGAACGATACCTGAGTGGTCGCCAAGATTTGCAGCAACACCCTGTGCTGCGCTGTCTGGGGCATGGGCTAGATCAAAATATTTCTTTCGGCTTGGACAAATATTTTGGCTCCGACCTCTATTCCGAAGCCGTTGCCGAGTTGCTCTACATGTACATGGCCCGAAGTCTCGAATCTGAAGGTGAACACATTCACCGGTCAGCTCTGTTCTCCTTTGGCCCCGATATGTCAGACGGGAAGATTTGGCGAAACAAGAAACATGCTCAGGTTTACAAAAAGTCGACTGAGAAATATGCTTTAGCCCGCAGCATTTACGAATTCCTTGGAAACCGAGAGGGTTTCCGTCCAGAGTGGCATCCGTTTGGCTATAATGGATTGATGAAACTGAATCCATCCCGCCAGGTCCGCAAGCCGGCAAGTAAGCCCGTAGACTTTTGCAGAGCCACCATCTTACAGATGGTCCCTTGCGAGGATCGAGAAGGGTTGGCCGCAATCTCCACCAACCTGTCTGACAGCGCCCTCGGCGTAGTCTTAGCAAGAGGTGTCACCCGAACGGGTACTGCTTTGGATCGGTTGGGCAGGGGGCACGATGCTTTCGGTATGGATGGCAGAATTTTCACTCCGAAGATTGAGAACGACGTCGACTCACTGGCCACTAATTTACGGGAGGTGGCCCGCTTATTGCGTGGTGATTTGAAAAATGCCCGAAAGTCCTTTGAAACGCTTCTCAGCCAGCAACGTTTCGAGCAGCTTGCGGAAGCGGCCGACGCAGATGTGTACGTGGAATCTTATGAGCTGGCTTCTATGAGAATCGCACTGGAATCGGCAAAATTGGAAAGAGACGTGGCGAAGCTCAACCAGCTTCAAGAAGATACTGAAAGAGCCGCACACCATTTTGACGTGGAGGCCGCGAGGCTATTGGCGGATGCAAAAATGAATTTTGCCGGCGGTGAATTGCTGGATGAAAACCTTCGTATGTTCGATGCCTTCGAGACTCAAGTTCAAGAGGAAATTTTGGCTACCGCTCTTCCGGCCTACGACATCCAGCTAAAAAAGGCGATTCTCACCCTAGAACTTGTAGAAGTTAAAATTGCCAAGCTGGAAGAGATTTTGACCACTAAAAGGCAGCAGTACCTAAGCCAAAAAGACAAAAAAGATATTGGCAAATTGGTCAGGCAAATTGTTGTTCAGGTAGCTGATATCGTTTGTGTTTGCTACGGACTCCCTCCGCTGGGATCCATTATCGACAGAACAGTCGATGGTATTCAGGCTGTTTCGGACGGTAACCTCGATGGGGCTTTGGCTAGTTTTGGGGACGCACTTAAGCTTTCCGGAGCTGATAAGATGATGAAGGGAATGCTGGACGACGGTCTTTCAGAGCTAGGAATCAATGACTTGGTGAACGATCTTGATGATATTTATGAGAAAAGTGGGCTGAAGGATCTGTGTAAGAGTTCAGGACTTGAAGATCTCGCCGAAGCAAAGGGGCTAGCTTTGTTGAGCAGTGCAACCAAATCCTTCGTCCCGGAGGAAGTGGTAGACTGGGTTCTTCCTCCCGAAGATCACGCCTGGGCCAATGAGGTTGATGCAGACGAAATGTTAAATACCTTGGTCGGAGCAGCGACCCAAACCGGGAAGGAGCAGCTCAAAAACTTAGGCCGATCGGGATTGAATGAATTGCTTGAACACGTCGCCAAAGACAGCATGACCATTCCCTCGGAGAAAAAAATGGTCGAGATTTTCACGAAGCGTGGATTGAAAGTCACCAAGGGAAAAGCTCTGTTTGAAAGTTATAATAATGACTTTGTTAAAGGTGGCAAAAATATAGGGGTGTACTCTGAATTTGAGAGATTCCTTGTGGCAAACGGGGTCGTTAAGTCCGAGGAGGTAACGATCGGTCCTCTAACAAAAGAGAACGTCAAGCAGAAACAAAAGGTGGAAGAGACTCGACGGAACCTGACCGCCGTCTGGGTAGATATTAAGTCTATGAGTTCCACCTATCGTTTTGCGGTAAAAGTTTTAGATATCGAACCAGGCCAGAATTTCGAAAAGCAATTAAACGAGGGGTGGAAGTCTGTGCGTAGCGCCTCTCTGGCTTCAATGAAGGAGATCATCATTCAGTACGGTGCGAAGAGCGAAAAAGCTCAAGAAGAACTCGCCAAAGAAGCCGTGGCCGTCGAACTGTCTAACAATGTTGTAGGCCTGGATGCGGGAAAGCAGGAGGAATTACGAATTATCGTGACGGAAATCCGGAGTAATGGATTCAGTAGTGCTGCGAAAGAAGGGCTTAAAACCTTTACAAAGAACTTTGATCTGCCGGTCGCTGAAAAAGCAAAGGAAGCCTTTAAACTTGTCAAAGAAGGAAAACCTTTAGATGCCGCCGTGAATCACTTCACTGGATCTCTTGGCAAGGCATTGGTGAACAATCAGATGAAGGGGGTTCTTTCCACAGTTGATAGCATGGCGGAAAAAAATGCGAATCTTAAGGCCGATGCCGCACAATTCTCAAAGGATTTTACCGCTTCTTGGAAGGAAGCCAACGCTGCACATGACGCCGACTTGAAGGACTGTCTGATCGCGCTTCGCGGCACGGCTAGTTTAACCGTTTCTATACAACTCACGAAACAATTCCGTCCGCAAACACAGGGAAGGATTGTCAGCGTTTGTGCAAAATGGGAGCAGGAACTGAACGAATTGCTTGGCGGGCTTAGAGCAGATAGCGCTCTAGGCAGGCAGGTCGCTGGCGACATCGATGGATACTTTCAGTCGATCAGGCAGCATTGCCGGCAGGTCGATTTGAAGAAACTACTAAATGAGGAGGAATTCAAAGTCTTGATGAACGCTCCCGAGGTGAGTTTGCGTGAGGAGACTCGGCATGAGCTCTTCAAGGTTGAATCAGCAGTCGGGAAGGCTCGAAACCTGTTAAACGCAGTAAAGGCAAATCAAAAAAAGATGGAGGATCAAATTCACCAGATTTATAAGGCGGAGGACAATTCAGCCTATCAGGAGGCCAAGACGTCTCTTTTCTCCGGGGTTAAAGAGGCAGCTAGTGAATCAGGAGACTCCTTGCGCGAGGCTGCGAATGCTTTGGGATCAATTAACAACTTCATGGCAGCAAATGTCGGGAAAATTGGGGAGATCAGGGAATCCGCGAATGCGACCGCTAAGGCCATGGAATATAAGGCCAGAGGTGCCTCGCTTCCGCAGAAATTAACGCAAGAAGGGATACGAGCAATCGATCGCAAAGCCGGCAGCAAGTACGTGGACTACCTGATAAAAGCAAACCCCGACAATCTGCCACAAGACCGGGAAGTCTTGGAGTTCATCTTATTTTCTCCCGAGAAGGCGAAAGAACATTTCACCGAAAATGGGAAGATCAACCAAGGCAAGTTAGATGCCGCAAGTGAAAGCACCGTCCGCTGGATTCGAGGGAATTTAGGAGGCCAGAACAAAGGAGATAATACCCCAGCGGGGCTATGGGGGACATTGCGATCTTTGCAGGTGAATATATGGAAAGACGAGGTCGAGCATATGAAGGCGGAACTGGTCGTCAAAGGGAAGACAGCTGAAGCCTTTGCAGCCGGCATGTCAGCCAGTGGTGCCCGGGCTAGGCAGCAGGCCCAATTGGTAGCTGTCAAATCAGCAAAGGTCAGGGTAAAAATTGCAGAGAAATTTGTGGCAGAACTTGAGCAGCAGGTAAAGGCTCAGGAATTTCGACTTGAATCTGCGGAGCATCAGTTCTCCGCAGCACAGTCTCAGGCAGATCTAGCTGCCTTGGACCGCCATGTATTCAGGGCGGCTGGCGAGGTGAAGGCGATTAACGCAAAAGATCTCATGGTTTTAGACCGGTTAGCGTGGAAGATGGTCCGTGACATTGCTTTCACCAGTCGTTTTCTCCAAAAGAATGGCGATTTGACGCCCACAATCTCCGATTTCATCCAGAACAATCCAAAGGCATTCAAGGAGGGGCGGTGGACACCAAATGGTTTGGACGGCTTGGTCCGTGCTCTAAAATTCCAAGAGTTGAAAAAGAAGATTTTAGGGTCGGAGATCAATAACGTCAGATATCATCACCCACAAGATCCTTCGATGCTAAAGGATGGAGCAATTGCAGGCGAGGGTGTCATCTTAAACGTGCAGCGTTTACAGGAGAAAGGGATATCCATTGTAGAGGATGGCGAAAAACTTCGATTGTTCTTCGTGACTCTAAAGCCCTCCGACCACGCAGAGCCCATTTACCGGAACGTCGGGCGTTCATATCTTAATACGCATCACAACATCGGCGCTAACCTGCAGAAGACAATTCGTGAGGAGGATCTTGGCGTAGTACTTGACGTCCAACGATTTGACGCAAGAGGACATAGATATCTCTGCACATTGGCTTCCTTTGATGGAGTGGAAAATCAATTCAACATCCCGGTTCGCGTCCAACACACGGGAAAGGGGTATACCTTAGGTCGAGGGCGTAAAGCCGTCCGAGTCGATTGGAGTGGCTTACCCCTGGGCCCAGAGGACAAGGTTCGAGTCGAAGGAAAGGCCGTGCCTGTGGCCAGTAATAATCCACTGGCTAAAGAAAACGATTGGTTTCAAAATACAGTTAACCAGGACGGTTTCCACTTTGAGGAGATTAACGATCTCATTCAGACGACCAAAATGAGTCCCTATTTTGGATACCCGTATTTCGGGACTTATGCGATCTACATCGAAGAAGAAGACCTCAAAAAGATCAAGGGGTACATTCGCTTGGACCTCGTCGGAATCACCTTTTAGCAAAGAATGACATTATGAATGCAATAAAATATGCCCTCCCCCTTGCGATAATCCATATTCTATCTTGGCCACTTGCCGCGCAGGAGGCCGAGCTTAAAGAGGGAACCAAAAGTTTCCTGGTTTCCCAAAGCGTTTCAATTTACAAAGTACTTCACGGAAAGCTGCCGGAGGAACTACCTGCGAACAAAAAGCAGATAGGCGAATTGATCATTCACAACGCCAGCGTCTTAGGTGGGGGGGGCGGAGAGAAGAGAGCAACAGAAAGTGTTGATACTTCTGAGGGAGAAGAACTCGCCGCGGAAATCATGGAGCAGGTAGGCATTCTCTGGGGTAAGAGCGTATTGAACGTCCCAAAAGAGAGTCTTTGGATTAAACCAAAGAAGGCGGTTGAGGGGGAGAAATGAGGCAGATATTTTCCATCTTTATATTCTTCCTAATCTTTGTGGTCTGCCCTGCCCCAGTTGTGGCCGAGACCGGTATCGTTCATCAAGTTGCTAAACTTCGAGCAGTTGGCTGGCCTTCGAGGGCAGGTCGCCAAATTGGAAGCTAGTCCCGAGGTCGAAATAGGCGATGGTTGGATGCGCATTGGAGGGCAACAATTCCTCTGGGGTACGGTCATTGCTGCAAATCCAGGCGGTGAGCGCGCACACATAAGAACGATCCGTGTTCGATTCAACAAATCCTTTGCGGAAGCACCTGACCTTACGATGGGTATCCACGCTCAAGGCAAAGGCGACGCCTTCAGCATTTACGCTAATAAAACAGACAAGACAGGTTATATCGCGAGCTTGAATAACATGAATGGTAGGGGCCAGGCCACAGATGTTCCTGTTCGGGTTTCCTATATGGCTGTTGGAAAATGGAAATAGCCGCCCCATCCATTAATTGATTCCTCAGTGATTAGGCCTACAGAATTTCAGGCCGTAACACCGAGGCACTCATTTTAAAATGAACACCATCATGAAAAAACTTCTCAATGCTCTCATATAATAAGGAATTAATGAAAAAGATACTAATGATGTTTGCCGTCTTAACCTTTCAGGCATTCACGCTGGCCCAGGGCCTTGTGGGTGACATCGATGAATTGGAGCAAAAGGCCGAGAAGCTCAAGGATCAGGCGGCGGAAGATAAGAAAGAATTGATCGGCATGGTAAATGCCCTAAGCCAAAGGGTTAAGACCCTGGAGCAGGAGAGGCTGCCGAAATTGGAGAAGACAATTTCAGGTTTCATTCCAAAGCCCTACAATCACATGATGGTGGGTTACGTTTCCGGTGACGGGAAGTCCGCTGCTAACCCGCACTATAACGTCCTGAAGCAAGGGGCTGGCAAATATCGAATTAATTTCAAAAAACCCTACAAGAGCCAGGTGAGAGTGTTCCTTCAGGGGGTTATCCATGTTCATGATTATGACAACGGAGGAGGAATTATGAACATGAGCAACGGTGGCTTCACTGTTCAATTTTGGGATTGGAGTAATGATGGGAACAGGGCCCAGGATGCAAGTTTCACATTCTTGGTCCTCGGGCAATTATAATAGCTAAAATAATGTCCACCTCAGATTAGTCTAGGTGCAGGATGCTGCATCTCAGTATGGCAACTCCAATTGAGAGTTATACCTTGGCGAGCCTTGCGTCCTCAGCCTGTCACAAAAGCCGAGCCACTTTGGAATCGAATGCCAAGATCCAAAAAAATCCTGGTGTGACTCAAAGAGGTGCTTGGCCTCATCCAAAAATTCCACACGAGGCGATTCAAGCCGGCTTCCATTGCGGCCGTTCCAGCAAGGATCCGCATCAGCGGAGTATTTTGATCCTTCAGGGTCTCAATAGAGTCTCTGAACGCTCGACGGGCATTCTCGTGATCTGACGATGACATAAGAGAGGCTCTATATTTCAACGAAATGGCGCGGAGCCATGCAGGACCGTCCGGAACTTCGAACTCGACCCAATCCGCAGGCACATTCTTGGTCTTCCCTAAGATCATCAGCCTCCAAGCGGCGAGCAGGCGGTTCCGTTTGTGGAACTGGCGGCTGAGGGCTCCTTCCGCGCCAAGTGATATCAGTTCGCAATCGACTTGGCTCCAGGTCTTAAGGGCCTTCTCTGGACTCAACAGAGAGTCCAAAAACGCAAGCTGCACGAGATCCATTGCAATATCTTGGCGTGAATAGATATCGCGAGCTAGTAGTTGAGGCGGAGGCGTCGGCCGCGGCCGCGGATGTTGATTCCAAGCTGACCCAGAACGACATGGTGGCCGTAGATGTTCTGATGGCCGTCTCCGACCAAGAAGAGATCGTTTTTTGTGTACTGATCCGGAGGCACCATCGCCCGCAGCAAACGGAAGGCCTGGGAGTAGAAGTCTTGGATCTCGTCGACAAGGATATGTTTGTAGCCGGCGTGAATACCCTCGGTTTCCAACACCGAACGCGCTGCCCGCGTCCTTGATGTCATCGATCCTTCCCGCCCAGTTTCCCTATTCGTGGAACGGATACAGAGTGGCAACGAATTTTGTGTCTATTTGAGTTGGGAATCTGGTCGGGTCATCGAGATTGTAAGCCATTAACCGTCAACGAGTCCATAGAAGCCCGTTTGGCAGTTAGCCACTATCGAACCGGCTTCAACACGGTTTCCATCAGACCCTCAAAATACCGGCGGATCCTCCGAACCTCACCCGTCCGCCGAACTAAAAAGCCGGCTTCGATGTTGCGGTGACAGGCCGCGTTGGTGAAATTGGCGGATGTCACAAGTGTCAACGATCATTCAAAGTTGACCCCTTGGTGATCATTGAAAGTTGACCCCCTGGCTGCTGGTTGCCGCGTTCTG
>ENA-ORXR01004528-ORXR01004528.1-marine-metagenome-genome-assembly--contig:-NODE-4528-length-11561-cov-248.022292_pt1 | contig 11561 bp, 4 predicted proteins | sample MGYA00237866_ERZ511479 | MGnify/ENA metagenome assembly ERZ511479 | reverse complement strand
GCAACCATAGACGATGGTTCTTGTGAATTTACATCTTGTGCAGGTTGCACAGATATGGCAGCATGTAACTACGATGCCACAGCAACCATAGACGACGCTTCTTGCTCAAATGCAGATCCAATGACAGGAAATACAGACATTTGTGCAGGCGATACAGAAGTATGGAACGCCGTAACTTGTATGTACGATATTGATGAAACTCAAGTGTTAGGTTGTACAGACCCCACAGCAATCAACTACAATATGGCCGCCAACTGTGATGATGGTACTTGTATGTTTGCAATGGGTTGTACCGATATGGGAGCTTGTAATTACGATGTAATGGCAACCATAGACGATGGTTCTTGTGAATTTACATCTTGTGCAGGTTGCACAGATATGGCAGCATGTAACTACGATGCCACAGCAACCATAGACGACGCTTCTTGCTCAAATGCAGATCCAATGACAGGAAATACAGACATTTGTGCAGGCGATACAGAAGTATGGAACGCCGTAACTTGTATGTACGATATTGATGAAACTCAAGTGTTAGGTTGTACAGACCCCACAGCAATCAACTACAATATGGCCGCCAACTGTGATGATGGTACTTGTATGTTTGCAATGGGTTGTACCGATATGGGAGCTTGTAATTACGATGTAATGGCAACCATAGACGATGGTTCTTGTGAATTTACATCTTGTGCAGGTTGTACAAGTACTACAGCTTGTAATTATGATGCTACAGCAACCATAGATGATGGTTCTTGTAACAATGATGACCCAGGCACAGGCAATACAGACATTTGTGCAGGCAATACAGAAGTATGGAACACCGTAACTTGTACTTATGATGTTGATATGGTTCAAGTAAATGGATGTACAGATGCCACTGCAATCAACTATGATCCATTGGCAAACTGTGATGATGGTTCTTGTAGTTTCTCTGTAGATTGTGCAACAACAGCTTTACCAGACAAAGATTTAGGTCGTGATGGTGCTTTATATGGAGAACCAGACTTTACCTTAAATGGAAACGAAGTCTATACTTGGTTCGATGAAAACGGAACAAAAGTAGCTGAATTCACAGGAACACCTTACTATTCACCTACTTCAACAGGTGAATATCTGTTGATTGTAACAGACCCAGATTCGGATGATTGTACACAAACATTTGGTCCTCGTCTTATCAATGAGTTGAACGGATGTTGTGAATTAGAAAGTGATAATTAACTGATTCTGAAAAGTGATAAAGCTAAAATATAGCATAATTTATGACAAATAAATAAATTAATTAAAAGCCTAGTATGATTATTATTGTACTAGGCTTTTTTGTATATTTAAAATATTTTTTTGGAGACAACGGTATATCGCTCCGTCGTGACACACGGTCCCGCTATACGTTAAAGGATAGCCTCTCTAAGATGCCATCCATTTTTCACGTTTTATACAATGCCTTTTAATAACCTTCTTTTATTTAAGAAAAGGCATCAGCCAACGCAAGAATCCAACCACTACTATCGGGTCTATTATAGACAGACAGTACGTTGAGCCACTGCAAAAATCATCGGATTAGCAAAAAAAACAGTTGAAAAAAGCGAAAGACCATCCAAGATAGACCTGATAGTAGTGGTATGGTGGTGGTAGGAACAGACCCATGTGTTTGTCCGCAGCGCATGCCAGCCACCATAAGAACGAATAGCAGGCCTGAACGTCACGACGAAGCAACAAACCTTTCTCTCCAAAAAAAAGCTTTACAAAAAAATAATATAAACCTAAACCTTTTTTATATGAAAAAAATATACTCTCTATTACTTTTTACACTAATGCTATTTAGCTACACCCATGTAGCAGCACAATGTGTAACAGGTAGTGCAGGAGGTAATGCCAATCTCTCCGATGATGGAGGAGGCTCTTACAGCATTGCCTGTGATGGAGGTTCTGTAGATATTACAGCTACTTCCCCTATAACAGCAGCCTCCAACATTCAATGGACAAGCGGACAAACAGGAGATTTTGTTTTTACCCCTGATTGCACCAATTTAGGATGCCAAGAATTTACGCCTTGTGTACCCGCAGGAACAGATATTCCCCAACAATGCCTGACTTTTGGAGCTTTAGGTGTACCCCCTTCAGGTTCTGGATCAAATACATATAACCTTGATTTTACTATTTCAGGGCTTTGCTATATTTCTGGTATGACTTATAGTGGAGATTTAGGAATTAACCTTCAAGGTAGTGGCGATGTAAGCTTATCAGTCCTACAACCTGATGGCGTAACACAAGGTCCACTAACCTTTGATATAGACTTAATCAATAGTTTATCACCTGTTCCTTTAAGTTTATTGAACTTAGATGTTGATCCCAATGGAGACTGGTCAATCATCATTACAGGCGTTGGACTAACAGGCTACACAATTGATCCCAATAGCGAAATCTGTTTAGAACCAACAACAACAGCAGGAGTTACTTGTGGTGATCCTGTCGAAGTTTGTGTATTTGGAGGATGTCCTACTTTTATTTCTGTACAAGCTTCTGAAATAGAAATTTGTTCTGGAGGAATGTTTATGTTAGATGCAACTTTAGACCCTTTAGGCGCACCCAATGTAGACTACACTTGGTCTGGAACAGGCATTGATGCAAGTAACCAAAATAGTTCTTGCCCAATGGTCACCATTGAAAATACAACTTGTGCGCCAATAACAGAAACTTATACGGTAGATATAGCTTGTACCAACGATGGTTCTGTTGTGGTTACAGCAGCGCAAGTGATGGTAACCGTTTATCCCGAAATAGACGAAACAGCCGTAGTCATTGACAATATGACCAATGTGGACGATCCTAATTGTAGTATTAGCGTGGTTGCACCCTGTGGTTTTGCTGTTAGTGGACCAATGGCATTTTCGCCTGGTGACAATGGAACAACAGTAGATTATGTCATTACTAATGGAAATCCTGCTTGTGATGTTACTGTATCATCAGTTGTCAACTGTTTGGGAGATTGTACGCCACCAGATGCAACTGTTACAACAACATGTGATGGAGCAGGAAATTATACAGTAGCTGTGACAGTGAATAGCTTAGGAGATTCACAATCTGCGGATATAGTTTTATCGGATGGAACAGTACAAAATGTAACAGCAGCAGGCGGGCCTTTCAGCTTTGGACCCTATTTATCAGGAAACCCTGTAAACATAAAAATATTAGATAACAATGATTCAAGTTGTAGCCTCAATTTAGGGGAATACGATGGAGATTGTTTTATGTGTCCTAATCTCACAACTTTAGATGCCTTAGCAACAGACGTATGTAGTGGAACTGCTTTAAGTTTAGTTGCCAATGTAGATATGGGCACAGAAGGGGTAGATTACGCTATTCAATGGTTTGAGAACGGTGTAGCCATCGGTGGTGGCAATACCGCAACCTATGTACATACAGCAACAGCGTCAGATCGTTGCAATGTAACAACCAACACCTATACAGCGATGCTAACTTGCTTAAATGGCGGAGCAGCAGCGACAACAACAATGTTGTCAGTAGGATCAGTCAATGTATATCCAACTCCAGAAGAAGGAATTGATTTCGTCTTTGAAAATTGTTCTGCAATGCCTATTGACAATTGTGGAGGCTTAACAATTGATTTGGGTGGAGCAACTGATCCTGCACCTGGAGCATCAACTACTGTTAATTATATAATATCTGTAGCAGGTGCGCCAGCAGCTTGTCAAACAACAGGCACAGCAACTGTAAATTGTCCAAATTGCTCGGATTATCCTGGTAATGGTAGTGCAACCGATAATGTATTGTGTTGGGGCGAGAGCTTTGACTTTTCTAATACATCGGCATTGGTTGCTTCATTGGGTTATGAAGTAGGTTATGTGGTAACAACAGATCCCCCTTCAAGCTATGGTTCTACTTCTGCATTATTAGCAGCAGATATTAGTGGTGGACCACAAGGAGCTTTTGCAGCACCAGGTAGCATTGCACCAGACAATTATGTAAATGATGGTTCGCTCATTAATCCAACAGACCCTTGTGGGGAAGTGCTTTATTTTACCCCATTCTTATCTTTTGCTTGTCAGTCGTATACAGCAGAAAATTCAAGTGGAACTATTTTTACCACCAATCCAGATGGTTTACAAGTACCAGGAGTTGGAGGTGTGACATTAGCAGTACCACAAGTTCCGTTCTGTACAGGTTTGGTTACTTACGATATAGAAGTATGTGCAGAGGATGGAAATACAGATGGTGAAGAACCTTTAGCCGAAGATGCTTTTTTTGGTATCATTGATGGTTTGCCAGGAGGTATTTTTTCTAACTTCCCTAATATAAATGATATTCATGATTCTTGTAATGGTTTCTTGGGATGCGATCCAAATTGTGAAAACCAGAATGGATGGACAGTAAATCCAAGTGGAGAATTAATCAATATCACAACTGTGAACTTAGTTACACTTCCTTTTACATCAGATACAGATGAATTGTATTGGGATTTCCGAGTTGATGTAATTTGTGATAGTGAATTTCCTACAATTTGTCCTGATTGCGATGCAGTTGGTGCGCCAGTAGCCGTAAGATTCTTACCAAATACAACTTTGGATGCTATCGTTGCCCCTGCAAATATTTGTGCAGGAGAAAGTATAGATTTGACGGCTTTAAACCCTGCTGCAAGCAATGCAGCAACAGGGAGTTATACATGGTCAGAAGCAGGAGCAAACATTGCCAATCCAACAGCAGTCGTTCCACCTGTCGGAACAACAGAATATTGTGTTTCTTTTGCCTTTTGTGAAACAGGAGATTGTGAAACAGAAACTTGCGTAAGCGTTACTGTTGATCCTTTACCAGTATTAACAGCACCAGTCATTGGTCCTATTTGTCAAGGCGAATCTGTTGATTTAACAGCAGTGGAAGGTGATGTTACCGCAGATGCAGGCGCAATCAGTTGGTATATTGGTGGTAGTAACTTAAATGGAGGTGCAGCGATTGCAGACCCAACGGCAGTAATTCCTGTAGGTTCTGAGCAATATTGTGCTGTCTTTACAGATGCAGCAACAGGTTGTTCTAACAGTATTTGTGCTTCAGTTACTTATACACCATTACCAGTTTTATTATCAGCAGCCCCTACGATTTGTGAAGGTGGAACTTTAGAATTGACAGATTCTAACACAGACATTACAACAGATGCAGGAGTGTTTGTTTGGTACGATGCAGATCCTGCAACAGGATCAGCACCTTTAGCATCTACAGCGATTGTAAATCCTGTTGATGGAACAGAATATTGGGTGACTTTTACCGATGATGCGACAGGTTGTAGTGCTACAACATCAATTATAGTTACTGTACTTCCTGCACCAGTTTTAACAGCTCCTATGGCTGAATTATGTGAGGGAGAAGCCTTAGATTTAGTTGCCTTAGAAGGTCAAGTAACAGCAGATGCAGGAACTTTCACTTGGTACGACAATGATCCAGCTATTGGAACATTGATTGCTATGCCAATGATGGTGATGCCTGTTGCTGGAGATATGTACTGTGTAGAATTTGTAGCCGATGCAGATGGTTGTGCTGATTTTGTGTGTTTTACACCAACAATCAATCTACCACCAATCTTCACAGACTATGCTCCACCTGCCGAATGTGCAGATAGTGGACCTTTTGATTTGACAGCATACGAGGCCAGCTTATCTGCTGGAAATATGTTTACTTGGTATAATGCAGATCCTGTAACAGGAGCAATGCCTATTGCTGACGCAACAATGGCAGCAGCAGCAAATGGCGCAACAACTACATTTTATTTCGTTTTAGCTGATCCTATTACAGGTTGTACAGATACCTCATTTCTTGACTTACAAGTATATGATCCTATAACAGGAGCAACAGCAATGTATGATTGTGATGCAGATATGTTAGTTGTCGATTTTACAGGAGCAACAGGTGGTTTAGGCCCTTATATAGTTGATGGAACATCGCCAAATCAAGATGGTGATGTATTGTTGGAAGGAGATGAATGGATGATTATTGTTGCTGATGGAAATGGTTGTTTACAAGATACAATTACAGGTACAAGAACTTGTGAAGCGTGTGAAGCGATGGCAGGAGAACCAACTTCAGCAGGTGAAGACATATGTTCAACAGACTTACCAGTAACAGCATTTGATTTTACAGGATCTTTTGCAGCAGAAACTGCTGATCCCAATATGGCAACACCAACAGTCGCCTACCTTTTAGTAACTGGAATGGATACCTTATTGGATTCTAACAATACAGGTATATTTGACTTGTCAACTGGTTTACAAGAGGTAGGAGATACAGCCTGTGCCTACAAAGTAATTTATGACCAGGATGAATTAGACGCTTTTTTGATAAGTGCGAATGCAGAATTGACCGCCCAAATAGGATTCGAACTATTTCAACCAGGCTCAGACTTGCCAACAGTCTTTAATTTACTAAATGGTTTAGCAGGTCCGTTTTCTTTACAAGATATATTGGCTTTCGTGGTGACACCAGGTGTTGTCAATTTACCCAATCCATTGTCACCAGGAACATTCATAGACATTACCATCCCATCATTGTGTATTGATGTCACAACAGCTTCTTACTGCGTGAATGTTATTGAATGTGTAGTTTGTACTGCAATGGCAGGAGAACCAACTTCAGCAGGTGAAGACATATGTTCAACAGACTTACCAGTAACAGCATTTGATTTTACAGGATCTTTTGCAGCAGAAACTGCTGATCCCAATATGGCAACACCAACAGTCGCCTACCTTTTAGTAACTGGAATGGATACCTTATTGGATTCTAACAATACAGGTATATTTGACTTGTCAACTGGTTTACAAGAGGTAGGAGATACAGCCTGTGCCTACAAAGTAATTTATGACCAGGATGAATTAGACGCTTTTTTGATAAGTGCGAATGCAGAATTGACCGCCCAAATAGGATTCGAACTATTTCAACCAGGCTCAGACTTGCCAACAGTCTTTAATTTACTAAATGGTTTAGCAGGTCCGTTTTCTTTACAAGATATATTGGCTTTCGTGGTGACACCAGGTGTTGTCAATTTACCCAATCCATTGTCACCAGGAACATTCATAGATATTACGATTCCAGAATTGTGTATTGATGTCACAACAGCCTCTTACTGTGTAAACGTTATTGAATGTGGTAATTGCCCATTAGCAACCAACATTATTGCCCCTGATGCTTGTTCTGGTGAAATGGTAGATGTTTGTGTTGATTTTGATATGATGGTGGACGCCACAGTTTCTGTAACAGTAGATGGAACAACTGTCGATGGAAGTGCAGGAGGTATGCAAATTTGTGTTCCTGTAACAGCACCGATGAATACGACTTGTGACGCAGCTCCTTATGATTATAATATTACGGCTGATTGCAATGGTACAGCGATTGATGTAGGCGTTATATTATCTGCCCAAATCTATCCTGAATATGTTGTAACCATTGTTGGACCAAGTTGTGATGGCGTCACTACAGGTTCTGCTACTTTAGAAGTGATGGGCGGAGTCGCCGCTTGTCAAGTTATAAATGGTGTAGCAGGAAGTGCAAATACTTGTCCTGACCTCAACGATACAGACGCATCATTAACTTACGACTTTACAGCCGATTTGGCAGGCGTACCAGCATCATGTATTACAGGCGATATAATGGGAAGTATTAGTACAGATTGTATCACGCCTTGCGATTGTCCAGCCGACCCAGATGTACAAGTAGATGTAACAGAACTTTGTGGAAGTGGCGTGGCAACATTAACAGCAAGTTTCTTAGGAGGAACAGGCACAGGTACCTTGACGATTGCAGAAACAACAGGAACTATTACAGGCATTACGAGTGGCACAGCCATTACTTTACCAACAAACATTAGTTGTGCGCCTGTCATCTACACTTTCGATGTAACAGCAGTGTGTAGCGATGGTAGCCCAATTCCAGCAGGAGTAGGAAATGCACAAGTAACAGTAACCGTTTATCCAAGCGATCCAGTGCCAATGCTTGTCGTACCAAGCAGCGATGTTTGTAGTGGCGCAATAGGAGTCGGAACCTTTACCTTAATGGCAGCCGATGGCGTTACACCTTGTGACGGACCAACAACTTTAGATGCACCAACCAACACAACTTGTATTGCTGCTCCAACAACATTGGACGCAACCTATACACAAGCAGAATTAGCAACTTTATTAGGAGGCGATTGTTATTCAGATATTTCAGCTTCAGAATTAATTTTAGTCTATCCAGATTATACAATTACCATTGTACCACCAGCATGTGATGGCGTCACTACAGGTTCAGCCACTTTAGAAGTGATGGGCGGAGTCGCCGCTTGTCAAGTTATAAATGGTGTAGCAGGAAGTGCAAATACTTGTCCTGACCTCAACGATACAGACGCATCATTAACTTACGACTTTACAGCCGATTTGGCAGGCGTACCAGCATCATGTATTACAGGCGATATAATGGGAGGTATTAGTACAGATTGTATGACGCCTTGCGATTGTCCAGCCGATCCAGAGGTACAAGTAGATGTAACAGAAGTATGTGAAAATGGCATGGCAACATTAACAGCAAGCTTCTTAGGAGGAGCAGGAACAGGTACCTTGACGATTGCAGAAACAACAGGAACGATTACAGGTATTACGAGTGGAACACCATTTGTTTTACCATTAAACAATAGTTGTGCACCAGTAGCCTATACTTTCGATGTAACAGCAGTGTGTAGCGATGGTAGCCCAATTCCAGCAGGAGTAGGAAATGCACAAGTAACAGTAACCGTTTATCCAAGTTTAACGGCAACGGATGTTAGTGCAATGGGTTGTGGAACATTACGAGTAGATTTATTGGCAGCAGATGGAACAAGTTGTGAGAGCCAAACCCAAGTCTGCATGAACGATGGCGAAACTTTAACAGCTGATTTCTCAGGCACAGTAGTTGATCCATTAGGCTGTTCAACTTTAACAGCAATAACAGGAGCTTGTTCTGATTGTATTTGCGAAGGAGAAATCACAGGTATGGTTATAGGAGACATCGAATGCGATGGCATAGATGGCGAACCATTAGCAGGTGTTACGATTGAGTTACAAGACGGCGTTTGTATATCAGGGGTAGATTGCCCAACAGTGATGACCGATGCAACAGGAACGTATACTTTCGCACCAGTTACTTGTGGAACATATACCGTAGCCATTGACGAAACGACCTTACCTTGCATGCAAGAAGGAACAGCGAACAGCCCAAGAGCAGGTGTAACAGTAACAATGAACGAAGAAATCCGCATCGAAAACTTTGTGTATGGCGTATGTACAGATCCCATATTTGTAGAATGCGTCAGCATCGCAAGAGTTTGTGATGGTAACGCCTTATATGCAACCTTAGACCAAGTAAATGACATTCCTACACCATTAGCACCAGCAAGTGACTGGACATTTGAATGGTACTTAGATGGAAACTTAGTTGCAACCGTAATTGGACTTCCATACTACTCACCAAATACAATTGGTGATTACACCGTTGTCGTGACAGACCCAACCAATTGTTTATTCTGGGAAAACGTAGCTCCATGCGAGTCACCATTCCCCGTAAACGACATTATTGACTGCCAAGATTGCGGCAAGTAATTCGATAGAAATAACATAGGATTCTTTTTAGAATATTCCTAACACAAAAGCCGATTGCTCAATATGAGTAATCGGCTTTTTTTATGATTTTTTTTTAGGAGAGAACGGTAAATTGCTCCGTCGCAAAGCACGGTCCCGCTATCCATTACAATACCAAGCCCCACAAAACCTTTTAGCCATTCACTTTGGTATTTCCACTACTATCGGGTCTATTGTAGAAAGGTCAGAACCGAAAACTTATATATCCTTAAACCAACTTAAAAAAAACTCATATGGTTCAAAAACTTACATGGACTTAAAAAAACTTATATGGTTCAAAGAACAGAAAATAGCAGTCCAAGCCATCCAAAATAGACCCGATAGCATAGCGGGCCCATGCGTCACGATGAAAGCCAAACCGTTCTCTCCAAATCATTTAAATTCTTTTGAAAAACTTATTCAGCCTCCGTAGCAGGACGAGGAAATTCTACCCAAACATCATCTCCTTCACGATCCAATGGCAACGCATCTAACGCATCCCAACGACGCATATCGACCCAACGATGCCCCAAAGCATATAACGAATAACGACGGTTGTACATCAATTCCTCAATAAGCGAAGCCTCATCCATACCGCCACTATAAGCGGCTAAACCATTGGCAGTCAAAATCACATCCAAAGCTGCAACACCATCTCCCACATTGCCTGTACGAATATTTGCCTCCGCTTGCGTCAACAACAATTCTGCATTATTGATGATTGTAATATCTGCATCTTGTGACGCAAAAACGACAACATCATGCGTTCCTGATAAATCATCTAAAGCGATAGATTCCATTCTTTCAGCTGCTTTGTTGATACGCATATCACCTTCTCGAATATCCGTTAAAAAAGAAGGATGAACAACCAAGGCATCAGCTTGATTTGTTGGTCGATAAACAGGATTGACTAGATCACCTCCTGCCGTAGAAAAAGAATTTTTAGGGCCTTCTGATAAACTTGCACCAAGATCAATAAAAGAATCTTCTAATGTGGCTAAAGTTGCGCTATAATCCCCTTGATACAATTGTACTCTTGCAGCCAATCCTCTATTGAATTTAGCAAAAGAAGTAGGCGTATCAAAACCTGCAAAACCAGAAGATAAGGTAAATAAGAATTCTGCATCTTCGCTTGTCAATAAAGTATAAGCATCGTTTAACAAATTGCTAATAGCACTAAGCGATTCATTGTATCCTAAAAATGCACCTAAATTGTCAGGGTCAGCAACATCGACTCTTACGCCATTGTTATACTGCATATTTAAGTTCAGTAAAAGTTGGTAGGCTTGAATCGTTTGGGCAAAACCACTGTATCCATTTTTTTGCCCTGTTGTAATAGGCGCACTCGTATTTTCAACTGCTTCTAATAAAATATTGGCGTTTTTGACAGACCCATATCGACCTGTAAAGGAACGAGTTGTATAGAACGTATTGTCGTCTAAAGTAGATTCGCCACCACCCAATAAATCGGCAGTATAACGAGGGTCAGAACTTGTAAAAAAGTAATATTCTCGTCCTACAATACTCACGGCATCATAGTAAAAACCAAGGTCTCTACGCATTAAAGATTCAACGCCCAAGGCTGTTGCATTTAGTTCTGGGATAGAGGCATCCGCTAAAATTGCGTCTAAGTCAGGACCATTTGGATTGGGTACTTCTTCTATCTCACAAGCTGTAAAAAAACAGAGGGTAAGAAAGGAAGTAAGTAGTAAAAATTTATAATTCATTTTCAAAGATTTAAATAGTAATAAAATAATTTCACATCCGTCACTCGTCACTCATCACTCATCACTCATCACTCATCACTCATCACTCATCACTCATCACTCGTCACTCATCACTCATCACTCGTCACTCATCACTCATCACTCGTCACTCATCACTCGCTAAAATGAAGCTGAAAAATGAAAGTTGAAGCGTTTAGCCGAAGGGAAA
>ENA-ORXR01004527-ORXR01004527.1-marine-metagenome-genome-assembly--contig:-NODE-4527-length-11564-cov-2.321581_pt1 | contig 11564 bp, 13 predicted proteins | sample MGYA00237866_ERZ511479 | MGnify/ENA metagenome assembly ERZ511479 | reverse complement strand
GGCGATGGGTAGGGGATCTGATACAGCTCGTCAGTCATGAAGCCAACGTAGTAGCGACCTTCAGAGGGCTTCGAGGAAGGCCACCAGAATCGAACGGGTCTCGGCATCCGCCAGTCGGAAGGATTCACGGGCGCCGAGTGCTTCGCCGCCATGCCACAGGATTGCTTCCTCAATGGACGCGGCACGACCGTCGTGCAGAAGGAACCGTTCTCGGTTGACATCATCAATGAGTCCTAGCCCCCACAGTGGAGGGGTCCGCCACTCCGATCCCGAAGCAAGGTGGTCGGGTCGGTTGTCTGCGAGCCCTTCACCCATGTCGTGCAGGAGCAGGTCGGTGTAGGGATGAATGGTCTGGTTCGCAAGGTCGGCAATGTCGCTGGCGCCGGTTCGCTGGGTGGGCGTGTGACAGGCAGCGCATCCGAACTCGCTGAACACGGACGCACCGGCGATGACAGCGGGATCGTCGATGTTGCGCGTTGCGGGCACAGCAAGTGCTCGGTTGAACGTCGTGATGTCGCTGAGCTGTGCATCGCTGAGGTCAGGTTCTCCCGGGCTGGCACCACCAGTGGGGGCGTTCAGGCAGGCGTTGATGCCGGGTGGACAGTTCTCCAGCGGATGAAGCGTGGACGTGACACCCAGGTCGTCGTGGAACGCGTCAGCCACCTGTTGCTCGACGGTTGAAACGTTGGCCTTCCATCCGAAGCGACCGAGCAACACGGTCTGGGTACGTCCATCCCACACCATGTTGGGCCGACCCGAAATCCCGTCGCCATCGGCATCGTCGGGGTCAGAAGCAGCAATGATCGCCTCGGCAGGAATGGCTTCAAGGAGCCCGAGTCCAACGAGCTGTTGCGCGAAACGAGGGCTGATCGCCACCTGGTCGGCCAGCGGTCCGAAGCCGGGACTGGCGACGTCGTAGGTTGGCGATTCCAACAGCCACTTCGAGCCGTCTCCGTATGTGCCTGCGATGGTCACATAGCTGACGGACAGCTGGCCTTCAACCGGTATGGCTATGGCAGCTCTGTCCTGGAGTTGCAGTCCGTACACGGGGTCGCCGACGGGTCCGCCCGTCGTCGCATTGGTTTCTGAACGGTCAGACAGCCGAAGAAGCAATCCGAGCGGGATCAGCTGGCTGGTGGGGTGGGGCGGTACTCCGCGTCCGCCAGCGAGATGGCAGGCGGCGCACGATTGGGCGTTGAAGAGCGGCCCCAGTCCGTTCCGTTCGCTGGGTTGTTCCGGTGCCGCCACCCACGCCCGGTTGAAGAGCGCGGCGCCCCGGTTGAACGCGTCACGCTGATTACTGCTCAGCCCCGGGGAGGGGGTGAAGAATGCTCGTTGCCCGACGTCAGCGTGCGTGCTGTCGCCTCCAGCCGCTGCGACCAACCCGACAGGCACGAGTTGCGGTTTTGTGACGAGGGCCGCTGGGGCTGCGGCGTCAACGACGGGGGTGCCCGACGAGGTGCAAGCACCAATAATCAGCGTCAGGCCTGTGGTAACCGCAGCAAAGGCCGCCAGCCACAGTGTGATGCCAGAGCGCGAATTGTTGGGCTGTTCCACTGAGGCGTGAGAGGTCCGGTCCATGACTCTGATGACCGTAGCGAGATTCAAACCGGGTTCTCTCGCGTGAACGGGCAGCGACAGACACTCCCTACCTCCTGACCCGATACGCTCCGAGCGTGTCAGTCGGCCTCCTACTCACGTCCTTTGCCTTTGGGCTGCGCCACGGGGTGGACTGGGACCACATCGCCGCCATTGCTGACCTGAGTAGTTCCGGCGAGAGTCGACGGCAGGGGTTCGCTCTTTCAACCATCTATGCGTTGGGGCACGCAGTCGTGGTGCTCGTGCTCGGCATTGTCGCCATCGCCGTCGGCGCCGCGATCCCCGAGGGCCTTGATGCGTGGATGGGCCGGGTTGTCGGTTTCACGCTTGTGGCACTCGGAGCATGGATTCTCCTCGAGATCGTGCGGCACAAGTCCGACTTCCGATTGCGCAGTCGATGGATCCTCATTCTCGACGGGACCTTTGCCGGTGTCCGCAAGGTTCGCCAATCAGTGCAGGGCCGGCGAGTCTCAATCGACCACGACCATGCACATGACCACACCGGTAGTTCTGTCCTCGGAGAACCGGACCACGAGTCTCACTACGCCCACGACCATGCCCACCTGCAGAGTCCCCACACCGAGACTGAGGCCGTGTTGGACCTCACGGAGCCCGCACGTGTTGACGCCGGTTCAAAAGCAGGCTCGAGTGGACATCTGCGTTCGTTCTTCGAACGCGGCCGTCAGTCCCACGCTCACCATCATGGGCACCACCATGAGCTGGCGTTGGCCGACGACCAGAAAACATCGGTGGGCAACGGCACCGCAGCAGGCATAGGCATGCTCCACGGAATTGGAATTGAGAGCCCCACACAGATCGCGGTGTTCGTGGCGTCAACTGCAGCAGTCGGTTGGGTCAGTGGCGTCGCGCTGTTGATCGCATGGTGTGCCGGCCTTGTCATCGCCAACGCCGGTCTCGCCCTGCTGGCCGGGTTTGGCATGCTCCACGCCGAGCGAAACTTCGCGGTGTACGTCACGGTCGCGTTGCTGGTGGCTGTTTCCAGTATCGCCATGGGCGTTCTGTTGATCACCGGTATCGACGCCCTGCCCGCCATCAATCTCTAGCGATCTTCGGTTTGCTGCTGGCGGCTAGCGTCTGAGCATGGACTTCACAGAGATTTCGCCCCGCCGATGACTGCTGCCACGAGCTCCGGCCCACCAGCAATTGCGCCCCTGGCAGGAATCCGGGTTGTCGAGGTTGACAACTGGATGGCAGCACCAAGCTGCGGAGCAATGCTGGCTGACCTTGGCGCAGAGGTCATCAAGGTCGAGCCTGTTACAGGCGACCCAATGCGTGGCATTGGGCGTCCCGCAAAGGTGGAGAACGAGGACCTCAAGTCGTACGACTTTCAGTTCGACGTCGACAACCGCGGCAAACGCTCGATCGCGGTTGCGCTCGATCAGGAAGCGGGCGCAGAGATCGTTCGTCGCCTGTGCGAGAACGCCGACATCTTTTTGTGCAACCTGCTCCCGCAGCGCCAGGAGCGATTCGGACTGGATGCGACGCTTCTTCATGGTGTCAATCCGAAGCTGGTGCATGCAACCCTCACTGGCTACGGCACCTTGGGTCCTGAGGCAACCCGTCCCGGCTTTGACGTGACCGCCTTCTTCGGGCGCTCCGGCATCTATGACGGCATGCGGGAGGGCGAGAACGGCATCGTCCCGAACGCTCGCAACGCCCAGGGCGATCACACAACCGGTCTTGCCCTGCTCTCTTCCATCCTTGTTGCCCTGCGCATGGTGGACCAGACCGGCGAAGGGCAGACGGTTGAAACATCGCTGTACGAGACCGCCGTGTGGACGCAAGCTTCGGACTACGCAACAGCAGCGGTGGACAGGGCGCCGCTGCGCAAGCGGGCGCGAAACGAACAGATTGTTGTCACGACCAACCGGTTCGCCTGTGCGGATGGCCGTTGGCTTGTGGTGCACATGCCCGGACAGGAGAAGGGCTGGCCCACATTCGCAAAAGCCCTGGGCCTGGATCATCTGCTGGAAGACGAGCGTTACGAGTCGGTGCGTAGTCGCTACCGGAACATGGTTGATCTTCTCGCCGAGGTTGACGAGCGCTTCCTCACCCGTACCCGGGATGAGTGGGCCGCCATCTTCGACGCCAACAGCGTGGTGTGGGGACCGGTGCTTGCCGTTCACGAGACCGCCGCCGACCCGCAGGCCGAGGCCATGGGTCTGTTTCCTACAATCGAGCATCCGGAGCATGGGCCGTACCGCAGCGTGCGCATTCCAATGCGGATCGTCAATGCCGACGTGGGGCCCCGCGGCCCGGCGCCAACCATCGGCCAGCACACGCACGAGGTGCTTGCAGCGGCCGGCTACGACGACGCTGCAATAGCGGTGCTGCTCGACGCAGGAGCCATTGCTGACTGAGTAGCCCGGTCAGGAGAAGCGGACCGATCGGAGCGCAGTAGCTGGGTTCTCATCGGACCGACTACCAGACGGTGTCGACGTCCACGGTGATCACTGCCTGCAGATCCCGTAACAACCGCTCGAAGTGGCGGCTGCGTTGCGTGCGTCCCTGCTGATCTGGGATCTCGGTCGGCCACTGCCAGTCGTAGCCCCACGAAGCCAGCTTGGCTTCAACTCGGTCGCGCCACAGGACAGTCAGTTCTGCGCTCGACTGAGTCGTGATGCCGTCGCTGATGGCTTCGGGCTCTCCGGCCACGGGCTCCCACAGGCCCAGAGCCGTTGGGAGGACTGACGCCACGGCTGCATTGATTCTGTTCTGTCCCTCGGCATCGCCGTGCGCAAGTCGGCGCAGGTACATTTCGGCATGGTCCAGATGGAACCGCTCCTCGCGTTGCGCTCGCGCCGCAAGGAACCGCAGTTCTTCCAGCGAGGAGTTTGCGACTGACTCCCACCGCAGGGCCTCGGCCTCGTCATAGAGCCAGTGGCGGACCAGCGCAAGGTCCCAATCCTCACAGGGCAATTCGCACAGCCACGCACTTCGATACTCCGAGGGTTCGCGAAGCAGCGCAAAGCGGTCGACGTCAACGCCGAGAAGTTCATAGAGCGCGATTGCATGCCCGAGCTCATCCTGAGCTATGGAGCAGAACGCGAGGTCCTCTTCGAGAAATGGTCCAAGCCCAATCCAGGAGGTGTGTCGGGCGCCGATGATGTGCTCATCGTCGGCGAACGCGAGAAGCCATTCGCTGGCGCCGGGGGAGAGACTGTCGTTCATTCTCCGGCTTCTTTGTCTCGGTGGCTCCGGCGATGATCAGCCACGCGCTTTCCGTCGTTGTGACGATGGGGCTTGTTCGCGTTCGGCGCAATGAGGTCGTCGTCCGCCACGATGAGGTCGTCACGGTCAACCAGCCACATGAGATCGCCCTCTGCGCGCCGAGCGTAGGACTCACGAGCGAGCGGGAGCGCCATCTCCGCGTCGGGCGCCTGCATGGACCCAACGTGGCGAAACTGCGTCTTGCCGTCCTTCTTGAGGAACACTTCATACGTCTTCATCGCAGGACCTCCACGGCGTTGCGGCAGTCGTCGCACCAGGCAATCGAACGACAGCGAGTTGGGCCAGCCATGCTCTGGTCAGCAACGTCGTTGCTGCCACAGACGGGACACCGCAGCGACCCGTCACGGTTGCGCAGGACGACCGTGAACTCGCTTGCCAGCTGCGCGCGGCCGTGCGCCGTGAGTCGGGACGAGTCCCACACAGGCGTCGGCAACCAGGTGACGACGCATGGCATTCCGCTCAACCGAGTCACCGTGGATTCAACGTCATCTTTGATCATGGCAAGGGCCGGGCATCCGGAGAACGTGGGGATGAGACCCACCTGTGCCTCAGGCCCGTCGGGGCCTGGTTGAACCCGTGCTGTCTGCACCAGACCGAGGTCAACGATGGACACGCCCGGATACTCGGGATCGAAGACCTGGCGGAGAAGCTCGATCAAGTCTGTTGCATGCCCGGTGGACGGGGCGGAACTCAGCGTCATGCGGCACCGGCCGTGGCGAGGGCGAGCGCATCCCGGACCCAGGCGGTGTCGGCCCAGTTTCCGGCAGCGTTCTCGATGCGTCGCCGGGAGTCAGGCCCGCCGTTTCTCATTGTGGCTTTGAGCGGCTCCCAGTCGATGTCCCCAATGATCCATTTACCGTCCTCTTGACGGAGTTCCGGATCGGGGATGGTGAATCCGTAGCTGTGCAGCAGTGGCACGTACCGCTGGACGTAGGCGTGACGCAGATTCTCGTTCAGTTCTGACTTGATCTTCCATTTCAACAGCGGATCGTCGGGCGATGAATTCGGTCCGAAAAGTTGGACCGCTGGGCCCCACCAACGGTTGAGTGCCTGCTGGAACATCTCCCGCTGCACCTCAGAGCCCTCGGCCATGCGGAGAAGCATTTCCTCGCCGTGGCGCATGTGGAATCCCTCTTCGGCGATGATCCGCTTGAGGATGCGCTTGTAGGGTCCGTAGCTGCATTGGGCGAACACGGCGCGCTGGCTGGCAAGCGCTGCCGCATCGACGAGGTAGGCGATGGCAATCTGATCGCCCCAGGTGACGGCCTGATAGTGGAAGACGTTGTGGAACCGGGACCGGCCGGCGAACAGGTCTTCAAGCATCTCCGTTCGAGTCTTCACGCCCATGTCGGCGGCGACCATGTAGAGCAGGTGTGCGTGCCCAATCTCGTCCTGCGTCTTGGCCAGGAAGATCTGTTTGAGTCTGAGGCCGGGCGCCTTGGGGATCCAATCGCGCTCGGTGAGTCCACCCATCATCTCGGAGTTCGCGTGGAACTCGATGAATCGGAACACTTCCTGGCGGTACGGCTCCGGCATGTCATCACCGGCTTCGACGATGCCGCCGTCGTCGATGAAATGTTCGAAGGATTCCAAATCTGTCCAGGTCCTCAACGTTCCTCCTTGTTTCGCTCCGGCAGTACTCGGTGTTGATCGCTGCCACAACGGCTTGTGGCCAAGATAGCGCCAAGCACAACTGCGGCGGGATCCCTGCCGACGTTGGTGACCTGCCAACCGCACCGCTCCGCTACGGACCGGAAGAACACCTGGCCGCGTCCAAGGCGAACGTCATGCTCATTGAGTCGCTGTTGCCGTGCGGCTGAGGAACGCAAGAAGTGCATCGATCTCGGGTATCCCCGTTGTCGCGTGCTTCTGTGATTGTGTGCTCTCCATGCCGTTGCAGTCGGACTGAAGACTGCTGTGTGGAACCTGGCGTGGGAAGTTGGGGTACGTGCTCTATCGGGCTGGGAAACGAGTGTTCAGGTCATGACGAGAACAGCGACCGGTAGATGGATGCGGCACGGTCAATCTCATCGATGGCGATCCATTCGACCGGCTGATGGGCCTGGTCGATACTTCCGGGCCCGAACACCACGATCTCTGACGCGATATCGGCATAGAGCAGCGCATTGCTTCCGTAGGTGGCGACATCGGGTTCGGTTCCGGCAAGTGTGCCCAGCGTTTGCACGAGCTTGACGTCCGGGTCCTGATAGAAGGCCTTTGCAGCGAAGTTGTTGGCCAGCTCAATCTCAACGTCAAGTGGAGCGGCCGCATCTCTCACGAGCGAGCTCAGTTGATCGAAAATCACGTCCGGTTCCTCGCCGGGTGCAAGGCGACGTCCACAGAACAACGAGCAGTGCGGCGGGATGATGTTGCGGGCCACGCCGCCACCGATCTCGTTAATGGAGACGACCCCATTTCCCACTGCGGTTGTCGCAGGTGCCTGTTGCAGCGCTTCCTGTTCCGCGTCGACGGCAGCGATGATGCGTGCCGCTCCGCTGATGGCATTCTTGCCAAGATGCGGCTTCGAAGAGTGCGCGGCGTGTCCCTTGACCGTGATGTCCAGTCCGAGGCCGCCCTTGTGGCCGTGTACCGGTGCACACATGGTTGGTTCTGCCACGATGAGTTGGTCGATGTGATCGCTGCGTTCGTTCAGCCAGTCGCGATAGCGGCGTGCCCCAATCAGTCCGCCAGCCTCTTCGCTGACCGTGCCCACAACATTGATGGTGGGAACCGGACGGCGGTTGTCGGCTCGCATCTCTTCCAGCACAGCGAGGACGACGGCCAGGGTGGCCTTTGTGTCCACCGAGCCGCGACCGAAGACCCGTCCGTCTTCGATGCGACCGTCAAAGGGATCATCTGTCATGTGCTCGACTCCAACGGTGTCGAGGTGTACATCAACAGTGATGACCCGGTCGCTCTCACCGGCGAAGCGGGCATAGACGTTGCTGCGCCCGTCGCAGACCTCGTCCAACGTCACGTCGGCCCCGAGGGATTCCGCGTGATTCGCAAGCCAGGAGACAGCAGCCACTTCGGCACCGTCGCCCGACTTCGGCCCCGCCTGGAGGGGGTTCACCGAAGGTATGCGTACGAGCTCTCCGACGCGTTGGGCGATGGTTTGGGTGGAGATCAGATCAGGACCGGACATGTTCAACCTTAGCTGAGACGTGCATCGGCGATTTGGGCCGCTGGGGGCGGGTGTTGGGGGCGGGAGTACTGTGCGGAGATGGCAGACCTGTACGAGACGATGAGCACATTGCGGGCGGTTCGACGCCTTCGCACCGATCCCATTCCAGCCGAAGTGATGGAACGCCTGTTGCAGGCCGCGTGTTGGGCGCCGACCGGAGGGAACCAACAGCCCTGGCGAGTGATTGTCGTGGAGGATCCTGAGTTGAAGGCGCAGCTTCAGGCGGTGTACGAGCCCGAGTGGGCAAAGTACGCGGAGAACTTTCTGGAGCGCGTATCTGTTCTACCGCCCGAACAACTGGCCCCGTTGGAGCGCGTGGCAGCAGCCGGAGACCTGCTCGCTGAGAACATGCACGAGGCGCCCGCGCTGCTTGTCTTTTGTGCGAATCCGAAGGCCATGGCCATCACCGACGCGGAACTCGATCGGGTCAGCATGGTTGGCGGCGGCTCGGTCTACCCGGCGGTCCAGAACCTGATGCTCGCCTGCGTTGCCGAGGGCATTGGTTGCACGCTCACCACCCTGCATTGTTTCCGGGAGGACGAGGTGAAGCGCATCCTGGACGTCCCTGAAGGTTGGGCAACGGTTGCGCTCGTACCCATCGGATATCCGGTGGGGAAGGGGCACGGACCCATCACCCGCAAGCCGCCGGCGGTTCTGGCAAATCGCGATCGGTTCGGTCAGCCCTGGGCTGAGAGCTGAACGGTCTGTCAGCCCTGGTCTGTCAGCTGAACTGATCAGTCAGCTGAACTCGGCGCGCACGGCCTCGGTGTGCCGGCCGATGGCGGGGACGGTAGGCGTGGCGCCGGAGGAGTCCGAGCTCCACTGCACCGGGTGAGCGGGCAGCGCTGCGCGGAGACCGGACGTGGTCGTCACCTCACGTCGTCGAAGTGCCGCGTGCTCGCCAAGGTCCTCAAGGGTGTTGACTCGGCCATAGGCTATCGACGCCCTGCCCAGCCGTTCGACGAATTCTGCCTGGGTGAGGGCTCCGATGATTGGGCCCATCAGACCTTCGAGCTCTTCCCGATTCTGCACTCGGCGCGGATTCGAGTCGAATCGTTCGTCAGCGGCCAGCTCCGGAGCGCCAAGCACATCGATGCAGAGCCGAGCCCACTCTCGTTCATTCTGAATCGAGATGAGGGTGAGCGCGTCATCCGACGTGGTGAATGCGCCATAGGGAGCGATGGTGGGATGTTTGAGCCCGACGCGGGTTGGGCCGGCGCCGCCGAGTTCGTGTTGCACAAGTGGGACCGTCATCCACTCAGCCGCAACATCAAAGAGCGATACCTGAACTCCGCTGCCAGCGCCGGTGACGGAGCGGGCGATGAGCGCTTCGAGGACTGCCCCATGGGCGGTCACACCGGTGCCGATGTCGCACAGCGACACGCCGATGCGGCCGCGCTCGTTCGGTCCGCCGCTGATATCGATAATGCCGCTCTCGGCCTGCACCAGCAGGTCGTACGCCTTCTTGTCTGAGACGGCGTCACCTTCGCCGTAGCCGGAAACATCACAGGTGATGAGCTGCGGGTTGCGTGCGCGTAACTCCGGTGAGCCGAACCCGCTGCGAGCGAGAGCTCCCGGCGCAAGGTTTTGCACGAAGACATCGGCTCGACTGATGATCCGGCGAAGCAGGTCTGCGTCTGCGGGCTCCTTGAAATCAAGGACCACAGACTCTTTGCCATGGTTGATCCACGCGAAGTAGGAACTGTCTCCATGAGCGGCGCTGTCGTATCCCCGGGCGAAGTCTCCGTCCGATCGCTCGATCTTGATGACTCGGGCTCCGGCGTCACATAACCGTGACGTGCACAGCGGAGCGGCAACGGCCTGCTCGACAGCGACCACCAGCAGACCATCAAGCGGCAGGCGTTGATCGCTCACGGGATGGCGAGCGGCAGGGGGACGATATGCGGGATCAGTTCCACGCTGACCAGAGCCGCTCAAGGCTGCTGATTCGGTCGCTCAGATGTGTCGTTGGCACGGTGACCATCAGTTCGGTGGCCTGGGTCTCTGCGCCAAGCTTGCTCAGCGACTCTGCAGCCTCGGCCGCGGTGCCGGCGATTGCGTTGAAAGGCATCTGACTTGCTGCTTCCCACGCCGAGTGAGCGAGTGCTTCTTCGGCGGTGATGAGTGGCATGAGTTGCCCTGAGCGCATGCCGTACTTTCGCAGGCGGTGCGGTGCAAGGAGCTGCATGGCTTCTTTGGCAGTCTCGGCGACCATGACCGTGGCGGTCACGATCAGATGCGGCTGCTCAAGAGCAGGTGATGGTTCGAAGTGTTCGAAGTAGATCTCTGCTGCCCGGTGAGTTCCGCCCATGTCGAAATGGTGTGCAAAGCCGAACGGGAGTCCAAGCATGCCGGCCAGCTGCGCGCTGTATCCGCTGGATCCGAGCAGAGCGACCGTTGGGTAGGTGGTGGCCGCCGGAGTGGCGCGAAGCTGATTATGGAGACCTGTTTCTGACCGGATGTCGCCAAGCAGACCCAGCACGTCGACGACGTTGCGAGGGAACTCGTCTTCGACTTCGTTGCTTCCCCGACGAAGCGCTGCGGCGGTGTTGCGATCCGTTCCGGGAGCGCGACCCAGCCCCAGATCGATCCGGTTGGGGTGAAGTGCTTCAAGCATCGCGAACTGTTCGGCGATGGCGTACGGCGAGTGGTTCGGCAACATGACGCCACCGGAGCCGAGGCGGATACGTTCTGTAGACGCAGCAAGATGGGCCATGAGCACGGCCGGCGAGGTACTGGCCACGGTCTTCATGTTGTGATGCTCGGCCACCCAGAAACGCTCGTAGCCAAGCCGGTCAGCACATTGGGCGAGCTGTCGTGTCTCGCTGAGCGCTTCACCACTGGTTGAGGTTTCTCGCACCACAGAGAGGTCGAGCACAGAAAGCGGAGTAGTCACAGTGAAACGCTACCTGCTGTGACTAGCGCCGGTTGCCCAGATGCCACTTGTCGCAGCTTGCGCAGTGGTAGGCGGTCAGGTTCCGACGCCCGCGCTCGGTCTTGAGCTTGTCGGCAACAGCCTGCGCGGCCTTACGACCCTTGTACGCCTGCTTGCCCTCGCACGACTTGGCATGACGAGACCGGGCCTTCTTCAACTTTTTGGGAGTCTTCGCCATGGCACGGCCATTTTACGGCCATCTCACGGGGTAAGGGGCGAAGATCCGAGAGGTCCGTTCGAGTGAGGCCCGTCTACCGACGCTGTCTTGGAGGCGCTCAGCCTTGCAGCGCGGTCCGAGCGCACCCACAACGATTGCCACTGGAATATCCCCAAACGCCTGAGCCGCTGTTTGGTGACGATTGGGAAGTGGTCTTCTTGGCAAGCCAGCATGAACCGCTGACGTGCACAATATGAATTACTCATACGAGATAGTCCCACGGTCGATCCATGATCTCCGCCAGCGCTGTCTGGCTCTTGGGACGGCGCAGCTCCGTCTTGCGGGTATCGGCTTGTTCCCTTGCTGGCCGTTGGGAGAGCAGTGCTGTCATACTGCCAGCCGTAAACGGCTGAACCAAAGGACTTGGTGCTCGCGTC
>ENA-ORXR01004524-ORXR01004524.1-marine-metagenome-genome-assembly--contig:-NODE-4524-length-11567-cov-8.256745_pt1 | contig 11567 bp, 9 predicted proteins | sample MGYA00237866_ERZ511479 | MGnify/ENA metagenome assembly ERZ511479 | reverse complement strand
CGACTTCATTTCTACGCCCTGTCGTCGGCTCTGCCTCCCTTCTCTCTGCAACCGCCATTTTTTGGAGGTTAGCAATATTTGAATCTATGTGCAGGTCTGTTGGTATCCACGGCACTCGTGCACCTGTGCCAGAGAACCGACACGGAGGACAACATGAGGCTGGGAATCGAAGGGGCGCAATATGGCGCAGTGAACGGCCTGTGAACTGGCTGTGGTGAGCTCTGGGATAGAGGCGGGTGATGCTCGGGAACGGAGTGAGGTCAGATTAGTAGCATGGGCCTCCATCCTCGTTGCGACACTGGTCCGAGCAGCACAACTGACCGTGGCTTGCGGTCTGTTCGGGGGGCCACAGACTTCTCGCACACACAGCACCTGCCGCCTGCTCCCGCTGCACTTGGACGGGTTCCAGATTCTCGACAGCGCCCCTGCGCTTGGCTCTGCCTCCGCGTGCCTCACCCCCCGTGCGGCTCAAAAAGGAGCCTGTGATTTGTCGTCAAGTCGTTGGCTCTACTGGCACCCCACTTCCGTGCCGCCGCCGAGACAGGTGTCACCTTCTTTCACTTCTTCCGCCGTTGCTGCTCTCTCACACCAATGATAGTTACTGCGCACGACCATCATCCCCCCTCCCCTTCCCAAACCCGTAGTCACGCTCTCTGTCTTGCTAGACGCAATGGCGCTCGCATTCACCAACCCCGCGACGCGGGCCTTTCTCAACACGCCGCAGCAGCAGACTCCGAGCTCCTACCACGAGGCCGCGGCCGCGCCATGGAGCTTTCCTGTTCCAGGCGCGGCGGCTACATCCAACACGGCTGCGGCTGCCAGCCATCCTCTGGCTCACTTCCCTGCCTCGCCCCCACGTCTTGGCATCAGGCCGAACTCGGCATCAGGCAGTGCACCGGTGTGGTACGCCGCCACTGTGCGAACTGCTCAAGAGGGAGGCTCCCAGACCCTGGCAGCCTCCTTGCCGTCGGTTGCGGTGGCAGGTGCGCACGACCAAGGTGTGCACATGCGTGCGCTGGCAGCACCGTCAACGTCGGAGGCTCCCTCCATTGCCGATGCGGCACCCCACCGTCCAGCAAGTGACTTTTCCGTACCGCGAGCAGCTACTGCATCTGCCGCCGCAGGTAGCCGCCCGGCTTCACCGGCGGCGACGGACGGCTCATCTGGTGCAGACGCGGCTAGGCTGACGGGTATTGACGCCCGCCGCGCCGGAGCTCGCTACGGTGTTATCCCTGCGTGGGCGACGGAATCAGGGACACCGCGGGGGCGCTCGGCCCGTCGTCTGCGGACGGCCAACACTCCTCGGTCTCCCAGTCGGTCTCCGACGCGCCAGACGCGTGACGGCAGCGAGAACGCGGCTGAAGCCGTCCCAGGTCGCTTCCGAGAAGGGATGCACGACGCAGGCGAGCGAATCGACGGCGCAATGATGTCGGACCTGATCTACTTCGTTACGTCAACATCGGTGGGCACGCGCCGGGTACTCAACCGAATGGAGCAGCAATCGGTCATCGTCAGCAACCAGCAGCGCCAAGTGCAGTGCGTGCTCAACCGCATCGCTGTCCACGGTGACATGGCCCTTCAAGCGCGCCAAGAGGCCGTTCAAAGCGAGGAGGACATGAAAGAGAAGCTGGACGCCATCACGACAATGCTGAAGGAGAAACTTCTCGACGAGGACGAAGACGAGACGGACATAACCGAGGAAGATAAGGCTGCCTGGGTGCTGGACGTTGCGGTAAGTTCATCTCGTTGCCTCCACGTTACTGGAGACCGGTTTGTTTGATTCTTCCGGTTGGTGCTGCGTGCTCCATTTTCTCTCCGCCCTCTTCGCGTAGGCGACTTTTTCTCACGCGATCCTCTACTTCTGTATCTCCTGCTTTTTCGTGTCTTGTTTTGAGTTATTTTCTTGACTTTGTCCCCTCTCCACCATTTCATCTTCATCAGAGGGCGCTGGAAGAGTGGCTCGAGGTGCCCTTCCTGACGGGAGTGTGCGGGGCGGACGTCTAGCCGGATCACTCGGAAATCAACCGGCAGGTGCAAAAATGGACCATGACGCGCGTGGCCGTTGACGCGGCAACATCTATCCGGCTCCTTCAAAAGAAGTGGAGCCTTCCGGCCCGCTCTCCTGTTCCTGGCCGGGACGGGGACGACACAGGCCATGCGAAAGCAACGACACGCGCCTGTCGCTATCTCAACCGGCGCGTATCGCACTTTTTCCAGAGGATCGGCGACCGTGTATCGGCTGCATACACGATGAAGCTGTTTCACCTGACGGGGATGGGCGTACTGCGTCGAGCGCGAGCGGACCGCCCAAAGATGGAGGTATTCCTTTCTAACAATCTCGCGGCGGACCTCTTGGCTGACGTCGAGTTCATCACCGACTCGGACAGCCGCAACGCTCTCCTCTACGCTGGTCATGAGGTCTTCAGGTAGTTTGGCGAAGGCAACCGCTTCTCCGAGCCTTGCCGCACACCTACTGGCAATTCGACGGGATCCGTTGCGCTGGTGTGCCTGCAGGCGCACCTGGCCGTCTTCACTATCAAGGTGCGGGAGCACTTGAAGCTCCGCCAGCGCGTTACAGGCACCGGGCCGCGGTCCAACTTCAACACCGGCCACCGCCAGACCTGAAAGGCCGAGCTCGAGGTCCTTGATGGGCATCTAATGAGCCAGGGAGCCCGCCAACGTAACGGTCTTCGCCTCATTGACGGTCACAAGGATTACCGCGAGCTCAGCGTGTGCCCTCCGAGCATTTCGGAGCCGCTGGTGCCCCTGTCAATTGCCAGTGCCCTTGAGGCTTTTGGCGCTGCCGACCGCGTTTGGAACGCCTATGATGTGTCCCGCCCGTATGTTGCGGGCCCGATTTCTCCGCTGGAGAGCCCTGGTGGTGGCGTGGTGGCACCCACTTCAGGTGTGGCCGGTGTCGATGCAGGTGCCACCGGGCCTGTTGTTGGCTCTGGCTCTGGGGCGCGTACTAACTCCGCGGCGCCGGCGGGCTCAGCGGCGGCGGGAGACTCAACGAGGGCTGGGGGCTCAGCGGGGGCTGCGGCCGGCACAGCGGCGTGGGGCTCGAGGGTGGTGGGAAGCTCAGCGGTGGCGGCAGGCTCGATGGCGGCGGGTTCGGCGGCGGCGGCGGGCTCGGCGGTGCCGGCGGCGGCGTCGGCGGCGGCGGCGGGCCCGGCGGCTGCAGGGGAATCGGCCGCGGCCGGTGTGTCGTACGACATCCGTACGTAGGGTGAGGTCAGGGCGCGGCTGGGCTCGCCGATGCGCGATGTAGATGCCTTCCTCGCCGAGCGATCGTTGCTCGTTCATTCTCTGGTTGCGTGGATGGTGATCGAGGAGACTCGGCGCGATGCAGTGTTGTGCTTGCTAGCCGGCGACGACTGGCTTCGTGCTGCTGCTCTGGGACCGAGAGTGGTACCTTTCTTTGTTCCTTGTATGCATTGCATTGCTTCGGCGTCTGCATATGTTTTCTTAGCGTGTAGCTATTCTGACGGTTATCTCTCCTTCGTAGCTAATTAAGCGTGGTGTCTAGCACCGGTGCCGTCTGTTAGCATCTTTAGTACCAATCGCGCGACTCGACAAGAGGATCACTTTGTCGAAGCCAACGCGATTTGGTTGTCAGTCACAGGAGTCTCGAGACTAGGACCATGCACCGCGACGGCACTGTGCCGAAATCCTGGAAGTCCCGGGGTTCGTCCGGGATCCGCCGGAGGACTGCCGCTGTACACCCAGCTTGGCCGTTGCTGCTCGATAGGGTTCAGACGGTGGGCACTGTTGCGGCCCACACATATGCGTCACACACCATCGAGTGAATCGCCACGCCTCTGCCCGTCCACAGCCGGATCTGTTGAGAAAAGTGTGTGCGCTCCACTTGTCTTGTTGGAGGAGGCACGGATCTACGTGGACGGGATCCTGGTTTGGTGAAAGACTTTCAAACGGCGCTTGAAGGTCGACGGCATAAATACGTACACTACCGACGCGTGCCCCCATCGCCACTGCCATCACGGCTCTGCATCCGCACGCGTGGCGTCGTGAGCCACCGACGCAGTGGCATGCCCTTAGCCCCCCCCTTCCGGTGGACGCACCCTACTTTGTGGCAGCCGCTTCCCGTGTTGTTGCAGGAAGCGTAGGGCATCCCCTCCCCCGTGGCGATGCGGCCCCGCCGTTGAGAGCTGCCCGTGGGATGGTGCGCCACGTTTCTGGTGGGGGGGGGGAGGCGCCGCGGTGCCCCCGCGCTGGCGGAGCGGCTTGGCGACGAGGGGCCGTCGATGGCGCTTGTAGCAACAGCGGCCGCCGCCGCCGCGGCAGCGATGATAAGGACCGCCGCCGCCGCACCGCCGGCGGCCATGGCGGCGCGTCTAACCTGGTTAGCGCCGGGCGTGGCGGCGTCGGGCCGCACGCGGCTGCCGCGGCAGCTGACCGCAGTCGCGTCGCCCCTCCTTGCCGCCCCCCCCGCCGCCGCGGCCGCCGCCGCCGTCGTGGCCAACGTGCCACCCTGTAGGGTGTCGACCACGGGCGCGGCGCCGCGCCACGCGGCAGTGTGCCGCCGCGGCACTCTGGGCAGTCCTCTCGCCGTGTCTTCTGAGGCGGCTGCTGCCGCTGCTGCCGCTGCCGCCGCTACCGCTGCCACCGCCGCTGGGGACTCGGGCAGGCGTGACGCTGCCGGCGGCCGCAACATCGCACGGGTGTGGGCGCACTCGCTGGCCTTCCCCCCTCCACCAAGCGGCCTTTCTCACCGCGGCGGCGCCGCCGCCGATGCCAGCGCGTGCGCCACTGTCCCCCTCACGACCCTCCCTTGGACCGCCGCGTCCGCCTCGTCGTCGACTTGCACCCATGCAACGGGCGCGTGCGTGGCCGCCGGCAACCAAGGCGTCGGCGACGGGGCGGCCGCGCTGGCCGTCTGCACGACTGGCCCCTGATACGCGTCCTACCGCGGGACCGGGACCGCCGCCGACGGCATCAGCACCGCCGCCGTGGTGGCCGTCGCCGCCGACAGTAGCGACCGCGAGGACGGCCACGGGTGGGCCGTGTGGCTCTTGGCCGCCACCGCCTCGGACGGCTGGGCGGCGCGCGGGTACGAAGGCGACGTCGCGCCGACGCGGGCGGGTGTTGGCGCGGCCTGCTCGGCGACGGCGACGGTGACGGCGGGGGCGACGGGCGAGTTGGGGCTGGTCGACACGCTCCTGGGGGGCGTATACGGTGCCCACGAGTGGGTCGTTGCGCACTTGCAGTGGCTGGAATGCCGGGGGGGTGACGCCGTCGACGTCCAGAACGAGAGCAGCATCGGAATGCGTGGTCGCACGGGGGCCACGGATAAAGAGACCCGCCTTGCGCGGCGACGGTGGCCGCCACCAGCAGCGGCAACGCTTGCCGGCGGCGGAGCCCAACCGCCACACGTGTTTCGCCAAGGTGGAACGCCTCCTTGAGGCGGTCCAGACCGCCCGCTCTGCTTCACCGGTTCTCTCCAACTAGCCCCGTCCATCGCCGCCACTTTTTTCGGCCGACGCGGCGCCCGCGGTGCCAACGACGACGGGGGCCCCGCTGGCGCTTGCCCGCGCCTCCGCGCCGCCGACCTTCCCAGCGGTGGCCTGCGCTGTGACCGTGCGGATTGTTAGGGGCTTTCCTGTCGACGGCACCGACGGGTAGTCGTCCGAGGCGGTGTCTGTTGCCGCCCGGTTTCGGAACGGTGATTGGTGGCATGCAACGGCGGGGCGGGCCTCACCATGAGGGACGGGGTGCTCCTTGCCGCCGCCTAAATTTAGGTTGCTACTGGGGTTGTGAGAGGAGGACGGTGGAGGCGGTGGAGCTGACTCCAACGCAACATTGAGGGTGGGAGAGCGTACGCCTGCGTCACACGCGGCCAACACGGGCGGCGCGCGACTCGGTGGCGGCGCGGTCGGCCACGGCGGCGGAGGGTCGGTGACGAGGCGTCCTGGTCGTCTAGTGGGCCACGCGGACACGACCGCGGCAATGCCGGCCGGAGCCGCGCGGCGGGTGGCCGGCGGGGGCGGCGGTCGGCGACGCGCTCCCCCCCCCCCTTGGACCTCCCGATCGACGTACCCGTCGACGGCGCGGTCCTCGCGGCGGGCGTCTGCTCCGCCGTTGCTTCCCTCGACGTACACCCCACCCAGAATGCGTGCGGGCACGCCGCGGACGTCGCGCCCGCCGTGCTCGCCGCCCCCGTCGAGGGCTCCCCGCCGCCGTCGACGCCCACCGGCCCGGCGCCGTTGCCGGCGACGGCGGCGCCGGTCCTTTCTCACCGTCATGGCGGCGGTCGTCAGTCCCCCATCCTGACGGCGGCACGCGTGCGGTCGGCACGGTCGCGGCGGGTGGCGGCTTTGGGGTGGTGTGAGAGGCACTGCTCGCGCCCACCCGCGGCGGCACGCGCCGCTGCGGCAGGTAGTGCTGCGCAACGTCGGCGGCGCGGCGTTGTCCGTGACGGCGTGGGAGGCAGAGGGCGGCGGCGGCGGGATGGAGGCGGGCCCCTGCACTGCCTGCCTTGGAGCCGCAGCCAGCTGCACGCGGCGGCGGCGACGGAAGACGGTGGCGGCGGCAATGCCACCGCTCTGGCGACGGAGCGGCCATTCACGCTCGGTGGTGGTGTCGGGCTCAGTCGGCGGGCGCTGGCGGCCGCGGACGGGCATGCTGGTCAGGACTGGTGCCACCCTTTGCCGAGACGCCGCGAGTGGCGGCGTCGGCGGCGGCACCTGGGGCCACCTGTGGCGCCGACGCCCGTGGACGGCAGCTGTGCTGCCAGAGGACTGCTCTCGCATCTCAGTGGCGAAACGCTTCGTCGTAGTATCGTGCTCTGTCGTACGGTACATGAGTCTGTTGTGGTTGACTGTCCGTAGCTCCTTCATCCTCGTACGCAGGATGGACACTGTCCATGTGGACTGCAAGGTCGTTTTTGTACCGTACCTCAGTCCGTGTCCGTAGAGGTTTGGCACAGTCGACAGCTCCAAGCGTATGACCGTTTCTGGCTGTCCAGGCGTGCGTGTCTGACGTCCTGTACCACTGCCTCGTCGGGGATTGCGACGGCAGAGGTTGGTCGCCATCCGGGGCGCTCGGGACGAGGCGGCGGCATCGAGAACACGTGTCTCTCCAGTCGGGGATTGAGACGACAGCTGACAGAGCGTCGCCGCGCGGGGATTGGCTCGCTCACGGGTCATCCGGGATCCGGCAGTCGGCCAGTGTCGGTGGCGTCATCCTCCCTTGTCGTGGCCCGTGGTCCCCCCCTTTGGCGAGGCGGCACCCCCCCCGGCCTGTTCGCTCCTCATCCGCGACTTGGCCGCCCGCACCGATAGCACAAGCCGTCCTCATCCTGCTCGTCACCACTGTGCCGTCACGGCTCGTCCTCCTCCCGCGCTCCACGACGCCCCGTCGCCGTTGCCGCTCACTACCACCCCGTCGGCACCGACCGGCGAGACGGGATCGCCGCCGCCCCTGTGCGTTGGCCGCGCCGACGCCGTCGCCATGGCCTTTGTCGGCGGCGCGGACAAGCGGTGGATGTGGGCGGCCTCGGGCTTTGCGGTCGGCCTCGGCACGGGCTTGCTGCTGTCCAAGGGGCTTTCGTCGCTGGCCGCTGGCAGCGCCGGGGACGAGCCGCCGGTGCCGCCCGTCAAGTCGCAGCCCGAGCAGTCGGCGGCGGCGGCGGCAACGGCGGCGGCGGCGGCGGCATCTGCGGATGAGGACGAGGCCGACGGGCGCGCGGCGGCGCCGACGGCGGTGCCGGCAGCGGCGGCCGTGGCGTCCCCGTCCGAGGCTGACGCGGAGGTGGCGGGCGCGACCGCCGCGCCAGCGGCGGTTGGCGCCAAGGCCGACGGCGCCGCGGTCGACGCGCGCCCTCCCCCCCCCCCGTCCCCCCGCACGGTGCGCATCACGGCGTTGACGCTCTTCCCCATCAAGTCCTGCGCGGGCGTCTCGGTGCCGTCCGCGACCGTTTCGACTCGGGGCTTTGCGCACGACCGCCTGTTCCTGGTTGTGGACTTTACGGGCCGCTTTTTGACGCAGCGCAAGCTGCCCCGCATGGCCCTCATCACCCCGTCCATCCGCGTGGAGGCGCCGTCGCCGGCGGCGGCGGGCGGGGACGTGTTGGTCCTCGCCGGCCCGGGCGTCGAGCCGCTCGACGTGCCGGTCATCCCCGAGGCGGGGGGCGGCAAGGGCCGGCCCCCACCCGCCCAAGTCGTCGTCTGGGGGGACACGGTCGACGCGGTGGATCAGGGGGACGCGGCGGCGGCGTGGTTGGCCAAATTTCTTGAACAGCCGGGCGTGCGGCTTGTGGTACGTTGGGGGCGCGGCTGGGGGGCGGGGTGGGAGCCTGTTGGGAGGCGTGCTCCCCTGATGACGGGACCCGTGACGCGGGCGGCATCAGTAGTTGGGGTGGGATGGTGAGGGTGGTTGTGCCGGTCGTAGTTGTGGTGGGTGGGCACCCTACGTGGTAGCCCCACCGGGTCCGAGCCCAGCATCTGACTGACATTGCCTGGGATCCCCCGCTACTGTATGGTATCATCCCCTCCCCCCGTGGACGCGTCCCCCGCAGCGCATGGCCAACGATGCGCGCCGCCCCGTGGAGGATGGCCACACCGACGGCCCGCCCGGCAAGTTTGAGGTCTCCTTTGCCGACGGCTACCCGTGGTTGCTCGCGTCCGAGACCAGTCTCGCCAACCTCAACAAGGAGATGGCGGCTGAAGCGGCCGCCGCCACGGCGGCCGCCGGCCGGGACGCCCCCCGCGTGCGCCCGCCCGTGTTTGACATGCGGCGCTTCCGCCCCAATGTGGTGGTGGCCGCCGCCGACGGCGGCGACGCCCTGCCGCCGTGGGCCGAAGACGGGTGGACGCGCCTGTCTGTGGCCCCCGCCGGCGACGGCGCGCCGGTGCGCTTCCAGGTCGCCAAGCCCTGCGACCGCTGCAAGGTGCCGACGGTCCTCCCAGACGAGGGGGCGTTTGAGGGGCGCGCCGCCGTCGACGTGTACAACCGCACCATGGCGCGGCTCCGCGCCGTCGGCCGCAACGTGATGTTTGGCGTGAACCTCGTGTGCGACAGCCCGGCGGGGGTGACCGTGTCGGTCGGCGATGTGGTGACGGTCACGACGGCGGCCGCCAACGGGGGTGCGTAGGGGGGCGCAGCGACCGGGGGGGGGTGCCCGTAGGGCTCGCGAAACGCAATCGAGAGTCGAAAAACGGTGTGTACATGGGCGCTCCCCCCGTGGCGGACCCCTACTCGCGCTTCTTCCGTGCCTCCGTCTCGCCCGCCGGCCCATCGGGCGGGGGCGTCCCCCCCAGGTAGCCCTCCTCCGCGGCCACGTGGTCGGCGAGGCCGCCGCGCACAAACGCGTCGAGGTCGGCGAGCCCCCGCTCCCCAATCGCCGCCCGCGCATCGTCCACATCGTCAAACGCCGGCACGGCGTCGAGGTAGTAGGCGACGGCGGTGGCCATGCGCGCGAGGTGCCCCCGGTTGACCACCGGCGTTGCCGACCGCGTCGCATCGTCGGCCGCGGCGGCGCGCCACAGGGCGAGGAGGGTGCCGACGAGGTCCACCTCGCGGCCGAGCAGCGCCGCCCGCAGGGCGGGGCACGCCACCCGAAACGCCACCTCCACCGCCGACGCGACGAGGCCGAGGACGACCGAGTTGAGGGGCAACCGCGTGAAGAGGCGGAGGAGGACGGGCGCGAGGCCCGCGTCGGCGAGGGCGGTCACCGACGCGGGGCTGCCAAAGTGGAGGAGGACGAGCAGCAGCTCGAGGGCTTTGAGGCGCGCCACCCCGAGCGGCGCGCCAACGTGCTGCCACGCCGTCACGACCGGCGCGTCGATTTTGGGGGTGGCGAGCAACGCGGTCAGCGCGGGCACGCGGGAGCGGAGGGCCTCCTCGTAGCCCTCGGTGCGGAGGCCCGACAGCACCCCGCGGATGCCCGACACGGACGAGTCCTGCCCGGTCACGGCCGTCACAAACAGGTACCGCGCCGCCGTCAGGGCGGTGGAGAGGGCGTAGCCGCGGCGGTCGCCGCCGCCCGCCACCGCCGCCAACCCCGCGTCGAGCAGCGCGAGCAGCGGCGCCGGGCGGCGAAACACGTCGAGCTCGTCGAGCGCCTCGTTAAAGGTGATGGCAAAGCCGTTGCTGCTCGTGTCGCCGGCGCCCGCCTCGTCCCTTTTGGCCGACGCGGGCGCGACGCGCGCGGGGCCGTGGCCCAGCGGCCGCCGGGCAGCCGCAGCCGCGGCGGTGGCCGCAGTGGCCGCGGCCGAGGCGGCGGCGGTGGCGGCCGTGGCAGCAGCGGCGGCAGCAGCGGTGGCGGCGCCCGCCGCGGTCGTGCCCCCCGGCTCCCCGTCCCCGTCCTTGCCGCTGCTGCCGCCGCTGCCGCCGCTGCCGCGGCTGCCGCCACTCCGCCGGCCGACCATCACGGGGGGCCCGCCACCGCCGCCGCCGCCGCCCCCACCACCGCCGCCGCCGCCCCCACCGACCCCCCGCACGACGCGCATGCGTGGGGTGACGAGCACCCGCAGCGCAATCCCCACAATGACCCGCGACACGTTTTCCAGCGTCGCCGACGCGACCGCGTCGACGGGCACAACGCCCGCCGCGTCGACAAACGAGGCGACGAGGCGGCCCATGACGCGCGCGCCCGCGAGGGCGGGCACCATCCGCTTGTTGATCGGCCCAAACTTGAGCTCCGCCTGCAGCCGCACCGACGAGAGGAGGTGGAGGATGACCTCGGGCGTTTTCGCATACGCCACGTGGGAGAGGAGCACCGGCAGCACCGCCGGCGACCGCAGCACCGCGTCCGTCGCTTGCTCGGGGGAATCCCGCAACACGGACAGCACGACTTCAGTGACGGAGCGCACCACGACCGCGTCGACACGGGCGGCGGCGGCGGCGGCGGTGGCGCCGCCACCGCCGCCGCCGCCGCCGCCGCCAAAGCCGCCACCCGCCGCCCCCCCACACGCGCTGAGCGAGCCGAGCAGCCGGTCGACGAGCGGCGGACACTCATACAGCGACCGCCGCAGCCGAATCGGCCCGTTGGACAGCAGCTGCGTCACCACGTACGGGTACCGGTGGGAGCGCACCGCCGCCGAGGGGCGGTTGGAGCCGCCCGGCGCAACGCCCGGGCGCCCCCCGTGGTGCCGCGTGTTGGGCGGCGGCGCCCCCTCCGCCGCCGCCACCGCGTCGACGGCGGTGAGGTGGGCGAGGAGCTCCCCCACCGCCGCGGGCGTGCACAGGTGGGCGAGGAGGGCCTCCTTGGTGTCGGCGGGGAGCTTCTCCGACAAGTCGTACATGGCGTCGAGGAGGGCCGACAGCGGCCGCCGGCCGCCAGCGACGGCGTCGAGGAGCTCCCGAAAGTCCGACGCGCTCGTGTCCGACGCGGGCGCGCCAAAGCCATAGGCCGACAGGTTGGCGAGGGAGCCCCCAACCACGTGCGCGTCGCCGTGGCCCTCGTCAGCGTCGCCGCCGCTGCCGCGGTCGCCGCCGCCGCCACCGCCACCGCCGCCGCGGCGGCGGCCGCCCGACACGGTGCGGCTGCTGCCGAGGCCAAAGGAGTTGCGGAGGGTGCGGCCGCCGCCGCCGCCGCCGCCGCTGCC
>ENA-ORXR01004523-ORXR01004523.1-marine-metagenome-genome-assembly--contig:-NODE-4523-length-11569-cov-177.047772_pt1 | contig 11569 bp, 10 predicted proteins | sample MGYA00237866_ERZ511479 | MGnify/ENA metagenome assembly ERZ511479 | reverse complement strand
GTAAGCATAACCTAAATAAACCTATTGTTAACTGGAATCAACATAAGCGCAGACCGCACCATTATTCGCCTTCCTAAACTACCAAATACGGTGAAAAAAAACCCAGATTCATTCAAACCATAGTAATACATTTAAATACGTCCAACGGTTGTCAAAAGAGACCAAAGTAGCTTCCCACCGCCCCGCTCAGGACACAAAGGGTTATGCCAAACCAAATTGAAATTCGAACGACCAAGGTCAGACTGTTTGATTTTAACCGTTCACTTCGAATATGTAATAAAAAACATGAAATGAAGACGGCAAGAAGAAGGATAATATCATGCATAGCGGATGAGATAGCTTGTTAGATTAACAGAACGATCTGAAAATCTAAAATTGATGGGCAGGCACATTTCCGAAAGTTTACATAAGAAAATCAAAGAGGGCAGAAACCTTTTTCGAGAATCACCTCTGAGAAAGTGTCTGAGACCTTCCGTTTAAGACCTTCCGTTTATCACATCCGCGAAGGAAAACACGACATTACCCAACAAGACTGGCAGGCCTACATGAAGGCCGCAGATACGGTTTTTGAGCTGATAAAGGGCCGAGCTGATAAAGGGCCTGTCCCTTTATCAGCGCGTAGCGCGTTCACCTTTATCAGCGCGTAGCGCGTTCCCCTGGTAATAAACAAATATAGATCTCATTTTATTTAGGGTCTGGTTTCACCACATTAATCAAATCCTGCAAAGATCCTTGCCTCCCTCCAGAAGCAATTCCTCTAGCCTTGTTGATCGATTTTGCAGCATGTGGTCCAAGATTCGGAGCGTGAACAATTACAGGTTTCCCAATATCAACCAGAGCTCGCTTAGATATTTTCGAGAGTTTGCGTGTGATTTATCAAGTTCGGCTGGACCAAATCCCTTTTTATTCATGTGGTGGTGTTTATCCCGTTTTGCAATATTTTCTAGCGGAGTTTCGGTACCGCTAGTTCTGCCCGTGTAAACTCCGTCCCCAAAAATTTGGGCGGTTTCCAACCGCCGAAGCACGAGCTTGACGTCAATGGCCACGATCACCTATGGGCTGAGTTCTAGGCACGTCACAACTAATGTCCTTGGTTGTTTCGGCTTTACCTGCGGGCTTGAGTTTGGGGTCGTTCGGAAACGGCTTGCGAATGGGAAATTTGGGCGGTTGGAAACCGCCCCTCCTTGGTCTGTGCCATTTAGATGTATTGCTGGAATTGAATCGCCGAAGTACGAGCTTGAAGGCCTTTTACCCAGCATTTATCTTTTAGCTTTTCACCGCAATCCCGCCCTGTCCTATTGTCCCGAAAATCGGAAGCTTGCATTACACTATCAGCATGATCTTGGAAAAATTTCTCTTCACTCTTTGGTGCTTATCCGATTAAAAGCATTCACCATTGTCTAATCAAACAGAGGCTCGGCGATTCCATCTTTGCTGACAACCCAAGGAGTCCAGACGAGACCAAATGAATAATGTGTAATATCACTTTTCCGGGGGCGAATTTGCACTTCGGTTAATTCAATCGAATCAGGATCAAAAGATGCCTCGAGCTTGTAGGTTTCATCCTGAAATTCGCGTTCGAGATCTGCAAGTTTTTCACGCTGCGCTTCGACATCATCGATTGCGCGATCGATATCTGCCTTTTCCTTATTGGCGCGGCCCATGCTCGAACCGGCCGAGCCCATGCGACGCATGTTGGTGTAACTTACCTTTTTACGTCCCAGTAGAGCACCGAGAATACTCGTTCCAACATTTACCATGGAGGACATTTTTGCGCTCTTATACTGCTCTTCCTGCTCTTCTACTTTTTGTTCGTAGCGACGAATCCGGTCGGTTAAGGTATCGAACTTATTCGCATATTTCTGCCGTAATTTTTCAACCGCAATATCCCGTTCTTCCCGAGCTGCATGCATAAGGCGGCCGCGAAAAGCCCCCTCGGTTTCCCCTGCGGTGGAAAGCATTTTGGGCTTGGTTGACTTGTACAAGGTGATGGTCGCCTTTTGATACAAGTGAGTTGTAAGCTCTTTCTTCCAGCCTTTGTAATACTTCTCGTTGGTGGCCTCTGCGGGCGGCTCAGAATAATCTGCTTTACGCGGCTCTTCGCGCTCCAGCTCCATCCATTCGCCATGGATCACTTCAGATTCATCCCAATCGATAAACCCATTGTCCGGCGTGTCGGCAAGAACGGTGACATTATCCCATTGGTCAATTTTGTTGGTCGCACTCGCGTAATGAAGGCGAAGCGTACCAATCACTTTGGGACGGTAGACGACGCGAGCTCCACGCTTTACTTTATGCTCGATGGGCAACCAATATTCTTCGACATTGCCGGTAAGCATGGGGCGAGTTGACGGCTTGGGTTCAGCCGCAACATTTGCTGCCTGCGCGGCAGCTGGACGAGATTGGTTATCAGAAGCACCGCGGCTGGAAACAATCGCCTTCTTTTTATCGGCCATCAAGGTTTCGATATGAGTGCGCGTCATCGGTCCGCGCAAGTAGGACATGGCCCAACGGGTTTGGAAAATTTCCGGCCCATCTTCATGAACATTGTGCATCAAGAATACCCGACTGCCAAGCCCAGCTAAAATCTGTTCCATGCGTCCACGATCAAACCCATTGCCGCCTTCTGCACTTGCACCTTCCAAGCCATCGAGAACCCGCATTTTATCCCGCTCGGTTTGTAGTCGCCCGATGAACCAGGTCCCGCAGTTGGACAGTCCCTTATAATCCAGGTCCACCGGATTCTGGGTGGCCATCATCACCCCGACCCCAAAGGCACGCGCCTGTTTGAGCAAAGTCAACATCGGCTGCTTGCTCGGCGGGTTGGCGGTAGGTGGGAAGTAGCCAAAAATTTCGTCCATGTACAATAGAGCGCGAAGACTCGATGTACCGGCTTGAGTCCGCATCCATGCCAACATTTCGTTCAAGAGAATCGTAACGAAGAACATCCGTTCCGCATCGTTCAAGTGCGCGATCGACATGATGGCGAGGCGTGGCTTGCCTTCTGGGGTGTAGAGAATATTTTGGATATCAAGCGCGTCGCCTTTCAACCAGTTGGCGAAGCCGGGAGATGCGAGAATTCCATTCATTTGAATCGCGAGATCAAAGCGGTCTTTAGCAGGATAAAACGATTCGAGGTCGAATACCCCTACTTTATCAAAGCCAGGTTTTTGGATTTGGCCAATGATGTCGGCGAGCGTGAGGGATTGGCCTTCTCGCCAATTCGAATCGAGGATATTGGAAAGCAGGATATGTTCACGCGAACGAACCGGATCTGCATCGATCCCAAGTAAGGCAAGCAAGCCAGACACAGCGGACTGCACGCGCTCGCGCATCGCGTCGGAGTCTTCGATTAATTCTATGGGTGGTGCATCAAAAGAACGAAGTACAGTAATTTGACGTCCCGCTGAGCTGCCTGGGGTATAAATGGTTACGTCAGCCGCATCGCGAAGCTTTTGAATTCGGTCCCCATCTTGCCCCCACTCGCCGAGACCTTTTTTCCACATGTTGGCGGTCTTTTTGGCAAATTCATCAGGAGTGACGCCTTTACGACCCGCTTCCGCTTCATCAATCCATGGACGGAAATCTGACGTTTTGAGATCCGGGAAGGTAAGCATCAAATTGCCGAGGTCGCCCTTGGGGTCGATGCAAATGGCAGGAATCCCGTCAATGGCCGCTTCTTCAAGCAGGCTGAGACAGAGCCCGGTTTTGCCGGACCCCGTCATTCCAACACAAACCCCGTGGGTACACAGGTCTTTTGAGTCGTATAAAAGTAAATCCTCCTGCCGCTCACCTGCGTCGAGGTCGTAAGTTTTACCTAAATAAAATGCACCGAGTTTTTCGAAGTTTTCCATTCGGCCGTCATGCTATTCCCAACCCTACCTGTCAAGATTGAGACCGCTTCGTCCGTACTGAAGTGGAGTACTCGTTATAAACCATCTAAGCGAATGCCGCTTAACCGAAAAAGTGGTTGATTTCATTCACCGCAAGAAGGGCGAGCCGTTCTTTTTCTATGTCCCCCACCCTCAGCCGCATGTGCCGCCTTTTTTTAGTGACGACTTCAAAGGGAAACCAGGCAAAGGCCTTTACGGCGACGTCATGATGGAACTCGACTGGTCGGTTGGGCAAATCAACCAAGCCCTGAAAGACAGTGGCGTAGATGACAATACGATTCTTGTGTTTAGTCCCGACAACGGTCCATGGACATCCTACAGTCATCACGCTGGGGTTACGCCCTTTCGCGAAGCCAAGGGGAGGAGTTTCGATGGCGGCGTCCGTAGCGCCTGTATTGCCCTGCCAGTTGCCTGCCAGCTACCTGCAAGCTACCTGCCAGCTACCTGCAAGCTACGAAGGATCTTGGCCGGCTCCTGAAGCTGCGGGCTACTCTGCTTTAGCTTCGGGCACCGCTTTTTCTTCGACCGAAGGGAGTGCTTTTGGCACATCGTGCTCAGAGTGAAATACGGTGATCCAAGCCGGACGTGGCATGGATGCAACGAGCTCTTTAACCCGCGCTTTTACTTCGGGGTCTTTGTGTTCCATGTTTCCCTTTAAGATACGATAGGCCAGAAAGTTGCCTTCGAGTTTACGCGAGGCGAGCCGACGTTCTTGGTAAGTTTCCGCACCAAGCTGCTCGATAGCGCTTAGCACATCCTTCGTGGTAAAAACGGTTTCTGGGCGAAGCTTTTTCACCTCATCAGGAGCTTCAGGAAGGTCACCAAGGCGCTGGTAAGAAAACAGGGTTAAGGTTTCAGCCTTATCGCTTACAAGGCGCTTTGCATACCGCATAATCACTTCCGCTTTTACGATGCAATCGTCCACTCCTTCGCGTGGCTCACTCAAAATGCCGCGATAATAGCGCGGCGTCGGAAGTGGATGGACATCGAACGAATCAAAGGCCTGCAGATCGACTTCTAAGGCTGTGGTATTCTCGCTTGCTTCGTCCTCAGGCTTTTCTTCGGGATTGAAAATCCCCATCCGAAATTCCCCGATATAGTTTGAGGTATACTTGGGGTGGTTCGTCATCACCGCGTAGATCACCATCGTGTGTTCATCCACAGATTCACGATATAGGCTCACACCATTTAAGCGGACGTGCACCTCTTCAATGGGAATATTGGTGACGGCAGTGGCCGCGGCCACATCTGCTTTCGCAGCATCTTTTACCTCACCGAAACAAAGCGCTCCCAGTAGAGGCAGCAGGAAACAGAAAGATTTGAAGATGAAGAACAAGCGCATCATAAGAACCAAGTGGAAGCGAATATCAGGGAAGTAAAAACTAATAATTAATCAACCCGTGCGTCATCCGACGGGGTAATTTTTGTGGAGACGGTGTGCCTGACAAACCTCTACGCGGTGCGACCTCTTGCTTGGTGGGCGCTTGATACGGCTGAACCGAAAAGCCACCTGGAAGAATCGTTGTGCCATTAACCGGAGCATTGGGGGTAATGATTCCAGGGTATGCGTAGGTTGGAAAGGTACCATTCGGGGTCACGGCGTAGCCCGTTGGAAACCCTTGGTGATAGCCGTATGGAACCCCAAAATTGCGATGCTGTGTGTTAAATCGGTTTTGATCGCGCCGAAGGATATCTCCTTCTAAGCGCAAATTTTTATTCTCCGCTTCGAGCAAGCGGAGTCGGTGATTCACGTTTGCAACTTCGCGTTCCCGCTCGGCCTTAGCCTTTAGCTCAGCAATAGCCTTTAGCTCAGCAATAGCCTTTTGCTCAGCAATCATCTTCTGCTTATCTGCTTTTGCATTTTCAGCTGCGGTGAAGACCAAGCGGTTAACGTTCACTCGAGGATATAGTTTTTGAAATTTTCGAAGACCGGTTAGTTGCTTGGATGGAGGTGCCAACAGAAACTCAGGCGATTTAAAGACTCGTTCCGCAACCTCTTTCCCCTTGGCCGTGTGGACGGCACGCTGCTTGGCCTGTAGCGCGAGACGGTGCTGACGCTGCGCTTCGATTTTTTCAAATTCAGCGCGCGAGGTTAATGAGCTAGCGACCACCACACCGTCTTTGAAGATGATGGTACCTCGAAGATATTGTAGACGCATCTCAACCCCAAAGTTTGCCATTCCTGCTGGCTCCCCCATGGAGGCAATCACTTCGTCGTAGCTCGCCCCGACGATCTCTTCCTTTTCGTCATTCGCCTTTTCGTCCCCAGCCGCTTCGGCTTGAGTTTTTTGAACCGCACGATTCACCGGTATCTGAACCAGCTTGTCTCCAACCGGATTTACGGCCGGATTCAAATCCGAGGTATCTGCTGCCTTCTCCGCATGCACTGCAGATCCAACCGATAAACAAACCCAGGAGGAAAGCACGAGGGTACGTGATCGAAGAAACCATCGGTTACCTGCTACCGGCCTTGACGATGAGGATATCGCTAGCGTTACAAGGGATATAGGGGCTATAGGGGATATAAGAGATATAGGGTTTATCAGGAGTCGGTTCAGCTGTGTGCGTGCGCTCATGGTATTAAGATGCGCCTCCCACCCTGTTTATTCAAGAAATCTTCGGTATTACAAAGAGTTTAGTGCTCGACTGGAGCTTGGCACCAAAATGGCCCTACTAATTGGAAAGAGGCGACAGTGTGTGAGTTTTGAGGGAATATCGGTAAATATCTCCTCTTTTCAGGTGGACGATTTGTGCATCAACCGATTCTAGGCGTTTGAACATTTCATGTTGAATCATGGCATCACGCATACTTGCATTTGGCGAAACAAGCACGAAGGATTCGGGGTATTTGGCTACAACTGCGTGTGAGAGTGAATCATCTTTGCTCGCGGCTGGCGCCATGAGGAGGCTAGCACCTTGTGATTCGAGGATGGGTTCTTGCCGCGAACTCATGCCTCCGGTGATCATGATCGACCCCGGCGAGCGGTTGATCCGAAAGACCAAACAGGCATCATCTGCTCGCTCTGGATCAGCGCCTGCCTCAGGGCCAAAGATATTAATCTCGTACTGCTTCCACATCCCATGATCACCAGCCTTTTTGCGAACCACCGGGATGCCGCGTTCACGGGCTAAGGCGATAATCCCTGCCAAGGTCTTTCCCTGTTTGGCCAAATCAGGCACCCAAAGCTCGCCGATTTCAAACGCGTCAATGCAGCGCGGTACAGAGGAGATATGATCTGAGTCCGAGTGAGTGCAAACCAAGACGTCGATTCGACCTACCCCCTGTTTGCGCAAATGACGTTGTAGGTAACGAAACTCAAACCTCGGACCGGGATCAACCACCATCCACGCGCGCCCGGAACGAATACTAACAGAGCTGTGTTCACGACCGGTCATGATATAGGCCGATGCTTCAGGCCCTTGCGATATATGCGCCGCCTGAATACCAAAGGTGGAAATAAGAAATCCGACAAATAGCCAGCGGATGAATGGCGGAATCTTTCGTCGAAACAGCGCGAACCAAAATATTCCATAGTAGGCGATGATGAGTAAAGGAGCTGGAGCGGGTACCGCAAAATGTCCACCAGGGATCCCGTGTAGAACTTTTATCCAACTTAAAACCGTGGGCACAAAGGCGGTATTGGCAAAGTTGAATACCTCGGCAAAAATTGGAGCAATACTCCCAAACACCAAGCTACAGGCAGCGGTAAACACGATGAGAAAACTAGCGGGAACAACAAACAAATTCCCGATGAGTGCTGCCGGAGAAATCTGGTTAAAAAATAACGCACTGATCGGAGCGGAAATCAACCATGCCGCAATGGAGACGGCAATGAGCCCAGAAGTATAGCGCCAAACCGACCGAAAGACTCGTTGGGAAAAGCTAGGTGCCAATGCATCGGGAGACCATGGATCTAGCGAAATTCGCTTCATGATCCAGTTGTGCAATGGTTGAGCAAAGAGGATGAGCCCTAGAACAATGCTAAAGGAATAGAGGAAGCCGACATTCAGCAATTGGCGCGGTGCGATCCAAAGCACAATAAGCCCACTTAGAGCTAACGCGGTTCGACTATCGGTTTGCCGTTTCAACGCTGGGGCCGCGTAAAACAGGCAAGCCATAATTCCCGCACGTATGGCACTCGCCTTCATTCCGGTCGCGAGAATAAAGAGGGTTAACAATGGAAACAGAATGAGAATCCATCGCGTCTTTGGAATTTTTAGAAGTCGTAGAAAACTCACGAGAAGCCAGGTGATGATCCCGATGTGTAACCCCGAAATGGCGAAGACATGAAGCGTACCAGTCTCAGAAAACATCTGAGCCCATTCGAGAGGGAGTTCGTTTCGATAGCCTAATAAGATCGCCTGTAAAATTCCGACCACCTCAGGCCGATGCTCGATCCCTCGCTCTAACAGCTCAGCTCCCCGCTGGCGCATATCAAAACAAAAAGCCAATAAGCGATTCCCATGCCCGCTACTTATAACACGGACGCCGTCCGGCTCGGTTTGCAAGCGATGGAGCGAACTACTAAGACCAAGTCCGGGTCCGCTGCGCTCTTGGATTACACCTCGGGACGCCACGCGATCACCGTAACGTGGTGGTCGCAACATATCCCCTCGAACTTCAATTAGCAGCCTTCCGGACGCGGTCTTCCACGTTGACTCAAGCCATTCCGCTTCTACCTTTACGGGGATATAAATCAATGGGGGGCGACCTGCGGCATATCGGGTAACAAAGGGCTCCGCGCGCACCACCCCTGCTACATACGCATGCTGACGCTGGGTAATGATTCGGCTTAGGTCATGAGGAGCAAAATCCGTGGTTTGTAGATAGGCGTTAAAACCAAATGCACCGCCAACCACAAGACACATCAACACGCCCTTGGCATGCCCATGTCCAAGCAATATTAGAAGAAAACCAAGGGCGAAAATCCACAGAATAGGATGGATCGGAATTAAGTGGCCCACCCCGAAAAAGGTGCCGGTAAAAGCCGCAATGGCAATACCAACCAGCGCAACTCGTGAGGCTTGCAGAGAATGCTTCTGCGAAGACAGAGGGTCGTTGAAGGAATAGTCATGCATTGGAAAACGAATGCGTGGGTCTACTCAATAACGAACCGGCCGGATGGGGTAGGCGTCAGCGGACGGCGGCGAGTTGGCAATCTGGGGCTGTAAGCCTGCGGATAACTTAAGCGGGTTGAAGGGCTGAAAAATTTAGCGGGTGATGCCGCCCAACTTGGATGCTATTTTTCAAGGCCACCTCAACCATTTCTTTCGCGATCGCAACCGCTTCTTGCATGAGATGGCCTTTGGCCAAATAGCTGGTCATGGCGGAGGAAAACATACAGCCACATCCGTGGGTTTCCTTGCAGAAAACTCGCTTGGAGGAAAAGATGGTTTCTTCCCCTTCGTCGTAAAGGACATCAACCACATCATCACCGGTGGCGAGATGCCCTCCTTTGGCTACACAAGCCACATCGTAGAGCTCGCTAATTTCGCGCGCCGCAGTTGCAAGTTCTACCGCATTGGAAATCGGATGCCCACAGAGAATTTCGGCTTCCATTAAGTTTGGCGTGACCACCCGGGCTTTCGGCAAGAGCTCTTCGCAAAGGGCTTTTACCGCATCGCCTTTGAGCAGCCGTGCGCCAGAGGCTGCGACCATCACAGGATCGACCACCAAAATCGGAATTCCTTGGCTGATATCCGCATTGGCGACGGTGCGCACAATTTCTTCTGAATACAACATACCGGTTTTTGCTGCTGCGATGGGAAATCCATTGCAGACCGTCTGAATTTGTTGACTAACCATTTCGGTTGGTACCGCTTCAATCCCCTGAACCCCAGCCGGAGTTTGCGCGGTAATGCAGGTAAGGGCCGACGTGCCAAACACGCCAATGGTGGCGAATGTTTTTAGATCACCTTGGATCCCCGCACCACCACCGCTGTCAGAACCACCAATGGTCAATACCACGGGAACCGTTGAATTACTTAGCCTACTCATGACACTACTAGACATGATTTCTAGCGGTGTTGGCAAGGCAATTGAGACGGGAGTCCTTCACTGTATAAATATATGTGGAACTTTGGTCGAAGTGTAACCGCACGGAGGTGGGTAGGCAAAGGGCAAAAAAAATCCGAGAACCAGTCGGTCTCGGATTTAAACATGATGTTTGTAAAATAAAAAAGGACACTGATGTAATCGCGTAAGAACAGAAGGCGGGTACAAAAAAGGAAAAACTCCCCATCCGTCAAAGGTACAATTACATCAATGCCCTTAAAAGTAGTATAACGTATGATTTCTCTTTTGTTAATAAAAATCTATAGAATAATTTCTTGAGGCCAAATAGCGTCAATAATGACGTTTTTCTTTAGTTTTACGCGCTTTTCCCGCACCGCATCCGGAATGAATTGTAAATAATAGGAAGGAATTACGTCTACAAGCTCTCCAATAGTACAATCAATATCCCCCCGTTCTAATCGCCTAAAGAGTTTAGGGAATCGGAAGGTAACTGATGGTGCACGATAGGCTGCGTTGATCGAAATAGTGTGAAAGTAACTTGGAATGCAGTTGAGAACATCAAATAAAGGTATTTCTACCTCTACCGCAGCCTCCCCTACTTCTCCAGAGGACGAGTTACCTGGCGTCGGATCTGGCATGAGCACCTCGTAAACTTCTCCTGGACCAATCGCCTGAGCAATATTGCTGAGTTCTTTAATTGCGTGTAAAACTTGTTGATTCTTTGTATTCATGGGGTTTTCCCGATTTCTTTTTTGTACTCATTGAATTAGCAGGAAGGATGCCAACTTTTTGAATATTGAGATAACACCCCTTTTTTCACGATATATGTGACCAATTTTCTTACACAAAAGTGGGATTCCATCCACGAAGGTTACCATGATGACAAAATGAACGGATTAACTACGCAGTGTGACGAATTATTTAAAATAAGAAAATTGATCAATTTCGACTCATATTCTATTTCGACTTGTCGTAAACCCCTTAAAACAGGCATAATACGAGTCAACAAAAGGAAACACTCATGAAACAGCTCATTTTCACTTTTCTCTTATCTGCTATTTTAGCCCCTATCGCACAGGCCGGTGGACTGGGTTTATTTTACGGATACATGAACACAGACGATCTCGACTCATCATCTGGGCCTGGGGCAAAACTACGACTAGACCTCTCGGACTGGGCCGGACTTGAACTTAAAGGCATGTATATGGAAGGCTTTGAATCCGATTTGGATGGCGCTCTCGATCAAACAAAACTCGACCTCACTATTATACCGGCGGAAATTGGGCTCGCAGTGGACCTCCCGATCGCAGACCGGGTCCGCCCCTATCTAGGCGCTGGGTTTGGCTACTATAACATCGAACTTGAAAATACATCCGAGTTTGCTGACGCGGGCTTTGACCTTGATGATCAGGTGGGTTGGTACGGCACACTCGGCTTACGCCTCCCTCTATCCCGCTTCACCCTATTCGCTGACGCGCAGGTTCGTCAGATTGAAGGCTCCTTCAAAATCGACCAGTTTTCTCGGATTAAAGATGAAGAATTCGATTTCGATTTAAGCGGTTGGGGTGCCACGGCAGGCATCATGCTCAACTGGTAGCTGGTAAATGGTAGCTAATAGTTAAAGAATGATAGCTACTGGATGATAGCTACTGGATGATAG
>ENA-ORXR01004521-ORXR01004521.1-marine-metagenome-genome-assembly--contig:-NODE-4521-length-11572-cov-4.544846_pt1 | contig 11572 bp, 10 predicted proteins | sample MGYA00237866_ERZ511479 | MGnify/ENA metagenome assembly ERZ511479 | reverse complement strand
CAGAATCGAGCCACGACTGAAGAAGCGACGCCCAAAACCGTATCAATGGTTGAAGAAGCCTCGGCAAGAAGCACGCCGGGATGTCATCAAACACGGGCACGGAACTAAGCTAGCCGCTTAAGTAAGCGCCATTCGGTTAAGCGCTGCTATATGAATAAATTGGAATTCAAAAGGGGGCTGTTGTTTGCCCTGCTCCTCATAGCAGCAACAGTGGTTGGTTCACTAGCATATTCGGCTGGTCCACCGGTTAAAAAGAGTAAAAGTGTAATCTGCCATTCTAAAAGCGGCGCTTACTACTCAAGGACAAAGAACTACACCCCATATAATTCAATGGAGGCATGTCTAATGGAGGCATGTCTAAAGAGTGGTGGATAAAAACCAAAACAATAAATAATACGACATTACCCTGCAAGTGAATTGTTCAGGCATGGTTGATTGGTTCGGCGCCTTTTTCCAATATCTCAACCAATGCAGTGTAGACGTATATTCGCTCTCTTCCACGGCCTTTTATTTCGCGGACGATGTCCAATTTTTTCAGATCATTCAGAGCGGATCTTGCCGTGGGTGCAGTTATTTCCAGGCTATCCGCAACATTCTTAACATTGGCAATACCGCGTTTACACAGATGTTCATGCACCATTCGCGCACGAATTGCCGGTCTCTTAAGTGTCGATATTGTGTTCAAATCCGTATCGAATAGCCGGTTAATATCGTGTGTAGTTCTGACCACCTGTTCTGCCGTTTCAGCAACGCCGTCAAGAAAAAACTGTAACCAGCCTTCCCAGTCACCCTCTGATCTTACCGCACTGAGGCGTTGATAATATTCGGTACGATTGTTTTTGAAAAACAGGCTTAAATATAATGAGGGTTGCGATAGCTCACCCATAACCATGAGGAAGAATGTAACCAGCAGCCGACCTATGCGACCGTTGCCATCGAGAAACGGATGGATCGTTTCGAATTGCACATGAAGCAAACCAGCATCGATAAGCGCGGAATAGGGACGCTCCTCTATATGCATATATTTCTCAAACGTATCGAGGCAATCCATCAAATATTCTGGCGGCGGTGGAACGAAACTGGCGTTTCCAGGGCGTGAACCGCCAATCCAGTTTTGAGATTCCCGGAAATCGCCGGGCTTCTTTGTGTGCCCGCGACCCTGCGCCAACAAAATTCCATGAATTTCGCGTATCAAGCGCAGCGAAAGAGGAAACCGGGTTTCAATGCGCGTTAAGCCATGCTGCAGAGCCGCGACATGTGTGGAGACTTCTGCCACGTCATCAATGGGTGTTGAGGGTGCCTCGTCACTCTCATAGAGCAGAAGATCGGACAATGATGATTGTGTGCCCTCGATCTGAGAAGAAAGCACAGCTTCCTTGCGCACATAGTAGTACAGAAACAGTCCGCTATCCGGCAGCCCATCAGAAACCGCATTGAGCATACCGAGGGCTTTTCCCGCCCTGACCAATTTGTTCTGCAGTGGTAGCAGGTCCAGCGGTGGATTTGGTGGCAAATCTGGCGGTAGAAATGCTTTATATGATTCTCCGGCAGTGGTAGAGGTTATATATCGTCCGAGACGGGGTGAGATGGTCATTATCTTTTCTTTTCAATTCTTCTATTAAAAAGATAGGACATTATCTTTTCTTTGTAAAGTATCTAAAGAAAAGATAATGTGTCTAAGATAGAGGTTTCACGATATGTGTCCTGACCGTGTCAGAATGCAGTTTTATCTTGATGGGGATGGATTGGAGGGCTGATTAGCACGGCCATAACGCGGGATAGGGGCAGGTTTCTTATCATTACTCCGCGCGTTTTCCTGATTCAGCGCCGTCATCATTTCCATCGCGGATGGTGGTCGATCTGCGGAGCGGACAAGTCAGCTGCAGCGACTTAGCCAGTTCCGGCAGTTCTGATTTTCTCGATGCCAGTGGTAACGGTGGACGCATCCATCTTCTGAACCAGTGAATCGAATTGCTTAACCGCCTCAACAGCGCCAATGGTGTGCTCCAAGTCTTCAAATACCGACAGCTCGGCCAGTATCACGGTGATCCCAAGCACGATGTCGCTGATATTCAGATCACTGATCATGGTATTGCGGTTGCGCAACTCACGCTCCACGCGGGCGGGCATGAAACGCGCCATTAGCTCTTCAGTATTTGATGTAGTGGCCATGCTGCTCGGTCGGCTAGCCTGCTCGGATTCCTCATCCTCTCAACACGACCGCATCAAGCAGGGAATCCATATCATTCCATGGCACCACATGTCCGCGCTCCCTTCGTTGTCGACTATCACCGCCGTATATAAGCCATGGGTCAAGCGTATCCGAACCAAGCCTCTCGCGCCAATAGTCCAGTCCGTTGAAAAACTCACTGGCAATCGTGGCACCCGATTTAATTTCAATGCCCAAAAGGCCTCCGGAACCTGACTCTATAAGCGCGTCGAGCTCATGCCCTTGCTTATCACGTAAAAAATATACACTGGGCCTCTGCCCTGCATTGCACTGACTTTTGATCAGCTCCATGATGGCCCAATTCTCAAACAGTGCGCCGCGCAGCGGATGAGCCATGACTTGCGAGACATCTCGAATGCCTATGAGCGATGCGGCCAAAGCGCTATCGACAAAATAAAGCTTGGGCGTCTTGATCAAGCGTTTGGATAGATTAGTAGCCCATGGTTGCACTAACAAAACCAGATTACTGGCTTGCAGTACGCTTAGCCAGCTTTGCGCTGTCGCTCGATTAATTCCGGCATCATCAGCCAGCGAATTGATATTCAACAACTGTCCACACCGGCCCGCACACAACTGCACGAAGCGTTGGAAGCTCGCTACATCTCTGATATTCATTAGTGCCCGCACATCGCGTTCTACATAGGTAGCGATATAATCCTGCAGCCAGACTTCGGCGGCAACCGGTCGATCGTAAATGGGCGGATACAGACCCTGATGCAATAACTGAGAGACTGAGGATGGTGCTCGTCCAGCCGCCTGTAGCTCTCTCAGTGAGAAAGGCTGCAACGTCAATAAGGCCGTGCGCCCCGCCAGACTTTGCGTTACAGATTCGATGAGTTCGAACTGGCTGGATCCAGTGAGGATGAAGCGCCCCATCCGGGTGCCTGCGTCTACAAGGCCCTGCAGATAAGAAAGCAGATCAGGCACCCGCTGCACCTCATCAATAATTGCTTCATCTCCGGCATCTGCCAAAAACCCACGTGGGTCTTCTGTCGCAAACGCACGAACATCCGGATCTTCCAGTGATACATATTGCGATTCCGGTCTAAGCAGTCGGGCTAACGTCGTCTTTCCTGACTGCCTGGGGCCAGTGATCGTGAGCACTGGATACGAGCGCAGACGATCCTCTGCCACTGATTTTAACTGGCGCGGGATAGCGTTTTTAGGGATTTTGGGCGGATTCATTATGACCAATTGTACAGCTAACTATACAATTAGTCATCTATTTCGTTAACGTTTAGGATTTCACCTGAGCTATCCCGTGGGTGGAACTGAGATGGTCACAATCCGCGGACTTTAGATGGTCCCGGTCCTAAATTCTATAGTCAGCAGACCATAAGATATCCGGATCTTCCTTTCTACCGTTGTGACTCTCTAAAAACCATAATAATATCGGTGTACCATATTCTGCCCGGCGATAATTAAGGCGGTTCTTAGTTGTTGATTTTAGCGTTCCCTACCTTCTTCAACAGTTGGTTCATATCCATCTTCGACATACCGTAAAGCTACTTTGGTGACTGACAATGGACTAAACCAATCCTTACCTCTTTTCATAATATTGACGTGATGGGTTCGATATAAAAGTTATGTAAATCAGAGACCGATGCCCAGACCGAGAGATTTGCAACCATCAATGGGTCGCCGTCAATCAAATAATTTTCAGCACCATCGTCATCAGTTTTACAACGCCAAACAAATCCATCGCTCGACTCGGCCAATGTGGGATCAGGTCTTTGATTTTGATTTTCGGAAAACCTTTTTTTATTAAGCATCAGCATTGCTTAGAAATCAAAATCGTAACTATTCAGCCGGTCAGAAGCCAATAGCTCGTAATACATAACGAGTTTGTGAAGAGCTTTGTACGATGTTGTTAGTCATTGCACTGGCTTGGTCTGCGATCGATGATCCATATAGACATGTTGTGACAATCAAGGCAATCTGCACCAAAGCGCTAATATTCTAGCATTTAGCGCCTCGTGTACTACTCTTCGTTGGTAGATACCCGACTTATGAGAGTGCTTTGAACATGGCAGGGCTGGTGCATTGAAAATCGATGAGATCGACTCCACCGAACGATCCACGCCCGAACCGCCAGCAAATTCTACGCGAGGCCGGAGCAGAAATCGTAGCGACCGGTGCCGAAGATCTTTTGCGCGCCTTAAAATCTTTTTCTGTACCTTTCAGGAATTCCTAACGTCTACAATCACAATCTCTGAAGCGACGAAAGTCTACGGAATTTCGACGAATACTATCGCCATTTTCAAGAGCACCATATTTTCCATACATTCAAATAGTTCAGCGTTTGTGGACAAGTTATGGTACTAATTTCCGGACATCTTATGGTCCCCGCCCTAAATTCTCATGGCGCTCGCGGGCTTGTTTGACGTTTGATAGCATCAACGGCAACTCGGTTTACACAATGGGTTAATGCACATATCCCATAGTGAGTAATGACAGGAGCAGCCGCCGCGATTCAGAGCCGGTCGACACCCAGCCCTCAGCATTCGAACTGATCACACAATGATCTTCAATGCCATGTCTGAATCTTCATGGATAAAAGCACTGGCCATACGTTCAATCTCTTTACCATTCAAACCCATGGCTTTGGACACATCACGCAGGTAGCAGCCGCTTGCCCCACTTCAGGCACGATCTTGCGAGCGGTAGCAAGCGATAGTCCGAATAAATCTGCCTGTGACAACGCAAGATCAATAGAACAGCTACCTTCGTCTAAACTGATGTTGGTGCTGAGAATTCTGGCTTTCAAATCTGTAGGGGTTGGATTCAGTTCATAGGCAGGCGACAACACCCATCCATCCATCCATGCCAGCCCAAAGAAACCCATGGTTGCGCAAATGATCATCCACATTGGACACCAAAATATTGAATATCATTCGTCGAAATAATTCTGACGAATCTGCTTTCGTGTTCGCACCGTGCTGAGAAAGTTCATCTACAGTTTCCGGATAATTGGCACGATCGTCGTCTCTTGCCTGTAACAAGGACATGGCGGACAGAAAAGGTATTCGCTTTTCTTGCTTGCGGTCAAAGCGCCACGAGATCAGTACGTGCCTTCCATCCACAGTTTGCAATTCGTGTTTTGCGACATTGATTCCTGCTTGAGTTGCAAGTTTCAGTGCTATGTGCTCCCAGATCTCTACACTATAGTCATCACTTTCCTTTGGGAATTTGGCAATCGCCAGTCTACCTTGAGTATCCACTATAGACGCTTTGGGTCTGGCTCCTCCAAGTGATGAGCCAGGTGCAAAAATTATTGCGAGATCTTCTTCTGTTTCGTTTTTCTGTTCTATCCGTTGAGAGCTTTCAAGCAAACGACCCAGTTTGATAAAACCAGGCACACCTTCCGCTGTCGGTTTCTGGAATTCATCATACGCTTCGAATTTAAATCTCAGTGAACCAAGGCGAGAAACATCTGCTACACCTAAAAGGTAGTCCGCCTCATGCAAAGTTCGAGGAGGCCGACTTTCTTGATTGGCCAACCGTCGTTCTGCTCGCTGCATCAGCCTCCGTCCCCAGGTATCCGGAGCAGAGTCCCCGATAGCACCGAAAATCTCACGATCGCCACCAGGGTGGAACGCGCCTTCCCCCACGTGAAGACCTGGCTCTAGAGAAAACCGCTTAGCGTTGACAAGCCAGTCTTCGTGATACGCGAACGTAACAGACTCTCTGCCCCTAGCTGCCTGCCGATATAGCGTGCCCACTCTGTAAGTGGTCTCATCGAGTGAAATATGAACTTCTATATCATTCACTGAGATTTCTTCCTGATTCGTTCTGGAAGATTGGCGTTCGCCAGTCTCATGCCTGTCTTATCATTTGTGGGATCGGCCAGAATTGCCAATCCTTCAAGCAAACCCAGTGCATTCAGAACAGATGCATAGATGCCAATACTGACACCGTGATCACCTTCTTCAACGCGCTGCAGGGTCTTGCGGGAAGTAAAGGCCCTCGTCGCCACGGTTTCCATTGAAAGACTCCGACGTTTGCGCGCATCCCTGATATCTTGGCCGAGTGTTCGCAAGGCTCTTTTTACCGTGTTTGGCGGCGTTGTTGGTGTCGGCATAATGTAACCTTGGTGACTCGCTATGATCCATTATGAGTCACAAAAGTTACATTTTCAAGCAATATGGCCTTTGCCTTACAAGCCGCTATCGGTACTGAATGTGCGCGGACCTGAGATGGTCACAATTGGTGGACATCAGATGAGCCCGGTCCTAAATTAAGGGGGGGATGGGCACTTATAAAGCTAGATGGCAACGATGTGCTCTAGCCACGATTCCAGTCTCCTAAAGCTCTCATTTTTTAATCCAAGGGCCACCAGGGTTCCATCTTTCGACTAAATCACCTCCAGTCAAGACGCTATCAAGAACCGGAGAAATTATCTGTTCAAGTTGTTCCAACAGGTCTGCAAAACTGTCAGGGGCCGATAGTTGAGATTTCTCTAAAAAACCAGCCCATTGCTTTTGCTTGTCAGATGAATCCGTTAGTTCCGATTTTAAAACTGGGTAAGGTAATGCCTCCGTGTTTCTGTTTGATAGCGTGTTAGTTACGGCGTTCAGTAACTCGGCTCCATCAAATTCAAATTGCTGGGCCATCCTCCAAAGATCGAAGAAATCTTTCATTCGGCTATTTAATGAACCGAGGTTAATCATCGCTTCCAACTTCTCTGCAAATACAGTTTCAGGCGGATACAACAGCAGCTCTGGAGCTGCGTGACCTAAAATCGTTGGGAACGTACCAGTTTCTGGCTGAGGATTCACTACATCACCAAACGCAATGTCCAATTGCATCCGTGATACGGCTTTCCCCAAGTAAGCCCGAAAGACTACCCTCACACCCTCATAATCAGCATCCTCCTTGATTAGCTGTGCATCAATTGAGTTCATATCAAACACGATGCCATCATCGCCATTAACCGCGATTATTTCCTTCACAATTTCGGTAAGGTTATCAATCGAATTATCACCGTACGCCAAAAAATCAATATCTCGTGTGGCCCGGCTGTCCTCTGCAGTCCACACTCGAAACAATAAAGCACCTTTCAACACAAACTGATCTCGGTGTTTCGATGTACTCAATCGATAGAGCAAGCGCTCGATGACAAAGTACTGAAACAGCTCATCAAATGGCCGCCCATCACTGCGCGCTTTATTTAGCAGCTGCTGACGAACGGATGCTGATATATCTTTCGGCATCGTTACAGCACAGCCTCAAGGTACGAACGCATGCGTTTTTCGACTCGACAGATTTTCGCAAACTTCAGCAATTCTCTGGGCTTGGGTTTAAATTGAGTTTTGTACATATCCATCGCTTCACGTATTGTGTCCATTCCGACCTTGTCTCGAAACTTGAATAGATCTGCCAGAGTTTTTTCAGGGCTATAGACTTTCAGTATCGCACCATCAATTTCGGTAGTCTGAACACCCTTACTGAATGCATCCCCTGAGAAAAAGTAAATGTTAATTGGCGGATACTGTAGACGCGGTTTTTCGGATCCACGCTTAATCGCCACGGACACAACGTGTGGAATTTGGGTGGTGATATTATAAAAAGACAGCGCTGAAATTAGACAGATAACACCTTGGGGAATCTTGTGAGCCACCGTTACCAAATCCGGAGCCTCGAGCTGTTCTGCAGTGATCAGACGATAGAGCCCACGGCTCAAACATTCGAGCTCCCCGGCATCTCGCAATTCATACAAAGTTCTAGGGTGTATACCGAGATTTAGCGCATCGCGCGTCCTCAACACTCCACCGTGTTCGCGGAACTGATTTCGAGCGAACTCTGCTTGTTTTGTAGGAATCAGTGATGCCATTGGATAATTATACCTGCAGATATGTAATTATTGCAGGTATTTTTATCCAATAATCTTACCAAAAGCCGAAGGCAATCCTGAGCCAAGCCAGGGGTACACCCTTGGAAGGTGCAGAGACTACCTGAGAACTTCAGTGTTCTTAATAACAGGCTAGAGCATCCCGCGCCCCACCAGCCATTCGTGGTTGAGGGTGATGAGATAGTCCGCTCCGAGCAGGAACGCTCGGTTCAAGTGAATCCCTTGGTCGCAAGTTCGAGTCTTGCCGGGCCCACCGCTTTTTTGCGGTACACTGATCTTAATAGTACCGCGATCATAGGTTGTCCGAAACGGACAGGGTATTGTCACTGTGCGAGCATAGGTTGTCCGCCAAGGCAATTCTTAGCTCCAACTGTATTAAACTATTAACATTATTTTTTGCCGGTTGCGACCAAGCCTCGTCCGCAGAAAATCCGCATAGCTGGGCATAAAAATATTACTTCGCATCTGCGCATTGCGATTTCGCTGAGATAGCGCAATAGAATTGACTCCTTCGTCGCCCACTGCCCTCAATTCTCCATCGATTTAGCAGTCCATACTAGAGAAGACAGCATCATTATTCTGTTTGCCAGGCTAGATATACATCTTCTACTTAATTTACTTTCTAACCCCAAATGCAATAAGGTCATAAACCAGCCCTGGCAAATTTTTAGCTATATCTGGATTGGATAAAAACTGCATCATCTGATTGCGCTGCGCTTCACTGCTATCGATGACCGCATCACTTACAGCCTTGGGGAAGTCACCCAGCATGACTTGTTCGCGGGTGTTGTTGTGCAACTGCTCCATGGCACGTTCGTTCTCACTGACCTTATCAGCGAGTGTGTACAGAAAACTGACGACATCCTTGTCAGTGAGCTCGTCCATCAAAAATAGCTCATTCAACCGGGCAACAATCTGCGACAAAAATTCCTCTTTTGGATCCTTCGCCTTGGCCGACCCAGCACCCTCACCAGGCTCAAGTCCATATTGTTCAGCATCTTCCGCCAGCTTCAGATTCTGCTGTTTGATTTTCGAGAGCCGATAATGACTCATCACCACGTTGTCTAGATCCACCTCGTCTTCTTCAACACTGGCTTCTCTGAGCATTGGCCGTAACTTGCGCGCGAACAGACTGAGCTTTTCCAGCTCCAGATCATCGAAAGGGACGATCTGCGAGATAAATTCATAGAAGCGTACAAAGGTGCCCAGATCCTTCTTGAAGATTTCCAGCGCATCCTTTTCCTGCCGGCATTCCTTGAGTGTGTTATCCGCATTGCCAATCAACACGGCATCGCCACTCTTGCGAGTACGCTCCATCATATCGAGTGCTGTCTTGTACGCATCAATCGACAACTCGTAGCGCTTGCTCCATCGATCTACTGCTGGTTTACAGATGTTGAACAGGGCTTTGTCGCTCTTGCCTTTCTGGTAGAAGGCGGTGCAGAACTGTTCTACTTCTACCCATTGGAAGATTCCGCCAGAACGTAGCTTCTCAGAGAGGTCGTAGACCATTTGTGGATCGGATACATCGGTAAGTTCTGCCACCTGATAGTACGGCTGAAACGCGGCTAGCACATCATCAGGATCGTTGAAGAAATCCAGCACGAACGTGCCACTGACCGACTTGCCCGCATACGTGCGATTCAGCCGTGACAGTGTCTGCACACACTCTACGCCGCCAAGCTTCTTGTCAACGTACATGGCGCACAGCTTGGGCTGATCGAACCCAGTCTGTAACTTGTTGGCAACAATCATCACCTGATAATCATCCGTGTCGAACGCGGTGCGCATGTCCCGGCCCTTGAGATTGGGGTTGATACTGTTCTCGGTAAATTTCTCGCCCAGCAAATCTGTCGCCTCCGGATCCTTCTCGCTGAACTCCACCTCTCCCGAGAAAGCCGCCATGGCATGAATGTGTCGATAACCCTTCTCGCGGATGTAGCGATCAAAACTTAACTTGTACCTGACAGCCTCCTTGCGCGAACCGGTGACCACCATAGCCTTGGCCTGCCCACTGAGCAAACCCTGCACGTTGTCCTTGAAGTGCTCGACGATGACTTGCACCTTCTGCGAAATGTTGTAGTCATGCAGGCGCACCCACTGGTTCAGCTTTACCTTGGCCTTCTTGCTGTCAACTTCCTTGTCTATCTCCTCCATTTTCAAGGCAAGCTGGTAGGCCACTTTATAACTGGTGTAGTTCTTCAACACATCAAGAATGAACCCCTCCTCAATGGCCTGTCGCATACTGTACACATGGAAAGAGGCTGGCTTGTTCGTCTTGGACGGTGGCTCCGACGGATCAGGGCAGCGACCAAACAGTTCCAGCGTTTTGGCCTTGGGTGTCGCTGTAAACGCAAAGTAACTCAAGTTAGGGGATGCACGGCGCGAGGCAATGATCTCGTTGAGCACATCATCAGCGCTCAGGTCCTCATCGCTATCAGATGTAGCGTCACGACTATCCGTCATCAACACTTCCTTAAGCTGACGCGCGGTAGACCCGGTTTGCGAGGAATGGGCTTCATCAGCAATGATGGCGTAATTGCGCTCCTTCAAACTGACTGAGTTTTCTATTGCTTTTAGCACATGAGGAAATGTCTGAATGGTGACAATAATGATTGGCTTTGACTGCTCAAGGGCTGCAGCCAGTTTGTCAGATTTAGATCCCTGACCCTCGTTACGATTAATGCGCTCAACGACCCCATCCACATGCTCCAGCTGATAGATGGTTTCCTGTAGCTGATCATCCAGCACCGTCCTGTCGGTCACAATAATAACCGAATGAAACTGCTTTCCGCCTTTCTCGTCGTAAAGCGATGACAACTGATGCGCTGTCCAGGCAATGGAGTTGGATTTTCCAGAGCCTGCGCTGTGCTGGATCAAATAGGTCTGCCCCGGCCCCTCGGTAAGCGCAGCCGATATCAACTTATTCACCACATCCCATTGATGATAACGGGGAAATATCATCACCTCCTTCTTGAACTTGCGCCCTTCCCCATCTTCCATCTCCTTGATTTCAAGATGGATGAAGCGTTGCAGAATACGCAGCACATTGTCGGGCAGCAGCACCTCATTCCACAGATATGATGTAGGATCGCTACCGTCCTCCGGCACATCGTTCCCCTTGCCGCCATCCGCGGTTCCCTTGTTGAAAGGCAGAAAGAAAGTATCGTTACCCGCCAGTCGCGTGGCCATCCAAACCTCATTCTGGCTCACCGCGAGATGCACCAGCGCACCGCGCTTAAACGTTAGTAGCGGTTCAGGTTTACGGGTTTCGGCATCAATTGGCAGGCGTGTTTTCTTGTACTGTTCTACAGCGTTGTTGAAGGCTTGCTTGAACTCGGACTTGAGTTCCATCGTCACCACAGGCAGGCCATTGACGAACAGCACCAGATCGATGCGATAGGATCTGGCTCTTGCACCAGTCTCTGCAAGGTTTTTATCCGTTGCCCATGGGCTATAGACCAACTCCGGCACCACGCGCAAGCGATTCA
>ENA-ORXR01004520-ORXR01004520.1-marine-metagenome-genome-assembly--contig:-NODE-4520-length-11576-cov-3.442995_pt1 | contig 11576 bp, 10 predicted proteins | sample MGYA00237866_ERZ511479 | MGnify/ENA metagenome assembly ERZ511479 | reverse complement strand
AAATCATTAACTTTTGATTCGTATTTATGATAGTGTACTTTAAATTGGGAAAGCGTGATAAAAATGCAAATAGCAATAAAAGCCAAATTAAATATTCCCAAGTTGCTTTTATTACGTCAATTAAATTGGCATTATGACAAATTTTGATATATTTGTACAAGAACCATCCGATTTGCCTAATAGGATTTAGTGAATGACATGATAGCAGAGGAGCCAGAAACTTCGTTTAAATTATCCCCTGCATTAATATCAATAGCAAGCAATAATCTGAGTAAATACTTTAATACTCAAGAAAAGATTTGGCAAATTAAAAAGCAGTCTTACAATGAGTTAAAGGAGAATCCTACTTTAATATCTTCAAATAATGTTCTCGCAACATTTATGAATAGCGTCGAAAATTCGAGTATTGCTTCGTATTACGAAGTGGATAAACTTATTCAGGAACATTACTATACTAAAAGTGATGATTATTTGCAAGAAGCATCAATAATTAATGAATCAGTGGTCCCAGTATTAACTCCGGAGTTTAACTACAAAATATATAATAAAATAAATCTATACCATTTACTGAACGAAGCTAGTCCAATATCAGAAGATGATAAAATTGCTTTGAAGCAAATAGCGATACAATGTCCAACTATTGGAGGTGCGGTAGTATATCAAGTAAGATCTTTAATCAATGAATGTGAATTAGATCCAGACTTGTTGTATAACAATTGTATGGAGGCTGCCCAACCAGTTATTTATAGTGAGGTTATCGAAGAGCACAATTTTGATAATAAATATGCTGATTCTAGCACGTCAAGTAGTAGTACTATTTTTCCTAACCCAGCACAACATTCGATTAAGATTAATTCTAATTTATCTGGTAAGATTGAGATATATTTTTCTTTAGAAGATTCAAAACTTTCTAAAATTTTTTCACCTTATGAAACTATTAATTTTACAAATTTAGATGAAGGTATATATTTTTATAAATTACTTTTTGAGAATTCACAAATTGAAGTAGGTAAATTGATAATAATTTAATATTACTAATTGTAGCTTATAGTTTTTATAGCTATAAGCTACATCTTACACAAGCATTATGAAGTATAAATTACTTTACTTTCTTACTCATCTTTCATTAATATTAAGTGGACAGCACGGTTATGATAATAGCTGGGTTCTTGGTGATGTGGGAGGAGTAATATTAAGTTTTGATATTTCTAGTCCCGAAATTACTAATGTAGATAGTAATTTCTCTTTAACTAGTGGAAATGCAGCTATTAGTAATACAGTTGGTGAGCTGCAATTTTTTACTAATGGTTGCGAAATTAGAAACAAAGAGTATCAGGTCATGTCTAATGGAGATTCAATTGGCTTCCCAGAAATACCTTTTTGTAATACAAACTTTAATCCCTTAGCCAACTCTATTGTAATTCTTCCTAGCTTTAGCTACGACAGTATTTATTATGTGCTGCATATAGGTTTTTCAAGAAATGAACTTGATACAAGTAACCTCGTGCTAACTAAGGTTGATATGAGCGGTGATAATGAACTGGGCGAAGTTATTAGTAAAAAGGAATTAATTTTCACAGACTATCTTTCGAGATACGGGATTGAGATAACTTATCATAAGAACGGAAAGGATTGGTGGGTACTTATTCCACAATTTGGGTCTAATTGTTATCATACATTATTATTTGACGAAGGGGATTTTCAGTATGATACCCTTCAATGTCTAGGGCAAGAATGGGGTTCTGATGATGTTCAGAATCAACATGACTTCTCTCCTGATGGAAAAAAATATGCTAGGTTTAGCTATGCTCGTGGTCTAAATATTTATGATTTTGATAATTCTACTGGACTATTTTCGAATCATGTAAACATTGACTTTGGATTTACAGATACAGTATATCATACAGGAGTTATTTTTTCACCCAATTCTAGGTTTGTCTATGCTTCAGCTTATGATAATGTTTTTCAGTATGATTTAGATGCAAATGATGTAGCTCAAAGTAGAGTTAAAGTTGCGACCTTGGCAACACCTGATTTTTTAATGTTTCCTACTAGATTTAAGCGAGGCGCACTTGCACCAAATGGTAAAATTTACATAGGTGGTCGGACCCAATATAATTATTTACATGTCATTCATAATCCGGATTGTAAAGGTTTACTATGTAACTTGGAGCAATATGCGCTCAAGTTAAATCAATTTCCTCATTTTTGCTCACAAGGTGTTCCGAATATACCTCACTTCAAAAACCGACCGCAGGATATAAATTGCGATACAGTTAATATCGTAAATTCAATCTCTCCAATGTTTGATAAGGAGAATATTCTTATCTACCCAAACCCCGTTGATGAGTATTTGACAGTTGAATTGGCAGGTATTATTTCAGATCTTTCAAATGTGAAAATTGTCTCTGTTCTTGGCCAAGAATTAAGTTCAATAGATCTAGGCTCTATTATCGGAAATAAAATTCAAATCCCCATGAATTCATTAGAGAGCGGAATGTATTATCTATTGCTGTTCGATAAACAAGGTAATATCGGGGCTAGAAAAAAGGTGATTAAACTTTGATATAAATCCGTTATTATATTTTGGATTTGTATCAGCGAAGGATATTAATAGTATGCGAATTATCAAGGTTTATGAGTTATTATTGTACAACTAATAAATGAAAAATACTTACCAGTTAGAGAAGTGGATTTGGAACCAAGATGATTTTGATAGACTGTCTTGGAATGATTGCTATATCAGAGCGGTAGCCTTTGAAGATGATATCTTATTCGATTTAGATTATGTCTTCTATACAGAATTTTCCAAGGTAAAATCTGCTGAACCAAAGTACTGGCTCAGCCCAGTAACTTTAATTTTCAAGCGTCCTACAAGCTTTACAGTAGATATGAAGATGGACGCTATAAACGGATTAAGGATAATATATATCTACAAAAAAATCAGTAATAAAAAATCATGTTATCATTTGCAAGGTTATGAGGGTAATATGATGATAGAATGTGAAGCGTTCGACATGATTGTTAGAAGGCCTCCTTCTTTGCAGATTTCGACTGCACTACCTGATATGGAAAGAGGCTCAATTTCTTTTGCGAAATTGTCAGAAAAAAAATTCCAACCTGACAGTGCTATATTAGAGGCAAGAAACGCTTCTTATCATTTACATGATTTGAGAAATCAATTTCTTGCCACTTCACGCGAATTTGATTTGTTTGATTTTGATAACTTGAATCCAAAAGATAAAATTCTAAAAAGAAGAGCATTCAAAAAGCGAATCGAAGAACTCTCAATATTGGTCAAGAATGCAGAATCTGAGTTGACAAAATTATACACTTCAGGTATTTCATAAAATTCCGAAATCCGAAATCCGAATTCACAATTCAATCTGCGGACTAGTGATGTGCAGTGGTGGCATCTATGGCTGGTAGCATTAGCTTGGAGGCGGATGCCAGACCGAAGGGCCGAGCTGGCTAGCGAGCCACGAAACGTAACGACCCCTCCGCGCGGACGAGTAGGGCAGGGCAAAGGGGTAGGCCCATAAACCCTATAAACTATAGTTAAATCTCTGTATCCAGACTGTTTTTAGCAGCATAGTACACTAAAATAGTGTTCATCGGTGAAACCTTGTATCTAAATAGAGGAAAATACAGTACAAATGATGGGTTTGAGGCCGATACGCAAACTTATATATCACTAATATTATTAATTCAAATAGCACTTGATATATCGGTATAAAATGGGGAACTTTGTGCTTTTTTTAAGAAAGAAATATCATGAGTAACATTAGAAATATTGCAATCATTGCCCACGTAGATCATGGCAAGACGACATTGACAGATAAGATGCTTCATGCAGGTGAGCTCTTTAGCGATCACGAAAGACCTGGCGAGTTGATCATGGATAGCAATGATCTTGAAAAGGAAAGAGGAATCACGATCACGAGTAAGAACTGTTCGATTCACTATAAGGATACTAAAATTAATATCATAGATACACCTGGTCACAGTGATTTTGGTGGAGAGGTAGAGCGTGTATTGAACATGGCAGATGGTGTACTTCTGTTGGTAGATGCATTTGAAGGACCGATGCCACAGACACGATTTGTACTACAAAAAGCAATTGAGCTAGGGCTGAAGCCAGTCGTGGTGGTAAATAAAGTAGATAAAGAAAACTGCAGACCGGAAGAAGTTTACGAAGCAGTATTTGACCTAATGTTTAGTTTAGATGCTTCAGAGGAGCAATTAGATTTTCCCGTCATCTACGGTTCTGCAAAGAACGGCTGGATGAACTACGAATACGATAAGCCTACAGACAATATAATCCCATTATTAGATACCATAGTAAAACATGTACCTGCTCCAAAGATCGAGGAAGGGAACACACAGATGTTGATAACCTCACTTGATTTTTCTAAGTACACGGGTAGAATTGCGATTGGTAGGCTTCAGCGTGGAGAAATCAAGACAGGTCAGTATGTTACCTTGATGGATAAAGAAGGCTTGAATAAAAAGCACCAAGTAAAGAGTCTATTTGTATTTGACGGACTAGCTAAGAAAGAAGTTAAAGAGGTCGGTGCTGGAGAAATATTTGGTGTATCAGGTATCGATGGTTTTGATATTGGAGATACCATCGCGCATGCTGAAAATCCAGAAGCGCTTGTTTCGATCGCGATTGATGAGCCTACAATGAGCATGCAATTTGTGATTAACGATTCTCCATTTTTTGGTCAGGATGGTAAGTTTGTAACTTCTAGACATATCAAAGAGAGACTAGAAGCAGAGACTGAAAAGAACTTAGCGATGCGTGTGGAGCCAACAGCTACGGCGGATGCTTTTAGAGTATTTGGAAGAGGTGTACTTCACTTGTCGGTACTTGTAGAGACAATGCGACGTGAAGGCTACGAATTGCAGATTTCTCAGCCACAAGTAATCATTAAAGAGATTAATGGTCAGAAGCATGAGCCTGTAGAGGAGTTGACAATAGATCTTCCGGAAGTATATTCTGGTAAGGCGATAGAGATGATCACCAAGCGTAAAGGTATGATGCTTTCTATGGTGCCGAAGGGTGACCGTATGATATGCGAGTTTGAGATTCCTTCGCGTGGTATCATTGGATTGAGAAATTTTATGTTGACAGCAACGGCTGGCGAGGCAATCATGAATCACAGATTCAAAGAATTTCAGCCTTGGAAAGGAGATATTCCTGGTAGACAAAACGGATCATTGATCAGTATGGAAACTGGAAAGTCAATTCCATTTTCAATGTTTAATCTACAGGAGCGAGGTAAGTTTTTCGTCCCTGCTAACCAAGAAATATACGAAGGACAGATCGTAGGAGAGCACATTCGTCCAGGTGATCTTGTGATCAACTTGACCAAGACCAAAAAGTTGACCAACATGCGTTCCTCAGGTGCGGATGATAAAGTGAAGCTTACACCACCTGTATTATTTACGCTGGAGGAAGCTCTAGAATACATTCAAGGCGATGAGTATGTAGAGGTAACTCCTAACAATATGCGTCTTAGAAAAATCCACTTAAAGGAAAATGATCGTAAGAGAGCAAAGAATTCTATAGCAGCTAACGTATAGTCAATACATGGAACATCCTACTATAGAATTACTAGGAATTTCCATATCTGAGCCGGTGACGATGCTTACCGACATTATTTTAGCTATATTTTGTTTCTATTTTTATCGACAGATAATGAAGAAACCATCAACTGAGCGAGGTAAGATTTACTTCGCTCAGTTTTTTTTGTGGATGGCATTCTGCACATTTCTAGGCGGTGTCATGGGGCATGGCTTTTTGCCTTACTTTGGTATCGCTGGTAAATATCCAGCCTGGATACTTACTATACTTACCATGTTTTGGTTGCAGCTAGCTATGATAGATTTACTAGACGGCAAGGTCAGTGCGACCTTGACCAAAGTCTTACAAGGCATCAGTATAGCGATGGTGCCAATATTTTTGTCGTTGACATTTGCAAATGCCCATTTTAGTTACTCTATCTTTCATAATATTGGCGCGGCAGTGATGATCATAAGTATTTTGATATTTTGTCTCATAAAATACAAAACGCAGGGAACGGAATGGGTCCTTGGATCGTTATTAATATCGAGTATAATACCTTATTTCCAAATAAATAGAATCGGCATTAATAAGTGGTTTACATATCATGACGTTTGTCATGTGATGATGTTGATCGGATTCTACGTATTATTCTTAGGCGCAACAAAATTATACAATCATATTGAATACCAAGACAAATTATATCGCCGACTCCCTTGAACGTTCTGATCAGAAGTGGAGTGCTTACACACACGGCTTTGGTTTTGCTATTCTCCTTCTCATCTTTTTACCTTACTTATATTATTGCTCTTACTATACCGACTGGGTAGGTCTTGCAGGAATTTCGATTTTTTTATTCTCAGTGATGTTGACTTATGGTAGCTCCGCTATCTATCACTTCAAGTATTTTACGCCTTATCGTACTTACTTGCAACGCTGCGACCACATCAGCATCTTTTTTATGATCGCTGGGAGCAATACCCCTTTCATTCTTATGTTTATGGAGGGTACACAGCAGATTGCATTCATGGCATTATTCTGGGGCTTAGTGCTAGTTGGTACTCTATATAAGATGTACTTGCTTAATAAATACCCTTGGTTTTCACTATGCTTCTATCTGGTTATTGGCTGGCTTGGCTTAGTGACTGCGTCTCAGGTCTACACTATGTTGCCTTTCAACTCCATGATGTATCTGCTCGGTGGCGGTATCATGTACACTATAGGCACATACTTTTACAATGACGATGACCTGCGGTACAACCATACTATTTGGCATTTATTTGTTATGGCGGGTACGACTTTACACTTGATCGGTGTCATAGCACTACTCTAGATTTTACATTTTATGATTTCTATCTTTTGGGCGATCCCCATTTATCCTTTACTACTGCCCTAGTGCTGCTAATGGGTCAGGCTATGTCGTGGTGCGCTATCGCTCCCGTACTGCGCCTGGAAAAACAGGCTTGTACCGCCGAAGAAAATTTTCGGCGCACTATCTATCCTTATCGCAAATTTCAGAAAAATCCAAATACGCTTAGATCAGCGTTTTTTTTGCATCATCCGCGTACCGTCGAAATGAGAGCAGTTAGCACTTGGTTTCACGCAGAGTTCGCAGAGGAGAAAAACACCAGGCCAAGCCAAATTAACAAATACACAAATACACAAATACACACTTCCCCCCTATCCTCCCACATGGTTTCGCACAAAGGTCGCAAAGCAAAACAGATGACCAATCGAGCGGATTTTCCAAATTAACAAATTAACAGATTCACAAATTAACAGTTTCCCCCCTCCTCCCGCATGGTAGAATTCTCAAACTTGACTTATGACTAAATTATATGTATCTATAAGATAAATTTACGTCATATTGATTAGGGAATTATTTTCACTAGTAATTTAGAGTAATGTTATGTTTAGAGTCATTTTGATAATTTTAATTTTAGTTGCACATATTCACCAGTTGAAGAGTTGTTGTGCAGGTGAACGATATTCTATTACCGAGTTATTGTTAAGTACAAGTGATAAGCGGTCTATTCTTGAGATGACGGTCGATAGTACATGGCAAAATTACAGGGGAGGTTATATGAACAGGGCCAATGTGACTCGGATTTATAAAGGTACTCTCAAATCTTCCTCTATTATAGTCTCTTCTGGAGGAAATACTTCAGCAGGTGGGCATAGATTGATAGTAGGACAGTCTTATTTATTAGTAAATTCCTCACGTGACGGTAAAGTTTACGGAGGATTTGTATGTGATGCATTCTCAAGCCCAATATCTCCATATTCAAAGTATGCTAGAGATAAATTTAATCCTGATGCTATAGGATTTATTAGAGACTACTACGATAAAGTGTCTAGTAAATATACTGGAGCCTTCAGATTTTCCGTAGGCGATGTAGTGTTTGCAGAAGGCACCATGAGAGATGGCGTACCAACTGGAGAGTGGACTCACTACACATTTGAACGCGATGGACTAGATAAAGGTAAAGCAAGAATCAAAAGTGTAGCCAATTATCAGAATGGAGTATTGCATGGAAAAATGCAAGAATTCAGTAGAAGATCGAAAATCACATCAGAGAAAATTTATCAGTATGAAAATGGTATGCTAATTAGTATTGCTCGTTACGAAAAAAAAGGACAGCTGAGCACACTTACATCAAAGGTGAATTATTTTTACGAAAAGGGGATTAAGTCTATACATATGTTGTCTTGGTATACTGAAGATAAAACGCAATTAGAAAAGTCCTACTTGGTGCTCACAGACAAGTATAGATATAAGCATCCCAAAAGTCTACATGAGATTCTCCATGGGATAAATAGGAGATATACAGAAGAGGGAATATTGATAGAAGAAGGCAGTTATTTCTGGGGAGCGAAAGTGGACTGGTGGACTTATTATGACGACGATGGAAACATCGAATCGCAAGTATTTTATGAGAGCCCCAAGATATCTCGTGACTCAACTTTAATTTTCTATCCTGATGCTAATATTGCAGCCCGCGGTATATTAAAAGATGGACTCATGGATGGAGAATGGTCTGGATACGACTTATCAGGAAAGCAAGAATTTAAAGCGAACTACGACAAAGGGCTAATAGACGGTATCTGGTCAATGAAGTACTGGAATGACACAGAACTGAGGGAGGAGTATAAAGATGGATTAAAAAATGGCGAAGCAAATCGTTTTAACAACAATACATTAATTAGTAGAGAATTTTATCAAAATGATCTAAGAAATGGCCTGTGTGAATATTTTGAAAAGGGCAAACTAAAACGAATCGAAACATATTTAGCGGGGGATAAGCATGGACCCTCAATATCATTCAATACTGAAGGGGATTCTGTTTTTATCCAAAATTATAAACAAGGATTTCAACACGGTTTTACTATCGAAAGTCAAAGACAAAATGGTATAGCAACAGGTCATTATGATAGAGGGCAAAAGGTAGGAGTTTGGAAATTTGACTATCCTGATAGTGGATGCTATATGGAGTGTGAATACGAACCAGCTGAAAAGAGAAATGAGTATATGACGAGATATAGCCAGCAAATTAAAATTGGAAGTACTCATTATTATAATAAATCTGGACAAAAAATAGCGTACGAAGAATTTCAAAAAACATTGCAGGCGTCTAAACTTTAGGGATACCCTCAAGAAGGTTAAACTTCACAACCGTAGGGAAATAATTGAAATTTAAAGGTTTGGATTGCTTCGTTATTCCAGAATGTGCGTTGAAAAAATGTAATTCTTGTTGGCAATTTGTCATGATTTTTTCTAAAAAAATCACGCCAAATTGGATCTACCTCCAAATATAACCTGAGTTTTCAACTCAGGGCTATAAAGATTTCACTCCCGAAAATCGGGTCAAGCTACGCTGTGGTGATGTGCTTTTATTTCTGAATGATAATAAAAATGCATCGATCTAAATTCAATGAACACGGCGTAATTTCACCTTAACATTATTTTCCAATCGCGATAGCCGTCCCTAAATACAGCCCTAATTTATTATCAATATATTCATACTTGTACGGAAGCGAAACTGTGGGAGAATCTAGACTCGATTCTACGGTGAATCCAGAAGTTATATTGCGTGATAGGATAACTCCTAGCATAAATTTAAAGCGTTCTTTCTTGGTGACTAATTGATAGTTTATATCTGCTTCAATACTACCAGCCATATTTGCATTTGACTGAAGAGAGGTCTTAGATACCAGTGTAAGCTCCTCATCCCTGATATTGGAATAGGCTGCATTTTCAAAGTTTAAATCTTGCTTTGGAAAATAACTTACCTTGCCACCTAAAGAAAAGTTTATCCTATCATTATTATAGCCAGCCATGGCTAATCTAAGACCAATAGGCACGGCTGCGTATTTAACATCTGAATATTGAAATATGTAGGGCTCGATTTTTTGGGAGTCATTCTTACTGCCTGTAGATGAGATTATCGGCTGATCTGTTATCTGATAAGAGGAGACTAAGTCTATCGCACCTAGGCTTATCCCTATGTAATAGTGAAATGTATTTGACGGATCACCGAGTCGAATATTATCCGGAAGCTTACCTACAAATTTAACTTGTAATTCAGTATTGGTACGAGATAAGGCAGCATAGAAAATAGTATCTTGAATGAAAGATATTGGTGAAGTATTGTTATCATCTAGACGTAAGGAGCTACCACCGAGCAAATATGCATTTAGTTCTATACTGTTTTTGTTGTTTATTTCTTGGGCATGCATAATGACTGGAAGTCCTAGTAAGATAGTAAGCTTCAAAATGGAGGATAGAACTTTCATACGCGATTCTGTTTTTCTCGTAATATAATACAAACAAAAGTTTAATGTTTTACTTCAGCTATTTTTTAATATTTTTATTACGTATGCAAAGTGGCCTCTTACTTTCACCATCTACAATTGATAAGCCAAGCCAACATAAACTCCCATGAGTATATTTTTTCTGATGGTCCAGGTAAAGGTCCTTGTTTCGGTAGGGATACTTGCTACGGTCTGGTAAGTGGAAACATCTTGAAAGCTGAATCGCCAAAGACGTCCTAATGTCAAGAGAAATTTATTTTTCTTGAATCCAAACTGATAATTTAAGTCGATATCATAATCAATGGTGACATTACTTTCATCAGAAATAGGCGAGGTAGACACGATCTCTAAGTTCGTTTCTCGATTGGGTAGAAAGACGCTATTTTTTTCATTTATATTCTGCTTTGGATAAAAGGTGGCATTGGTGCTAAAGGATAAATTAAATTTATCATTTTTCATGGAGTTGATAGAATAACGTAAACCAACTGATCCTGTCATATAGTAGATGAACTGCTGGGGTAGATTGTAATAACTATCTCGCCTAAAAGGGGTCATAGATTCGGAGAGAAGCGTAACGGAATCGAGTATTCCAAATTGGGTTTTGTAATTGTGCGCCCCTGCGTATAAACCAGCAGTGAAGTGCCATTTGTTTTTGAGTTGGCGGAGATACTTTATTTGAATCTCTCTACTTGGTCCGCTTTTATCAAATGTCGTGAGTGTGTCTGGCGGGGTCACTGGTGAAAGTGTTCTGAAGTTGGTACGTGCACTTTTAAATGTAATCCCGGTATGAGGCATTAGGTTGATTTCTAGGTAGGATGGGCGTTGGTTTTTTTCTGTGGATTGTGCCAAAATTGTACACGTAGCAAAGAAAAGCATAAGGCTGAAAAGGGATGTTTTCATTTGGATATAAGTTTAGGGTATTGTGAGCTCTTGTCATCTATAACGGTAACTATGATAAATTATTGAGGAATCAGCAAACAAACACTCTTCCTATCTTCTCCCACTTGGTTTCACGCAGAGGACGCAGAGTAAAAAAACACGCAGAGCGCGCAGAGTTAAAAAAGCGCTCGATTAATCGGTTTTTTCAAATCCACAAATCCACAGATAAACAAATTCCACAAACAAACACTCTTCCTATCTTCTCCCACTTGGTTTCACGCAGAGGACGCAGAGTAAAAAAACACGCAGAGCGCGC